>Ga0187784_10002817_pt1 | contig 13976 bp, 13 predicted proteins | sample 1015_SJ02_MP15_2_FD_132964 | JGI IMG/M metagenome (GOLD analysis project Ga0187784, IMG submission 132964) | Tropical peat soil microbial communities from peatlands in Department of Meta, Colombia - 1015_SJ02_MP15_20_MG | ecosystem: Environmental > Terrestrial > Soil > Wetlands > Peat | place...
AAACAAGATTTGGCGGGCCCAACGCGAAAAACTTATTTTATGTCGCGTCGTGACAATATTACAACAGCCTGATGTCTATCCACAATTTCGGATTTCGCGCGTCTCCGAAATTATCCCGCAAAGATCATTTCTTGCCGAGCTTGGCGATGCGATGCGCGAGCCGCGATACTTTACGCTCGGCGGCATTGCGATGAAGGATACCCTTTTGCGCTGCACGAATGAGCGCCGGCTCGGCTTCCGCCATAGCGGCTATTGCCCGCGATCGGTCGCCGGCGGCTAACGCCTCTTCGACCTGGCGGACGGCCGAGCGGACGCGCGAACGCCGAGACTTATTGACGACGGTGCGCCGCGCGATTTGGCGCGCGGCCTTTTTGGCAGACTTGGTATTGGCCATGAACCACTGAACGTTGAATGAGCGGGGGCTTATAGGGGTGGGCGGCCGCTGCGTCAACGGAAGGATTTCGCTGAATTGCGCCGGGCGTCCTAAGCGACCCGCTTGGCGCGCACTGCATCATAGCCAGCGATCGCCGCCGCGCGGTCGGCCGCGGCGAACGCCGCCAGCGGCGGCTCGACGCGCCCCCATTGCGGGTCGCGATGGATATGGGCCAAGAGCGCCTTTACCCCCGGGACCAGCGGCTTGCCGTCGAACAGCTTACGGATCGCCACGGCTTCACCAAGCGCCGCCGCGTCGCCTGTGCGGTAAGCGCGCGCGCACAGATCGGCGTTGAGATTGGCCGTAGCCGAGATGCAGCCGGCAAACGTCCCGGAACGCGCCTCCGGCAGGGCCGCTTCGGTGGAGGGAAACACCTTGAAGCGCGGCAGGATGCTCGCCGCCTCGCGGGCATAGGCCATGTCGCCGGACGAGTCCTTTAAGCCCACGATTCGCTCGCCGAAGGTTGCGAGCAGGCGGCGGACCAGCGCCGCGTGCCAGGGCACGCCCGATTGCGCCGGGAAATGATAGAGATAGATCGGAATGGGCCGTGCCGCGGTGGCGTTGGCGATGGCGTCGATATAGGCGACCAGGCCGTCGTCGGGCACGCCCTTGTAATAGAACGGCGGCAGGATGAGCGCGCCGGCAAAGCCAAGCTCGGCGGCGTGGCGGGTCAGCGCGATAGCATCCGCAAGCGCCGCCGCCCCGGTGCCGACCATCATGCGCTCGAGCGGCAATCCGCTCGACGCGTACGCGCTCATCACCCGCTTGCGCTGATCCAGCGAGAACGAGGTCGCTTCGCCGGTGGTGCCGAGCACGTTCAAGCCGTCGCAGCCGGTCTCAAGCAGAAAGCGCGCCAGTGCAGTCGAGCGCGGGCAGTCCGGCTCGCCGGTGTCGTCAATCGCGGTTGCGATCGCGGCAATCACCCCGCGCAGCGTTTGCGTCATGGCGGTGCCCCTGGTTGGTAGATGGCTGGCAAGTCGGCTGGCAGAGACGCCGATGCGCTTGCCCCGGCCGCCGATCCAGTAAAGCATAGCGCGCCGATGTTCAATTGAGGACCCGGCACGACCGCTCGCGCTTGGGAATTTCGATGACGGAACGCTTCGATGTCATCATCGTCGGCGGCGGTGCCGCGGGGTGCGTGCTGGCGAACCGGCTCTCGGCGCGTTCCCGTACGCGCGTCCTCCTTCTCGAAGCCGGACGCGACCTGCCGCCGGGGCAAGAGCCCGCCGACGTGCTCGATTCCTATCCGCGGTCCTATTACAACGACGCTTATTTCTGGCCTGAGCTTAAGGTGCATTGGCGGCGCAAGGATAATTCGCCGCCGGTCGGATTTTCCCAAGGCCGCGTCATCGGCGGCGGTTCCACCGTTATGGGAATGGTGGCCTATCGCGGCACCCCCGACGATTATGCCGAATGGCAGGCGCTCGGCGCCGACGGGTGGGGCTGGGACAATGTGCTCCCCTATTACCGCAAGCTTGAGAACGATCTCGATTTTGACGGCGCGGTACACGGCCGCGACGGGCCTGTTCCGATCCGCCGCACCAAGCCGGCGGATTGGGCGCCGCTCGCCAAGGCGGTGCATGTTTTCGCCCAGGAACGGCAAATTCCGTTCATCGCCGATATGAATGCCGACTTTCGCGATGGCTATGGTGCGGTGCCGATGAGCAACTGGCCGCACCGGCGCGCCTCGGCGGCGATTTGCTATCTCGCCGCCGATGTGCGCCGCCGCGCCAATCTGCGCATTGTCGGCGGCGCCGTCGTGACCGGGCCGATCTTCGAGGGCACCCGGGTGATCGGGGTGACGGCCATGATCGGCGGCGAGCGGACCGAGTTTTACGGCCGCGATATCATCGTTTCGCTGGGCGGTATCCATTCACCGGCGTTCTTGCAGCGCGCCGGCATCGGGCCCGCCGCGGCGCTGCGCGATCTCGGCATCGCGGTGCGCGCCGATCTTCCCGGCGTCGGCGAGAATCTTTCCAATCATGCCATCATTTTCATCGGGCTGTTGCAGAAACGCGGCGCGCGGCAAGCGGCAAAAATCCGCCCCCATCCGATGGCGGCGTTTCGTTACTCCTCCGGGCTGCCTGGCGCGCCGCCAGCCGACATGTACCTCAATGTGCAATGCAAAACGTCATGGAGCCGGCTCGGCCATCAGGTCGCCAATCTCGCCCCTTCGCTGCTCAAGCCGATGGCGCGCGGCCGGGTAACGCTGGTGGCGGCCGATCCGGCGGTCTATCCGCGCGTCGAGTTCAATTTCACCGGGCACGAGCTCGATCTTGAGCGCTTCATCCAGGGATTCCGCCGCTGCGTGGACATTCTGGCGCACGACGCGGTGCGGGCGGTCACGCGGCTGAGCTTCCCGGTGAAATTCACCGACCGGCTGCGGCGGCTCAACCGCATAACGCCGGGCAATAGGCTGAAAAGCGCTGGCGTCGCCGCGCTTGTCGACGCCGTGCCGCCGCTGGCGGGTCCGATTTTTGCCACGCTTGCCGACCGTCGTGTCGATCTCGCCGCTCTGGCCGAGGACGAGGCGGCGCTGGCCGAGCATATTCGCGACAATGTCGCCGGCACCTTCCATCCGGTGGGCACCTGCCGCATGGGCGCCGCGGACGACCGCAACGCGGTGACCGACCCGGCCGGCCGCGTCCGCGGCATCGCCAATCTGCGCGTGATCGACGCCTCGCTCATGCCGACGCTGCCGCGCGGCAACACCAATATTCCGACCATTATGGTTGCGGAAAAGCTCGCCGATCAGATGCTGAGCGAAAGCGGATAATGCGATTGCGCGCGGCGCAATCAACTTAGTCCGGCACGCTCACGTAAATCCGCCCGTCGCGCACGGCAACCGGTACTGGGGTAAGCCGCAGCGCGGGATCCCCGGGATGGCAGCCGGTTGCCAGATCGAATTCGTAGCCGTGCCAGGGGCAGACAATGTGGCGCTGCTTGCCGAAGCGCAAGCCCGCGCTCTTTTTATCCGGGGTGATCACTTCCTCGACCTGATTGAAGATCTTGCCCTGGCAGACCGGCCCGCCGGCATGCGGGCAGACATTCTCGTAGGCCAGCACCTTGCTGCCGGTGCGGAAAATGCCGACTTCGAGCTTGTCGACCGCGAATACCCGATAATCGCCATCGGCGATATCGGCGAGCTTGCCGACTGCGATTTCTTCCATGAGCGCGTACCCCGCTATTCGATCCCCGGCGGGCGATGAAACCAGATCGCCACGTCGAACATGTTGAGGTCGGCGGCGCGGATCAAGCCGCAAGCGGTGACCACCGTTTCAGTGGCCGTCACGGCGCCTTCCGCGAACGGCGCGACCTCATGGCCGCGCTGCTCCACCTTGGCGGCATAAACCTTCACGGCCGCGGTCAAGACCTGCTGCAGCCTATGGTCGGAAATAGCGTCGGGCTTGCCGCGGCGAAGCGCGTCGCGGGCGAGCGCGCAGAAATCCGCCGGCTTGCTCGCGCGTTGCGCCGTGTTGCGGCTCGGCTTGGCGATCCGCTTCGCCGCTTTCATCTGGCGGCGCCGCTTCAAGCCGTGGCCGGCATGCGAACGGCCGGCGCCTTCTTCGGCTTCGCCCCGAACTGCCTGTGCTTGGGCACTTCGAGATTGAACAAGCGCGCCGCGTTCAGTCCCAGAATATTGCGCTTGGCTTGTTCGCTGAGGAACGGCAGCGTCGTGATCGAGTTCGGCAGGTCGAAATCCCAATGCGGCCAGTCGGAGGCGAACAACAATTGGGTCTCGGCTCTGATGGCATCGAAGGTCGCCTCGGTGATCTTCATGTTCGAGCGTTCGAGCGGCTGGCTGGTGAAATACATATCGGCGATGTATTCGCTCGGCCGGCGCTTAAGCAGCGGCGCCTCCGAGCTGCGCATCATGTATTCGGAGTCGAGGCGCTGCATCAGGAACGGCACCCAGGCCAATCCGCTTTCGATCCAGATCACATTGAGCTTCGGAAAACGCTCCGGCAGCCCGTTGATGATCCAATTGGTGAGATGAATGATGTTGTAATAGACGAACGAAATCGAATGCATGGAGATGAAGCGATTGCACTGCTGCATCGACTGATCGCCCCAATGGAAGCCGGAATGGAATGCCAGCGGCTTGCCGGTCGCTTGGATGGCGGAATAGAGCGGCATGTAGCTGTCGTGATTGACGGCACGGAAGCGCGTTGAGGTGACCGAATAACCGATCACTCCGGGCGTATCGGCATACCGCTCGACCGTCTTCAGGCTCTCTTCGGGATGGTTGAACGGCAAATACAGCATCGCCTTGATGCGCCGATCCTGCGGCAGAATGACTTCGGTCAGCCATTTGTTGAAGGCGTTGCCGATCACGACCTCGACCTCGACCTGGGGGTGCATGCCCAGCACCAGCATCGGGGTTGGAAACACCACCATGTAGTCGATGCCCATCGAGTCCATGGCGCGCTGCACCAGCGTCACCTGCGCATGGGTCGCGCCGCCCGCAACCGCCTCGCCCAGCCGCTGCTGATGCGGGATACGGCCGAAAACGTCCTGATGCAGAAAGCCCGGCGTTGCGTTGATCAGGCCCGGCGCCGGGCCGCGATCCTTAAACGCGCGCGCCATCTGCCGATAGACGTCGCTGTCCATGCGGTCGACGACTTCCGACCAGAACGCGGTCTCGGTGACATGGGCGTCGACGTCGACGATGAAATAATCCTGCGCCCGCGCTTCCTTGGCGGCATGGGCCAAGATCTCGCGGGTATCGGTCTGGATCGTGATCTTCGGCAGCTCGTTGACCCGCGGGGCTCTTTTTTGCGGCCGGTTGGCGTGCTTACCGTTCTTGCCGTTGCGCGGCGTTTTCGTCAGCATGGGCATCCTCCGCTTCTGCAGCGGCTTGTTGGTGCGAGTCGCGGCCGTGACAGATGGTTGTAAGCTACCAGCAATCGCCCGAAGGCTCCAGACACGGGGCGCGTGAGGGAGGACGCCGTCATGCCTGCCATGGTTGCCTGCCGGATTAAGACCGGCGAAGCGATGCGCGGCCGATGACCGCCCCCAGCCCGCGCATCCGCAATGCCTTCATCGGCAGCCCGATTGAGCGGCTGGAGGATTTCCGTTTTCTGCGCGGTCGCGGACAATATATCGACGACCTCGCGCCCGATGGCATGCTGCACGCGGTCATCCTGCGCAGCGCGATTGCCCACGGCCGGATTCGCGGCATCGACGCCACAGCCGCCCTGGCACGACCGGGAATTCATGCCGTCATCACAGCGGTCGACATCGGCGAGGTGCCGACCATTCCCTTGCGCCATGACGTGTTGGCGGCGTTCGAGCACTACAAGCAACCGGTCATCGCCGTCGGCAAGGTCCGCTTTGTCGGCGAGCCGCTGGCCGTCGTTGTCGCCGCCAGCGTTGCGCTCGGCGAGGACGCATTGGAGGCGATTGCCGTCGATATCGAGCCGCTGCCGGCGGCGGCGGATCGCGCGGTGGCGCGCCAGGACGAGATCCTGTTGTTCGAGCAGGCCGGATCGAATCTTGCCAGCACCATCACCGCGACGCGGGGCGACGTCGATGCGGCATTCAAGGCTGCGCCTTATGTGCGGCGCGAGCGGTTCCGCGTGCAGCGGCACGGCGCGGTGCCGCTGGAGCCGCGCGGGCTTCTTGCCGACTGGGACGCGGCGCGCAGCCGCCTGACGGTGTCGGGGGCCTGCAAAGTGCCGTTCACCAATCGGCGCGCGCTTGCCGAAATGATGCGGTTGCCGCCAAGCTCGGTGCGCATGCTGGAATGCGACGTCGGCGGCGGCTTCGGCGCCCGCGGCGAGTTTTATCCGGAGGATTATCTCGTCCCCTTGGCGGCGCGCTTGACCGGCCGCCCGGTGAAGTGGGTGGAAGATCGGCGCGAAAATCTGATGGCGCTCAGTCACGCCCGCGATGCCGAATGCGAGCTGGAAATCGCCTGCGCGCGAGACGGCACCATCCTCGCCTTGCGCGGCCGGGCCTTTACCGACATCGGCGCCTATATGCGCACCAACGGCGCCACCGCCTCGCGAAATCTGGCGCAAATCATGTCGGGGCCCTATCGGATCCCCGACGTGCGGATGGACGTGACGCTGGTTGTCACCAACAAGACGCCGTCCGGCACCTACCGCGGGCCGGGCCGCTTTGAAGCCGACTTCTGCCGCGAGCGGTTGTTCGACATGGCGGCGACCGATCTCGGCATTGATCCGGTCGAATTCCGCCGGCGCAACCTGATTGCGGAAAGCGAGATGCCCTATCAGCTCGCCACCGTGGAGGTCCTCAACATCAAGGCCGAATGTGACAGCGGCGATTACCGGATCACGCTCGACCGCTGCCTCGGCGAATTCAACTGGGCCGAGCGCGCGAAGCTGCAGGGCCGGCTCATCGGCGGCCGCTACCACGGCATTGCGGTCGGCTGCTATCTCGAAGGCGGCGGTACCGGGCCGAAGGAGAACGCGCGCCTACTCATCGAGAGTGACGGATCGATCGTGGTCTTCGTCGGCTCATCGTCGGTCGGGCAGGGCGTCGAGACGGTGTTTTCGCAAATTGCCGCCGATGCCCTCGAAGTTCCGATCGAGCGGATCGCCAAGGTGTATCACGGCTCGACCGACTATGTGGCGGAGGGGTTTGGCTCGTTTTCGTCCCGCTCGGTCGTGATGGGCGGCAATGCCATCGTCGCCGCCGCCAATCGGCTGCGCGATCTTATTCGGGCGGCCGCCGCGCAACGGCTCGATTGTGCGGCGGATGCAATTGTTCTCGATCGCGGCGTGGCGATCGGACCGGGACGCACTGCGCTCGAGCTCAAGGAGTTTGCCGGCATGTCCGCCGAAGGCTCGCATGCCCACAGCAAGCGAACTTATTCCTACGGGGCGCACGCCGCCTATGTCGCGGTCGACGCCAGGACCGGACAGGTCGAGCTGCTCGACTATGTCGCCGTCGAAGACGTCGGGCGCATCATCAATCCGCTGACGCTGCACGGTCAATGCGTCGGCGCCGTGGTGCAGGGCCTGGGCGGCGCGCTGCTCGAGCAATTCCATTACGACGACAACGGCCAGTTTCTCACCGGTTCGCTGGCCGATTATCTGTTGCCGACGGCGGGCGATTTTCCTCACATCCGCGCGGTTGCGCTCGAGGACAAACCCTCGCCGCTCAATCCGCTCGGCGCCAAAGGCGCGGGCGAGGGCGGTATCATTCCGGTGGGCGGCGTCGTCGCCAATGCGGTTGCCGCGGCATTGTCCTCGTTGGGCGTTACGGTCTGCGAACTGCCGCTGTCGCCGCCGCGGGTGTGGCAAATGATCCAGGAGGCAGCGGCGCGCCGCGGCACATCCTCCCCGCAAGTCCGAACCGCATAGGCCCGACAGTTGGATTCGATGGCAAATCTGCTACGAGTGGGGAAGAATTCCGGGCGCCTCGCCGCGCTTCGGCCCGCAATGACGAGGCGACGCCGCGGATCATGAAATTACCGCCCTTCGAATACGCCTGTCCGACGACGATCGCCGAAGCCGTCAAGCTTCTGGCCGCGCATGACGGCGAGGCCAAACCGCTGGCCGGCGGGCAGAGCCTGGTGCCGATGCTGGCGTTCCGCGTCGCCGCGCCGGCGCTCCTTGTCGATCTGCGCAAGCTTGCGGAGCTGCGCCAAATCAAGATCGCGGACGACGGGGTGACGCTCGGCGCCATGGTGCGCTGGCGCGACATTCTCGACGATGCGCGGCTTGCCGCCGCGCAGCCGCTGTTGGCGGCCGCCGTCGCCCACGTCGCCCATTACCAGATCCGCAACCGCGGCACGGTCGGCGGCAGCATGGCGCATGCCGATCCGGCTGCGGAGCTGCCCTGCATCGCGGTGACCTGCGAGGCGAAAATTACCACGGTCGGAAAATCCGGGTCGCGCGTGATCGCGGCGGCGGATTTCTTCCGCGGCCCGCTGATGACCGCGCTCAATGCCGACGAGATCATCACCGAAATCCGCCTGCCGGCCTGGCCGGCAAGGCGCCGGTTCGGTTTCCAGGAATTCGCCCGCCGCCGCGGCGATTTTGCCCTTGCCGCGGCGGCGCTGTTTTACGACGAGGACGGCGGCAAAAAAGTCCGCGACCTTCATGTCGGCGCGATGGGAGTCGCCGACCGGCCGCTGCGGCTCACCGCGGTAGAAGAGGTCGTCAACGGCAATGCCCTCGATCAGGCCACTATCGCCAAGGCCGAAGCCGCGGCCTGCGCCTCCGTCGACCCGCCCGACGACATTCACGCCACCGGCGCCTATCGCAAGGCGCTGCTCGGCGTGATGGTCGAACGCGCACTGCGCGGCGCGGCCGCTTAGCGTCGCAAGGTGCCCATGCCGGTACGATTCGAAGTCAATGGCAAAGCCGTTACGGTCGAAGTCGAGCCGCGGCTGACGCTGGCCGACTGCCTGCGCCATCGCCTGGGGCTCACCGGCACCCATGTCGGTTGCGAGCACGGCGTCTGCGGCTCGTGCACCGTCCTCCTCGACGGCGCCGCGGTTCGCTCGTGCCTGATGCTGGCGGTGCAGGCCGAAGGCGCACGCGTGACAACCGTGGAGGGCCTGTCGCTCGCCGAAGGGCTCACCCCGTTGCAGACCTCGTTCCGCAAGCATCACGCGCTGCAATGCGGGTTCTGCACGCCGGGCATGATCACGACCGCACACGCGCTGCTCAGCGAAGAGCCCGATTGCGACGCCGACCGGGTTCGCGAAGTGCTGTCCGGCAATTTGTGCCGCTGCACCGGCTATATCCCCATTGTCGAAGCGGTGCTGGAGGCGCGTGCCGCCTACAAGCGCCGGCAGAGCGAATGAAGACGGCGGCAAGCTGCGTCGGCCAGCCGGTCGAGCGGCTGGAGGATTTGCGCCTGCTGCGCGGCCGCGGCCAATATGTCGACGATGTGGCGCGCCCGGACATGCTGCATGCGGCGATCCTGCGCAGCGCGGTCGCGCATGGCCGCATCCGCGCCGTCGATGTGACGCGCGCGCAAAGGCTTCCCGGCGTGCATGGCGTGATCACGGCGGCCGATCTCGGCGACCCGCTGCCGCTAGTGCCGATGCGGCTGCAGCCGCTGCCGGAATTTGCCGCCTTCGCCCAGCCGGTCATGGCGCGCGACAAAGTCCGCTATGTCGGCGAGGCGCTGGCGATGGTGCTGGCGGAGAGCGCCGCAGCGGCCGAGGACGCGCTCGCGGCGATCGCCGTCGATATCGAGCCGTTGCCGGCGGTGCCGGACAGTACGGCCGCAGCAAATAACGGCGCGCTGTTGTTCGAAGCGGCGGGCGGCAACGTCGCGATGCGCTTCCGCGCCGTGCTCGGCGACGCGGCGGCGGCGTTCGCGACCGCGCCCTACCGGCGGCGCGAAAGCTTCAGCACGCAGCGGCACACCGCGCTGACCATGGAGCCGCGCGGGCTGCTTTGCGAGTGGGATGCGGCGCGAGGCAAACTTACGGTCTCGGGCGCCGCCAAGGTGCTGTTCTTCAATCGCCGGGTCATCGCCCGGCAATTGGGCCTCGCCGAGGATGCGATCGACATGGTCGAATACGACGTCGGCGGCAGCTTCGGCGCGCGCGGCGAGTTTTATCCCGAGGATTTCCTGATCCCGTTCGCGGCGCGCCACACCGGACGTCCGGTGAAATGGATCGAGGATCGGCGCGAGCATCTGATGACGATGAATCACGCCCGCGAGGCGGCCTGCGATATCGAGATCGCCTGTCGGGCCGACGGCACCGTCATCGGTCTGCGCGGCCACGCCGTCGTCGACGTCGGGGCCTATATGCGCACCAATGGCGCGGTCGGCGCCCGCAACATCGCGCAGTTCATGTCGGGGCCTTATCGCATCCCCAACATCGACATCGACGTTGCGCTCTTGCTCACCAACAAGACTCCGGTCGGCACCTATCGCGGGCCCGGCCGCTTCGAAACCGATTTCTTTCGCGAGCGGCTGTTCGACATGGCCGCGCGCGACCTTGGCATCGATCAGGTGGAGTTCCGCCGCCGCAATCTCGTCAGCGCGAGCGAGATGCCGTACACGCTGGCGACCATTGCGCCGTTCGAGAGCAAAGACGAGCTCGACAGCGGCGACTATCAGGCGACGCTTGACCGTTGTCTCGCCGAGATCGGCTGGGGGGCAAAGACGGCGCTGCGGGGCCGCTGTGTCGCCGATCGGTTTCACGGCCTTGCGGTCGCCTGTTTCATCGAAGGCGGCGCCGCCGGCCCGAAGGAAAGCGCCCGGCTCAAGCTCGAAGCCGACGGCTCGTTGACCGTCTATATGGGCTCGTCAGGGGTCGGGCAGGGGCTTGAGACCGCATTCGCCCAGATCGCCGCCGATGCCATGGCGGTGCCGCTCGAGCGCATCAACAACGTCTTTCACGGCTCGACCGCTTTCGTCAGCGACGGTTACGGCTCCTACCATTCGCGTTCCATCGTGATGGGCGGTTCGGCGATCCTGGATGCGGCGACCAAGTTGCAGGCGGCGATGTGCGCGGAAGCGGCGCGGCGGCTCAATTGCGGGGCGACCGAGGTGGCGCTCGCCGACGGCCGGGCCAGCGGTCCCGACGGCAAATCCATTGCCTGGGCAGAGCTCGCCGCCGAGCCGATCTCGGCCGAAGGGTTTTTTCTCAACCATAAGCACACCTGGGCCTACGGCGCGCACGCCGCTCATGTTGCGGTCGATCCGAGGACCGGCGAGGTAAAGCTCCTCGATTACGTCGCGGTCGAGAATTGCGGCCGCGCGATCAACCCGCTTCTGGTCAAGGGCCAGCTCGTCGGCGCCGTGGTGCAGGGCCTGGGCGGCGCTTTCATGGAGCATCTCGCCTACGACGGTCAGGCCCAGTTGTTGACCGGGTCGCTCGCCGATTACTTGGTGCCGACGGCCGCGGATTTTCCGCAAATTCGCGGCTTCATCATGGAATCGCATCCCTCGCCCATCAATCCGCTCGGCGCCAAGGGTGCCGGGGAGGGCGGCATCATCCCGGTCGGTGGCGTCATCGCCAACGCGGTTGCGGACGCGCTCGCCTCTTTCGGCGTCGAGCCGCGCGATCTGCCGCTCACCGCAAGCGCGGTCTGGCAGTTGTTCCAGGACGCGAAAAAGCGGCGCGGCGTTCATTGACGGCGTCTCGGCGGCACGAATAGATTCAAGCCAATCCACCCGATAGGAGCATCGCCATGAGCGTCGCCCGGCATCCGCGCCCGAAGGAGCTCGAGGGCGTTCCCCTCGACGAGATCATGAAAAAATACGTCGGCCGGTTCAGGGACAAAAAGCCGGATTGGGCGGCGTTCGAGGACGCCAAAATCGAAGGTTTCAAGCGCGCTCAGCACCGCTTCATCGGCGCCGGCGGCTCCGGCAAGCATGGCGACCCGACGGTGATTCCGGCGGGCAACTTCACGCTGTCGATCATGTATGTGGAGCCCGGTCAGGGCAACGCCGCGCACACCCATGAAGTCGAGGAATGCTTTTTCGTGCTGCAAGGCTTCCTCGACGTCTTTGTCGAGGACGAAAGCGGCAAACGAGTGACCACACGGCTTGGTCCGTGGGAATGCATCTCCTGCCCGGCCGGCGTCATTCACGGCTACCAGAACGACTCGCTGGCGCCGGTCTATTTCCAGGTGATGCTCGGACGCGGTAAGCCGGAAACCATGGGTTATGCCGACGACGAACTGTACAAACGCAGGGATGCGCACCTGAAGACGGTGTGATGGCGGGGGTAAGCGGGCGGGCCGCGCTTGCGGCGGCGCTGCTCTGGCAATCGTGCTCTGCCGCCACCGCGGCCCATCCGAGCTTTCCCTGTACCGGTACTCTGGCAACGACCGCAGCCGTCATCTGCGCCGATGACGCCCTGGCGGCGCTTGATCGCCGACTGGCGGCCGCATATCGCAACAAGTTCGACGGCTTGCCGGTGGAATCGGCCGATGCGTTGCAGGAAGTGGTCCAATCGCTCGTCATCACGCAGAAGGCGTGGCTCGCGCATCGCAACGCCTGCGCCACCGACAAGGCCTGCATTCGCAGGGCCTATCTCGTTCGCACGGCCGCGCTGACTGCGGCGGATGATAGTCCCGATATTGCTTGTTCGGACACGGTCGGGGCGGCGCAGGCGGCCATCTATGTGCAGCAGTGCATCGCGGTCGCTCCGGAAACCCATCCGCCGTGCAATGCAAAAAATTCCTGCGAGCTCATCCTGTCGCACAATATTTTCAGATGCACGACCCTTGGCGATCAAGCGCCCAAATTCTGCGCTGGCTACGTTAAGAGCAATTAACCGAAAGTCGGCACGAATAATTTCTCGATCGCTATCGGCTGCGGAATAAGGCCTTGCTCCGCCATGTAGGTCACCAGCGCTTGCAGCGTCGGCCGGTTCGGCTCGACGCCACAGGGCCAGCAATCGCCGCCGAACACCTCGTCCATTTCCTCGATGTCATCCGCGAGCCAGGGCAGCATGTAGCGCAAAGTGCTGACAAAGCGCATTTTCTCTCGCGCACGGTCCTTCGCTGCGCAGAATGCGTTGTAAAGGCTCGTCGCTACGAAGGGATGGCGCTCGTAGAGCTCTTTGCGGATGACGACGAGATGCATGATCGGAAAAATGCCGGTGCGCCGGAAGTAATCCTTTTCGCGCGCGCGGTAATCGGGAAACAGCCGTACCACGTCGGGGTGGCGTTTCAGCGCACGCGGCAGGTTGGAGCCGATGATGGCGGCGATCTCTCCTGCTTGCAGAAGATCGTTCAAGGATTTGCCGCTCCGGTTCGGCGTGAGAGTGACCGGCTTGAGGAGCGGCATCACCGCCGGATTGCCGTAGGCGCCCGGCTCGTTGACGGCGCCTTCCACCCATTCGATGCCGGACAGCTCGACGCCGAGATCGTGCTGCATCAGCCCGCGAATGAAGATCGCCGCGGTCTGCGTGTACAGCGGCACCCCGATGCGCTTGCCGGCGAGCTCCCTGGCGGATGCGACCTGCTTGCGATTGACCACGATAAAACCGTGGCGAAACACCCGCGAGGCGAAGACCGGCAGGCCGACGAACGGCAGCTTGTCGGCGGCAAAGCGGCTGATGAATTCCGAACTCGACATCTCGCAGGCGTCGAATTCCAGCCGGTTCGCCATGCGGTCGAAAATCTCGCGCGGATTGTCGATCGCGATGAAGTTGAGATCGATGCCGTCCGGTTTGATCTCGCCGGTGGCAAGCGCCAGCATGCGGTCGTAGAGCCCGCAGGCGAAGGTGAGGGGCAGGGCGGGCATGGCGGAGCTTTCCGATGAGCGCAGGATAAGCCGGCGCACTATCGCATGCGCGCCCGCCGCGTCGCATCGTCAAAAATTTTTCGCATCGGCGTCGAATTTTCTTGCAATACGCGGCCGATGCGATTATGTGCCGCTCGCCCAAATTCGCACGTGCCTGTGGCCGTGTGTCGATCGGTAGGCATCCGGACAAGAGGCCGGACAGTCGCCTGAGGCCGGTGTTACGACCTCACTACGTGATCGGCAGCCGGAGGCGAAACCGGCGCACCCCGCGCTCAACGGGGGACGCGGCTTAAAGCAACGACGGAGCGGGCTTTTTTGGTCTCGTTGGCCGTCCAAAGGTCAGCAC
>Ga0187784_10002818_pt1 | contig 13974 bp, 8 predicted proteins | sample 1015_SJ02_MP15_2_FD_132964 | JGI IMG/M metagenome (GOLD analysis project Ga0187784, IMG submission 132964) | Tropical peat soil microbial communities from peatlands in Department of Meta, Colombia - 1015_SJ02_MP15_20_MG | ecosystem: Environmental > Terrestrial > Soil > Wetlands > Peat | place...
CCAAGTCGAGCACATATAGACCGACTTGTCCTGGACCGCCTCGTTCGAAGGGCACAATGGGCTTTAGTGCATAACCTAGATGCTGGGCGTTTTTCCTTAGAAACTCTATAGCATAGTACTTTCTGGTTACGGCGCCTGCTACGTAGAGATGTTTGATTGACGGGTATGCTCTTATTTGCCCAACAAAATACCTCAAGTCGTTCTCTATAAGATCTAGGAACAAGTTTTGGATCTGTTCAGGTTCTCTTTGTAGTGAACTCATGGAACGTGTAGCCCGAGGGGAAAAGTCTAGGTGGATTGCACCTGGTGAATTGTGGTATGAAATCCCCATCTCTTCCAAGAAGAGCTCCCAAGTCTGAAACCACTGGTGAGTTGGCGCACCCATGGGCTTGCCAAAATAATTACGACAACGCTCTAGCAGATAATTCAACTCGCATTCCTCGGGCCATCGACGGTTCTCGAATTCGGTCGCAGAAGGATTTACCCCGACAGTTGCCGCAGTTGCCCTCTCTGGATCCCCAAAGAAGAAAATTGGGGGATTCGCTTCCCTTTCTGCAAATAATGGTTCGTAGTTAGAATTTGACTCATTGATCTCGCTCAACCAACGCTCGTAGTTGATTTGATTTGACATAGTTCATTGCCTTCCAACTATACTAGAAGAAGATTTACGAACAGGTTTTGGGTGATTTGTGGTATTCTGTTTTGCGCTCGCAATCTCGAGCGCGCTAGAAGATTTCCTTTTTGAAAGTTTAGTCAGACCTGCAAAAGAAACGAGAATCAAAACTGGTCACAGCACTATACGCAGAGCCTTTTTGATATCCTCTTTTTCTTCAGATGAGATTTGGCTTCTGTACAGGATCAGAATTTTCTCAAGATTCTCTTGAGCGCCCCAAGAATTGGTTATCTGATCATTTGATAGTGCTGCAGAGATAATATTTTCAATCTGCATAGCCGTAAATTGCCCATTGAAGTTCACGAGGATCGCAGAGGTCTTTTTGGCCATTTCATAGCTGTTACTGCTTGCGAACATTAACAAAAAGATGTCAACCCAGCCTTTTTCGAATGCTCTCTCTTTGGCATTAGCTAATGCCGTGTAATCCTGCAGCTTTGACAAAAAGAAGTCTGCGGCATAATATGATTTACCTACGAAGTGTATTATCCTGTCCAGCAACTCTACTTTCATGGATTCATTTTGCAGTCTCTCATAAACAAGATCCAATAGCTGGAATGATTTTTCGTTCGCCAAATACTCTTCATGAGAACTGATGGACATCAAGCTTTTCGATTATCCGGTCAGCCAGTGGCGACGCTCCTTCTTCACCGAATAGTGTAAGTTGGGCTGAAAGATCTTCGTCGCTCATCTCAGCCACTCTTTTCAAGATGTCCTTCGGGACCGTTGAAACATCGAGTACAGGGGTAAGCTTCGAAAGATATACCATGTCAGCAAGCTGTTTTTGATTATAGGTCGGCTTCAATAGAGAAAGGAACTCGGCTAAGCGTTTGTCGATCGTGAAGTCACCAATTTTCTGTTTTTCTTCGCTCGAGCCCCTTCCATTGGTCACCTGTATCGCCGCGTTCAAAATTGATGTGTCAGCTTCAATCTTCCTAGCAAAATCCGGAAAGAACGATTTTAGGAACAACCAAATTGATGCAAGAGAAACATCTATCTCAGTAAGACCAATTTTCAGTTTCTCCTGTTTGATTTTGAATAATCTCTCCAAGAATATGACTGAATTCAGCCACCTCTTGATCTTTCTGGGGTTGGGTTCTATGAATCTTGATATCAATTCGATCGTTTTAGGGCTCTGTTGAAGCTGTTGGGATGCATTTTCCAACAAAAACTCTTTTACCTCGTCGGGAGTTTTGGGAGGTAAATCGAATTCTAATTGAAAGAATTTTCCAACATAATTAAGTCCTTTGTCCTCTCTTGCGCCAAATCTCTGTTCAAAAGTTCTGCGTATCTGATCTTTGTCGACACCTACTATGAATACAGAATTCTTGCAGTTTAGGAATAATTTCATTGATTCGAAAATCTCAACACATTGGTCAGGCAGGCACCTGTCCAAATCATCTATGAAGACGACAATACGAGTTCGTCTTTTAGGGTCACTCTTTATTGCTTCCTCTATGTAATGGGAGAGTTCTTCCCTAAGGCAGTCGATCGCCTTGATGTCGTTCCAGACTCTATCCTTGATCTCTTCTATGTCTTTTGTAGTGACACCTGTCGTTTTTGAGAGCAGCAAGTTCGTCGATAGTAATAGCAATCCTTTTCCGAAGTCTTTGATTTTTTCTTTAAGCTCAATTGGCATCATTTCCTGCAAATCCATTATCACTCGATTCAGGAAAACGGTCCAGAGTGGCGTTTGAAGTTTCTCGAATTCCCAAGCGCTAAACCAAATTGCTTTGACACTCTTGAGTTTGTCATCTTGAAATTCCAGTTTCTTAACAACTGTCTTCATTAGGCTGGTTTTGCCACTTCCCCAATCCCCATGAACCGCAATGGTGAACGGCGTCTGCAGATTCCTATCTCGAATAATTGAAGCTAATAAAGTAGAATAATCATCAAACCCAAATTTAGTGGCATTCTCAGTAGCCTCATCGGGTAGCAAAGACTCGCCTTGGCGATCCATCCTGTAATCCCACCAGCGCATTCACGGTATGTTGTCAGAATCAGACTGGGACTTCTCTATATATGTTTATTAGGACAATCGAAATCGAGCGCACCAAAACTGCCCTTTAGCATTTTCGGTACTCTCATTTTCAATTACAATTCGACTCTATCGGGAGCAACTTTCTTAAAGTGACGTTGCAAAATAGTCTGATTGGTGATTGTTTGCAGTATTGGAAAATTGTTGCCGGTCACAAAGAGAGGGATCCAGATGAGACCAAATCACTTCTTTTGGGTGATTGGCTTCGGCACAACTATGTTGCGATTGGTTGGGAGAGGAATTCGCCCCAAGGCAAGGATTTCATGCGAAAGATGGAGATTGGTGACCAGGTCGTTGTTGTAACGGATGGTTACGTCTGGGCTTTGGGCACTATTGAGGATGAAATGAACGAGGTTGATTTGTCCAAGAACTCGCATTTGTATCCCAACCAAAGAAGAGTGACGTGGAGCAGAATAGCCAAGGCTGAATACAAGAGTTTTCCGCGGTTCCTATACAATAAGCTTAAGCATCCTAAGGCTTTGAGCAGGCTGAATCATGAGGACTGGGAAACTCTTTTGACTTGCATTTTGTAATAGGCAGGCCCTTGATCACTTCACGTTTGACGCGACAGATATTCAAGGAGCCCAGACCACTCACCAGTCTCTTGCATAGCAGGTTTTCCACTTCTTTTCCCATGTACCATTGTTTTGTTGGCCATCTCTCTTGTTTCGGTTTCTGACCACATCCAGCGACCGGCAGGTACGCTGCGGGTAATCAACGTGAAAACTGGATAGCCAAATGCGCTTTCCTTTATTGCGTATTTGTAGCCTTCTCTTTCGGAAAGTACGATGGCAGCGAAACGCAGTTGGGCGTAGAGTTGCCTCAGTTTATCGAAATTCTTTTTTATTTCGGTTGTTTGATCTGCCACTGCATTGTTTTTGATCTCAAGAACTGTATCTACTTCATCTATGCGGTAGTAGAACTTCGATGGATTGACCAAGGCCTTGAGATATATAAGGTCAATCTCTATTGCTGAGTGTTCAATTCCTACGCGCGGCATTGATATGTTTAGTCCGTGGTTCATTAGATGTTGACGCATTATCTGTTCTGTTGCTTTTCCGGAGATATCTCGGTTTCTAGCGGGCGATAATCTCTGATGCTGCTTCGTTGCCTCTGCTCGCTGACGCGAAACAAGCTTGCCGACTTCTAGGAACATCCGCATTTCTTCACTGAATGTGAACATTCCGATCTCTCCAGATATAGATCAATTCCCTTGCCTATTTTGATTCTTATTCGGTGAGTCTTGCTTAAGATTGAAAAGGCATTTTTCCTAGTATCCTCTTAGATACACTAAGCCATGATCAGTAGAAGGAATGGCAATATGTCAACAACGCGCCTAACTAAGCGGATTTTGGACGGCAAGCCAAAGTTATCTCTTGATCAAAGAAAAGCTGTGATTTCGAAAAGTAGGTACAACCGGGTGATCGCGGGTGCAGGTGCCGGAAAAACTGAGACTCTCACTAGGCGAATAGTCTATCTACTTTCAGTTGAGGGCGCGAAACCTGAAGATATTGTTGCTTTTACTTTTACGGAGAAGGCTGCTCAGAGCATGAAGAGCCGCGTCTATCAGAGAGTTGGCGAGATTTGTGGTGAGAAGGCAACGGCTAACTTGGGTGAGATGTACATTGGGACGATTCATGCTTATGCGAAGCGAGTTTTGGAGGATCATTTCGGGTTTGGAAACTGCAGTGTTTTGGATGATAATCAAGAAATTGCTTTTCTCTTGAGACATGGATGGGAAATGGGGCTTCATGTTCCTGGCCGTTCCTACTCTAATTGTTGTCGTGACTTTTTGCGCACGGTTAACATGGCATGGGATGAGCTCTTAGATGAGAAGACGTTGAAAAGACGGGCTCCCGAGTTCTTCAGGAAGCTTGAGCAGTATGAGGAACTCCTCAAGGAGCACAGGCTTTTAACTTTTGGCAGAATGATCTACGAGGCAGTGCTGAAGCTGAGGGAGGCTCCGGACACGCTGAGCAAGATCAAATATCTTCTCGTTGACGAGTATCAGGACATTAACCGCGCCCAGGCAGAATTGATTGAGTACGTTGGTAAGAAAGGCGGCATCTTTGTTGTGGGCGACCCAAGACAGAGCATCTACCAGTGGCGGGGTTCGGATGAGCGATTCTTCTTTTCCTTTTCTGACAAGTTCCCAGATACTCTACGGGTGAACATCAATGAGAATCGACGAAGCGGGAAACGGATCGTTTGGAATGCTAACAAGTTTGCCAGCACCTTTGAGCGAGGGCATTATGAAGCCATGGATCCGACACGGTCGGAAGAAGGTTTTGTGGCGATTGCAAGAAATGAAACTGCAGAGAATGAAGCCTCATGGATTGTTGACCAAATTCAAGCTTTGATGGAAGGCAATGATGGCGCGAAGTATTCGGATTTTGGAGTTCTAACGAGAAGTGTCAGCACTTCGGCAGGGCCGATAATTGACGAGTTGAAAGAGAGGCGAATTCCTTACATTGTAGGTGGGAAGGTGGGCCTTTTCAAAAGAGACGAAGCGCAAGCTGTAGGTCGAATATTTGCTTGGTTCTCAAATGATGGGTTTTGGACAATTGACGCGCACAACTGGGACGAAAAAATCACGGGCGATGACTTACTAACATCAGCTTTGGCGTGTTGGGATATGGCTCATCCACATGGTCACCCGAAAGATGCAGAACAAAACCTCCGTAAAATCAAGGATGACCTGAACTCAGACGAGCCTACGTATAACAACTTTACTAAGATTTACTATGATGTTTTGACTGCTTTGGGTTTTTACAATTTAGACTATCGCGACCGGAACGATGCGGCGATTATGGCTAACTTGGGGAGGTTCAACAATCTTCTAACCGACTTCGAATCTGCCAACAGGTTTGGCGGTCACAGTCCAAGATGGATAAAAGATTTGAAGGATTTGTGTTGGTTCATGGGTACATATGCTATTTCGGCTTACGAAGAGCTACCTTCTGATGACATTCGCGGAGTTGATGCTGTACAAGTTATGACGGTTCACCAAGCTAAGGGATTAGAATGGCCCACTGTTTTTCTTTTTGCCACGGTCGTTAGGCGTTTTCCTTCTTCGATGGTGGGGCGGGAGCAGGATTGGTGTGGTGTACCGAGAGATATGTTCGATGTTGCCAGGTACGAGAGCGACAAGGATGATGAGCGCCGTCTCTTTTATGTTGCCATCACCAGGGCGAAAGACGCTTTGGTTGTGAGTCATTTTTCGAGGCTGACGAGGGCTGTTTCAAGAAGTGAATTTATTGACGACATGGATCTTCGCTATGTTATTCCATTGAATGATGGGGCGCCTATTCCTTCGATATCAATCCATCCAGGCACAATGTCTGATGAAATTCAGACTTTTTCAGCAAGCGAAATCGTTACCTTTGGAATTTGTCCTCATATGTATCTTTTGAGAGAGCTTTGGGGTTATCAACCTCAACTTAACCCTGCAATCGGTTATGGCAACGGCATGCATTATTGTCTGAAGCGAGCAGGTGAGCTTGTGAAAGATGGTTACAGTCCAGTGAGCGCCGTCGCTACTAGCGTTGATGAGGGTTTTCACATGCCATTTGTAGGTGGAAGTGTTCTTGAGACCTTTAAAAATAGTGCGAGGAAGAAGCTTGTGGCATTTTCTCAGAAATATGGAGGCGATCTTAACCGTATTGAGGAAGTTGAGTATCGATTGGAGTTCCCTATTAACGAGGCTGGTATTACGAGCGCAACCGTCATGGGCAAGGTCGATGTCATCCTAAGAAGCGGTGGCGAATTGGAAGTTAGAGATTATAAGAGTTCTGAGGAAGCCAGAACCTTAGAAGAGGTCGGCACTCAAATCAGGCTTTACACTTCAGGGTTAAGGACTATGGGTAGACCTGTTTCCAGCGGCTCCGTTGCATATCTAGATGAAGCAGAGATAAAGCAGATCGACGTTTCCGATAAACTGCTCACCGAAGCGAAGCAAAATGCGCAAAAGGTTGTTGAGAGAATTGCGAAACGCAAGTTCAAGCCCAATCCAGGAGAGAGCTGTGATCGGTGCGATCAGAAACCCATCTGCAGATGGAGGAAGAATTGACATGATTGAAACGAACATCGAAGCTAGTCGAGAGCAAGTCAAGTCTCTGTTAAAGGAGCTTTTCCAGTTCGATGTGCAGGATTTGGATTTTGGGATTCCTAGGATTATGAATTTCAAGAGGAAAGAAATTGAGAGGTTCATGAACGAAGATCTAATAGCAGCTGCCGAAGCCGAGTTTAAGGAATACGCGAAATCTGGCAAGGCTGATTTGCAGAAGGAAGTCGATAGGCTTAGAGCGGAGATTGTTCGAGATTTTGGCGAAGGAACTATTGACGAACAAGGGAAGGTTCTGAGGGATAAGGATGCTCCAAAAATCAAAGAGTATTTGGACAAAGTGAGGGAAGTAGAGAGTGCACAGGTAACTCAATCACAAATAGAGGATGTTTTCAATAATATCTGTGAGTTCTTTTCTAGGTATTATGATAAAGGTGACTTCCTCTCAAAGAGACGATATGGCGGACGAGAAAAGTACTATGTCCCATACAACGGTGAAGAGGTTTTATTACATTGGGCAAACAATGATCAGTACTACATTAAAACCGGAGAATACTTCAAGAAATACAGCTTTAGAGCCGGAGAATACCGAGTGAATTTCGTGCTTAAAGAAGCTAACGTTGAACAAAACAATGTTAAGGGCGGATCTAAATACTTCATTTTGCTTGATGATGACTCTTTCGAATTGGATGAATGTAGAAGAGAACTGACTGTGTTTTTTGTATGGAGAGAACTTGTTGGTAGGGAAAAAGAAAAGTATGGAACAAGAGATGTTCAGAACGCCATAGTTTCAAACAATGCTGATAATTTGATTTCCAGAATACGCGACAGGGGACTCGAAACTGAGCTCAAGAAAAAAACTGAAGGAGAGATAACGGTTCTCGAGAAAAATCTAAGTGTGTACGTTGAAAGGAATACCAAAGATTACTTTGTTCACAAGAACTTGAAACTATTCCTAGAAAGAGAGCTCGACTTCTATTTGAAAAACGAAGTTTTGGATTTTGATGAGATTACGCAGATGGACGAAAAAAATCTTTGCAAAAATAGGGCAAAAATTCGGGCAATAAAGGAAATCAGCGAAAAGATCATCGACTTTCTTGCGCAAGTTGAAAACTTCCAAAGAATGATGTTCGAAAAAAGGAAATTCGTATTAAAGACAGACTATTGTGTAACACTTGATCGAGTACCTCAAGCATTCTATGATGAAATAGGAAGCAACGAAAAACAGGTTGAAATGTGGCGAAAAACTTTCAGTTTGGATGATGCGACGAAGAATACTTTCGATGAAACAAAAATGAAAAGCGTTTTGGATGCTTCATTCCTCAAATCACACAAATACCTCGTGGTCGATACATCTTTATTCAACGAGGATTTCAAGAACAGACTTGTCCAATCCTTAGATGATCTTGATGGGAAAATTGATGGCTGTCTGATTAAGAGTGAGAATTTTCAAGCGTTAAACCTTCTTTTAACCAAATACAGAGGACTTGTAAAAAGCATTTACATTGATCCTCCATACAATACTGGTAATGACGAGTTCCTCTACAAAGATAACTTCCAACACTCAAGTTGGCTTGCGATGATATTCGACAGGCTGCGATTGGCATACGAGATGTTACATCCGCAAGGCACCATCGGTGTGAGTATTGACAATAATGAGCTTGACGACCTGCTCAAGGTAATGGACCTTGTGTTCAAAAACAGACGTGCTATCATTACAGTCAAAAGAGGATCTGTTACAGGGCCAAAGGTAATCAATCCTGGGGTAGTAAACGTTTCCGAATATCTAGTTGTTTATTCGAAAGGCGATTCGGATTGGCAACCGAACAAAGTGTACCGTGAGAAAAAAAGAGATAAAAGATATAACAGTTTCATTGTTAATCGGGACAAAGACCCATCAAAATGGCAATTTGTGCCTCTCCTTCAAGCCTTTGCTCATTATAAGGGAATGCCACGAAATAGGCTCAAGAGTACCCTAGGAAAGAATTTCGAGGGACAACTTGAGCAGTTTACGATTGAAAATGCAAACGCTGTGGTGAGGACCGCTGCGCTTGACGATGATAAAATAAGCAAAGAGGCAAGAGCTTTGAAACAGAAATCAAAGGAAAATCCCGCTGCAATTTTCCATTTTCATCGAGAAAGCTTCGAAGATTGGTACATAATAAGAGGCGAGCGAATTCTGTTCTACTCTGACCGCCTTATACGGATAGGTTCTAAGATGGTTCAAGGCGAGTTAATCACAGATATTTGGGACGACACGCTTCCAAATGACCTTCATAATGAAGGCGGGGTCACGCTTAAGAAAGGGAAGAAGCCTGAAAAATTAATAGGGCGTTTTATTGAGTTGACAACAGACCCTGGAGACCTCGTATTGGATTTTTTCGCAGGTACAGGGACCGCATGTGCTGCTGCCCAAAAAATGGGACGGAAGTGGATTGGTGTGGATAGTGCCGAATTTTTTGATTCTCTCCTGGTGAGAAGGTTGGAGAATACGTTAAATGGTGAGCAATCAGGAATTTCTTCGCCCAATAATTGGAAAGGTGGTGGCCTTTTCAAGAAGCAAACGTTGGAGCAATTTGAGGACTCCTTGGACAACATTGTTTTCAAAGAAAAGGACAAAACAATTCAACAGACACTTGATGGCTTTCAAGATTATTTTCTACGCTACATGCTCGATTACGAAACCCGCGAAAGTCCAACAAGACTGTTGATAGACAAATTTCAGACACCCTTTGACTACAAAATCAAAACAACCATCGAAAACGAAGAAAAAGAACAAACGGTGGATCTCGTCGAAACTTTCAGCTATCTTCTTGGACTTCGCGTCCAAAAAATACGCACTCTGAAAGACGGAGAAACCACATACCGCACTGTGTTGGGAAAACGCAACAACGAAAACATAGTCATAATCTGGCGTAACGCAAAAGGCAAAGATCTCCAAAGAGACAAGAAATTCATCGAAGAAAACGTGTTACGCGACAACCCTCCTGACACCATATTCATCAACGGAGACAGCTACATCAAAAACTCAAGGGCGATAGAACCAGAATTCAAAAGACTAATTGGGGCGTAACAGTGCCGAAAACAAAGGCGAACCCGCAGATCAGAAGCAAGTTTAGGCTTGAAGATCAACTCTTACTCGCAAGATTCATTGCCAACAAAATCGGCATTACCAATGTATCAGAGATAAAAGAATTTGGAGAAGTGAAAGAGGGCTTCGACTCAGACGGCAGGAGTTACATGTACCACGCAATAATAATGCGCAGAGGCAACGCAATACCCGAAGACAGACTGAGACAATACGATGACAACATAAGAAACTACTTCGAAAACCTCAGAAGAAACAGGGAAGAAAGAATCTCCCTCAAATATTACCAATACCTGGCTCTTCTCTTCTCAGAAATCTACTTAGATTTTTACTTTCAAAACCCGGTTGGTTTCCTGAACGAGATAAACGAACGGATGTCAGAAACAACCGAACAAGAATTCTTCAGCGCTCTAGATCTCAAGAAAATCGCGTACTGGATGGCTACAGGAAGCGGCAAGACCTTCATAATGCATGGCAACTACTGGCAATTCCTAGCCTACAACAAGGGACCAAAGAAACTAGCCTATGAGAACATTATACTCATCACGCCAAGCGACGAAATGTCAAAACAACACCTTGATGACTTCAAAAAAAGCGGAATCCCAGCCATAATGTTTCACGGCGAATCCGTAGGATATTTTGAAGGAGATAAGAACGCGGTTAAAGTGATTAGCATTCATAAGCTCAAGCTACCTGAGGACAAGAAAGGCGAAGGCGTCACAGTAGATGTATCGAGTTTAGGAACGAAAAACTTGGTTCTCGTAGATGAGGGACATAAAGGCCAGAAATCGGAAGACCTGAAGTGGAAAAGAACACGCGAAAGACTCGCAAAAGACGGTTTCACCTTCGAATATAGTGCTACTTTTGGTCAAGCCATTACCAGCAGCAACGAAGAGATTTTCAGAGAATACTCAAAAGCAATACTCTTCGACTACTCCTACAAATACTTCTATGGCGACGGATACGGAAAGGACTTCCGCATCCTAAATTTAGACACCAAAACTTTCGTCGATTCACAGATCCCAATGCTTTTACTCGCCAATACTATGTCGTTCTATGAACAAATCCTCGAATACGAAAAAGCTGGAAACAGCCTGAGAGACTATGCCATCGAAAAACCTCTATGGATATTCGTAGGCAGCAGAGTGAGAGACGAAGCCTCAGATATCCTCAAAATCACTCAATTTTTGAACTGGCTTCTTGAATCAGACGAAAAAACAATCAAACAACACATCGAAAACATATTAAGAGGAAACTCTGGAATCCAAGCTGAAAAAAGAGACATTTTCACACCAAGAGTTCCTGAAACGAACTTCATCTACCTGAGAGGAAGGAAAGTCTCCTCTGAAGAGGTTTACAACGGCATATTCAATGAGATCTTCCACGTCTCACCAGGTGTTATGGGTAGAAAACTGCACCTTGTAAATCTCAAGAACGCAGAGGGCGAAATCGGTTTAAGAGTAGGAGCCTCCGAGAAATACTTCGGAGTAATCTATATAGGAGAAAAGCCAGAATTCCTAAAACTAGTCCAAGAAAGCACAGAAGATATCCCAGTAGAGTCTGCCACGCTAGGCAAGTCTCTTTTTGATGACATAAGTGACGCTTACTCGACAATCAACCTACTTATTGGAGCCAAGAAATTCATAGAAGGCTGGAACTCATGGCGAGTCTCCAGCATGTGCCTTCTAAATGTCGGAAAAAGCGAAGGACCCCAAATCATACAATTGTTCGGAAGAGGCGTAAGACTCAAAGGGAAGGACTATAGCCTAAAGAGAAGCAGATTCATGCCCCCACCTAACCCAGAACACATCGAAATCCTCGAGACATTGCAGGTTTTCGGCATTCAAGCGAACTACATGCAAATCTTCAAGCAAATTATAGAAAAAGAAGACGTCCCTTCTTACAAACTACCACTGGAGACCATAAAAATGGAACCATTCCCACAGGATCTACAAATTCTCGGCCTCAAAGGCGGATGGTCATTCGATGAAGAACTAATAGAGCTCAAACCAGAAGATGGCATTGATGCCAGAATAGACCTACTACCGAGAGCCACTATCATAGACCTCAGAGAGAAACAAGCTCTAGCCTCAACACAGAGCCAAATACCCAAAACTATAAAGAGAGAGGTACTAGACCTACTCGACTGGGACAGCATCTACTACACGTTATTGGAGTATAAGAATGAAAGAGAGCTTGGCAACATTGTTATCACCAAAGAATCACTCAAACGAATAATGTACGAAGCAAAATACACCTTACTATGCAACGATGAGCTTATCACCCCAAAAAACTTCGAAGCATTGGAGCAAATTGAAGAAGTCGTCGTTCTTATCCTGAAGAAATACTTCTCAGCCTATTACTCCAAGAAAAGAAACGCCTCCGAAAAGACGCACCTAGAACTCAAACCTTTGGAGAACAAAGACCAAAATCTCGTATCATCCTATAGAATTCAAATCAACGAGGACGACAAAGTCCTAATCAGCAAGATTGAAGAGTTGATCAAATCAGGAAGAATCTACGCATCTGGAACTGAAGTCAAACTCATCAGCGATTTGAGAACCTTTACGGATACGAACCCAACCTCATTCAAGAATGCGTTCTTTCCGCAGCACTTGTATCAACCTCTCTTGGTAAGGCAGAACACAGACCGCATAGTTACAGCGCCAATCGGATTAAACGAAGGTGAAACCAGATTCGTGGAAGACCTTAGAGATTATCTCGATGCGAACAAATCCTTTGCTTACCAAGTTTATCTGCTGAGAAATCTGACCAAGAGTAGAGGAGTTGGGTTTTATGAGTCACATTCCTTCTATCCGGACTTCATCATGTGGATAAAGAAAAACGAAAAACAAACAATCGTATTCATCGACCCAAAAGGCTTGACACACCTCGGCTTAGATGACCCAAAGCTCAAACTCCATGAATACCTTAAGGAACAAATACAAAAAGAACTCAAGGATCCAAACGTGAAATTGGATGCATTCATAATCTCCGTCACGCCTTATAGCGATATGTCTAAACGAACGCCAGGACAATACCTCCCTATCGAAAACTTTGAAAAAGACAAGCACGTCCTGTTTCAGTTTAGAGACAAGAGCATCCGGAATGTGTCATATGTACCAAGAATGTTTGAGATTCTTGCGAATAACTGAATGCTAACTTCAATGGCTTCTTAGATCCTTTTTCGCATACATATTTGGTGCGCCTATGAGCCCTGAACCTTTTATAGCATTTCTTTCGCGCGTTATTTGGAAGACCAAAGGCTAGTAGCAAAAGACAAAGGACGTAACTGGCTATTGGTGTAGTGTTTTGATGTAGATTGCTTTTAGGCCTTTTATGGTTGGTAGGGTTTCTTGTGGTCCGGCTTCGGTGAGTGCTTGCATGATGTCGGGTGCGAGGTTTCTTGCGTTGAATTCGTTTCCGATCTCTTCGAGTGTTATGTAGCTTAGGGTTAGTATTCGGCTGCGTCTGTTCTCTAGGTCCTCCTTGCTTATTGCGGGTTTCTTGGGTTTTTTTGGTTTTTTGGCGTCTTTTGGCTTGTCTTTGTCTTTTGGTTTGAATTGGTCTGGGAACAGGGTGAAGAGGTTTCGCATGAGTGGAGTTAAGGTTTTTTCGTTGAAGATTTCGTCTAATCGGGCTTCTGGCAGCTTCTCTGCGAGAAGAGCCAGGTCTGATAATGCTCGGATTCCTTGGCGGCGGATTCGGTAGTTGTAGACGTTCTGCACCGCTTTGTTGTGTTTTCTCTTTTCCTCGCCCATAACATACTTTCTCATCTTGTTGCCTAGCATAAGGCTCGCCTTATAACAAATTCAGTTATATTTATGCCTAAAATATAGCAGAATTTGTTATATAAATCTTGTGTGCACCTGAAACAAGTGATACATATGAGTAAAAGAAAACTAAAATTCTGGAACATCCCCGTCACGACACACTTGGACGAGTGCGTCGAAAGAGCCGTTCAACAGGGATCGTTCGTAAGCAAATCGGACTTTGTAAGAGAAGCCGTAAGAGAAAAACTAGAAAAAATAGGCGAACCAGACCCGATCGAAATCCCCACGGAGATCGACCTAGAAGAGCTGGAGCGTCAAGTGGCGCAGATAATGGCGCAGGAG
>Ga0187784_10002819_pt1 | contig 13966 bp, 8 predicted proteins | sample 1015_SJ02_MP15_2_FD_132964 | JGI IMG/M metagenome (GOLD analysis project Ga0187784, IMG submission 132964) | Tropical peat soil microbial communities from peatlands in Department of Meta, Colombia - 1015_SJ02_MP15_20_MG | ecosystem: Environmental > Terrestrial > Soil > Wetlands > Peat | place...
AGCCGGTTCCTCGGGATGAAGAAGATGAGCAAGAAGGATTATTTCTGGATGGTCGCCATTGTCTGGCTGTTTACCGGCATTCCCATCATGCTCGACTGCTCAAGCAACGGGCTTGTGGCAAGGATGCTCTATGGCCCCCAGCTTCTCAAGATCCAGCCCTGGAGGGGGGATCTTGCCGCACCGATGCTCTCTCATGCCTTAGGCGGATCGCCCATGTTGGCTTTGTACACGGCAGGCCTCTTCTCAGCAGCCCTTTCAACCCTGGCAGGAATGGTCTTCATCATGAGCGCCAATATCACAAGGGATGTGATTAAACTCTGGGCACCAAAAGTATCGGACAAGAGCATGTTGATGCTGGGATACTTCCTGATTGCCCTCTTCCTCTTTCTTCCCTTCTATTGGACATTGGTGTCTCCTCCTCCGTTGCTTTCCATCTTCATGGGGATGGCAGCGATGGGACTTGGCGCTGTATTTTTCTTCGTGACTGCCATCTCCTATTATTGGAAGCGGGCAACAAAATGGGGAGCTGTCTGCACCGTCATCTATGGAACACTCGCGACACTTTTTGGTGGTTGGGCAGTTCTTGGCAGGAAACCCCCATTATTAGGAATGGGCACGATGGAGTGGATCCTTGTTCTTGGATGCCTGGTCATCTATTTTGTCGTCAGCCTTGCAACAAAACCACCCTCTCAGAAAACCATTGACCTTCTTTTTCCAGCCAAAAAATAGCATACGGGGATAAGAAAGGAAAAAAAGGGGGCGTCTCCACGGGCCTCCTTTTTTTTGTCGGACACCGGATCATAACAAGCCATTCAAAAATAGTCTCTTTTGTGTTAATAGAAATTGAGTCCATCCGGAGAGACAGGACGATCAGATGCCCGAGGCCTTGCCCTTAGAAAAATTGAAAGACTTTATCAAAACGGTTCCCCCTTTCCATCTCCTCCCCAGGATTGCCATGGATGAACTTGTGCGCACCTTGATGATCGAGTACTTTCCAAAGGGAGAGACGATCTTGAGTCCCAGGGGGGTCCCCACCCAGTTTCTTTACGTCATCCGCTCGGGTGGTGTGAGATTTCTGATGGCGGAAAAGGACGGAAAAGAGGGGGACAGGATCTATGATTACAGGGATGAAGGAGATTTCTTCGGGCTGATTTCCCTTTTGAGCGGGGAGCCATCTCCTTTCACGATTGTGGCAGAGGAAGATACCCTCTGCTACCTCATCAGAAAGGAAGTCTTTAAAAAACTCCTCGGGCAGTATCCCGATGTCTTCCTCTACTTTACTTCCGGGCCGAGCAAGGGATTTAAACAGTTTGATACTGGATCGCTGCCGATGGATCCCTCTTTAAGAGGAGGGGCAGGAGTGCAGCAAGTTCTCTTTGCCTGCCGGATCAAGGATGTGATGCATGCCAACGTATTGACATGCCCACCGGAGGAAACGATCGTCGGCGTAGCCCGGCGAATGACGGAACGAGGCGTCGGCTCCATGATTGTGGTAGACGACATCGGTATTCCCGTTGGAGTCCTTACAGACGGCGATCTCAGGAGCAAGGTGCTGGCATCCGGAAAACTCATCAACCTACCAGTGAGGGATGTGATGAACCAACCAGTTCAGTGCGTTTCTCCCAACGCTTTCTGTTTTGAAGCCATTCTTTCCATGACCACCAATCGGATCAAGTATCTTCCTGTCATGGACGAGATGAAGCTTGTGGGCATCATTTCTGAACATGATCTGATGGTTTCCCAGGGAAACAACCCTGTTGCGGTTATTAAGGGGATTCAGCAGGCGACCACTATCGAGCAGGTGGTCCTCATCCGAAAAAACATTGATCTGGCAATGAACGTCATTCTTGAGCACGGAGGGATGGCGAAAGATATCTGTGAACTGATTACGACGCTCAATGACCATCTGACACGAAAAATCATCGTTCTGGCCGAGGAGGCCATGGTCAGAGAAGGATACGGACTGCCGTCGGTTCCGTATGCCTGGCTCGCCCTCGGGAGTGAAGGCCGCCGTGAGCAGACCCTGAGGACCGACCAGGACAATGCGCTTCTTTTTGTCGATGACTCGCCCGAGAGGGAAGAGGCAGCTCGAAGTTTTTTTCTCAATCTGGCTGAAAAGGTGGTTTCAGGGTTGGAGCAATGCGGGTTTCCCCGGTGCAAAGGCGGGGTCATGGCCATCAATCCCAAGTGGTGTCAGCCCCTTCATGTGTGGAAAGAGTACTTCAGACACTGGATCCTCGATGTCGACTATCCCCCCGAGGAAGTTTTGGCCACCTTCGTCTTTTTCGATTGCCGCGCCATCTACGGTCAATATGAGCTGGTGACCCGAATAGCAGGACATATCTTGGAGTTTCTTGATGAGGGAAATAGCTTTACGAGAGAAATGGCCAAGACCGCTATTCTTCACAAAACGCCCCTGGGTTTTTTCAAGAGGCTGGTGGTCGAAAAGTCCGGAGAGCATAAAAATAAGCTCAATCTGAAGCTGAACGGCTTGACTCCCCTAGTCGATGCCATCCGGACACTCGCCCTCAGCCAGAAGGTGTTCGACACGAATACCCTCGACCGGATTTCTTCTCTCGTTGAAAAAGAGATTCTCACCCCTGACGAGGCCGATGATCTAAGAGATGCGTTCAATGTCATCATGCTTGTCCGGGTGCGTCATCACGTCCATGTGCTCCGCCAAGGAGGAATTCCGGATAACTACGTCAACCCGGACGAGTTAAGCATCATTCAGAGGACTATGCTCAAGGAAGCCTTCAAGACCATCGACCGATTACAGGGGCTTTTGGAATTGCGCTATGACATAAAGCCCTAAGGGCCATCAGGGTTCAGGAGCTGAGTGAATCGTTATGAAGACGACCTGGCGTCGTTTAAAGCATCATTACTATCAGCGCCATTTGCGGCGGAAAGACTTACCGGAGGGAATACGGAATTATCTCCAGGCATTCCATGATTTCGACTTCGACAAGCCGATCACCGAGACGGAGTTTGTCATTTTTGATACGGAGACCACCGGCTTGAATGTGAAAAGAGGAGATCGAATCGTTTCGATCAGCGGCGTACGCCTCAAGGAGGGCCGCATCGATCTTTCAGATGCCTTCCACGAGATCGTAAATCCCAACCGCGACATTCCCTCCGCTTCGGCCGTGATCCATGAGATTTTACCACGGATGGTGAATGGAAAACCGACCATCGAAAAGGTTCTGCCGGATTTTATCAGGTACATCGGAATCTCCGTGCTTGTGGCCCATCACGAATGGCTGGATATGAGCTTCCTCAATCGAGAGATGGCCTGCCTTTACGGCATTCCGATTCAAAACATTGTCCTGGATACGGCTGTCCTGGATCAGGCGTTGCTGGCAAAGAAGACACCGGCGTCGATGATAGCTACAATGAAAATCGATAGCACGTTAGATGCAGTGGCTGAACGCTATCATGTGGCTGTCGAGGGGCTCCATTCCTCTTTCTGGGATGCCCTGGCTACAGCGCAGATCTTTCAACAAATGATCAAAGAGGTTCAGGGGTTGGGTATCCTTTCCCTAAAAGACTTTCTCAAGTTAGCCCATAGGCCGCCGAGTTTAGGCGCCTTTAAGCCGGATCACTTTTCTGGATCGGTGTAGATTCTTTCCCCTTATAGGGGGATAGGAGGTTCCGGACGTTAATTTCCGGCGGAGATTTTTTTGTTGACTAGATACGATTTCCCGTCTAATATTAGCAAGTGCTTGAAGAGCAAAACAATCTAAGGGAGGGAGAGCGCTATGAACTATGCACGGTTTTGTTGGCTGAATGCGAGTAAGTTTCCTGAAAGAGAATTCATCATTGAAAGTTATCCTTCCAAGGGGATTCGCAAGGCGATTACCTGGAAACAGCTTAACGACCAGACAAATAAGCTTGCGAATTTCATGATGAAGGAGTGTGGCGTCAAAAAAGGGGATATTGTGGTTCATCTGATGATGAACAGTATCGAATGGTATGTATGCTACATGGCTGTGCTGAAGACGGGTGCGACCGTCACGCCGCTCAATTTCCGTTTCGCAAGTTCCGACATCAATTATGCTGCCGATGTAACAAAGTGCAAAGTATTCATTCTGGGAGATGGATTTCTCCCGAGGGTCGAACCCATCATGAAGGAAATGGACTATGTGAAAAAGTACATTTGTGCCGGCGAGCAAGTGCCCCCGACCATGGTCTCCTACAAGGAGATCATCCAAAAAGGAGATCCGACGAATGTCCTCGTTGAGACAGCTGACGATGAAATGGCAGAATTGATGTTTACATCGGGGACCACCGGGGCGCCGAAACCGGTCTGCCACACCCATGACACCCTTTTTTACATCGGAATTGGATGTGCCCTGACATACAACGAGGGATACAACAGCGTCTACCTTGCCCCGCATCCTTTCTATCACAGCGGCACGCTCTTCCTCTCGTTTCCGTCCTACATTGCTGCAGGCAAAATACTGATGCCCATGGAGATCCAACCAAAGTATTATTTGCGAACGTTAGCCGATGAGAAATGTACCGGCGGCTGGAATACGGTCCCTGTTTGGTCGGACGTGATCAACGCGATCCTTTCGGGAGAGGTAAAACTGCAAGACTACGACCTTTCCGCCCTGTCACATATTGAGATCGGCGCTCAGCCCGTCCCCTATGTCCTTCTGGAGAATTCGAAGAAAGTCTTCCCGAAACTGCCGGTGGCCAACATCTATGGAATTACAGAGGGCGGCGGCGGCGGCACCATCAACCTTTACGACGAAGACATCATGAGAAAGCCAGGTTTCATCGGGAAGCCAACCGTCTTCATGGAAGCCAAGGTCGTCGATGAGGAAGGGAAGGAATGCCCTCCAGGAACCGTTGGCGAACTCCTTTTGAAGGGGCCCCGTCTCATGAAGGAATATGCCTTCAACCCACAGATGACGGCTAAAACCGTCGAGAAAGGATGGCTTCATACCGGCGATTTGGCCTATAAGGATGAAGAAGGCTATTTCTGCTTTGTGGATCGGGCAAAGGATCTGATCATCCGGGGTGGAGAAAATATATTCCCTGTCGAAATCGAGGGCTTCTTACTGAAGCACCCAAAGATTCAGGACATTGCCGTCATGGGCTATCCGCATCCAAGACTGGTAGAGATCGTCATGGCAATCATCCAGACAAGGCCCGGCCAGACCCTGACGGATGAAGAGGTCCTTAACTTCTGCAAGGAGAAAGGTCTTGCCAAGTTCAAGTGGCCGGAAAAGTTGATTTACACCAACATCCCACGCAACCCGGCAGGCAAGATCGAAAAGCCGAAACTGAGACAGATGTACGTGATGCCTGCAAAAGAGGCGATGGAAAAGGAATTCAAGAAGGCCTGATGTGACCTGAAGCAAAAAGATTTGACTGTGAGACAAAAAGGGCAAAGCCGCAAATAAACGCCAGGCTTCGCCCTTTTATCCATTTTATCTCCCCTCCAACCTCACGCTTGGTGAACCTGGTCCCGACCTGAATAGAACGCCTTTCTGTTAAGCTCGTGAACCTTCTGAGGAAGGTATTTCAGGATGGTGTTTAACCATAGCTCCTCCTTGATGTCGAAGAATCTTGACATGGCCCCGAGGAGCACAACATTGGCTGCTCGGACGTCTCCTATCTGGAGTGCGATTTCAGTTCCTTTGACGAGATAGAAATCTTTGAATTTAGAACCGATGATTTCCGGAATGCCTTGAGGATACTCCATCTCGCCGAGGTTGACAACGGGGGGATTCACCTTATGATCATTCATGATGATTTTTGCCTTGGGCTGCAGAAAGTTCAGCCATCGCAGCCCCTCCAGTTGTTCAAAAGCAAAGAGGATATCTGCCTCCCCTTCCTTGATCAATGGGGAATAAACCTTCTTTCCAAATCGAAAATGAGAGCTGACGATGCCTCCCCTCATGGCCATTCCGTGAATCTCGCTTTTTTTGACATCATAACCAGCTTGCATGAAGACTTCAGACATGATGTCGCTGGCCAGGATGACCCCCTGCCCCCCAACCCCTACCACCAGGACATTCGTTGTGTGATTGTCCATAGATCCTTCTCCTCTTCATATTTTTAAGAATCGACTACATCGTTTCAAAACCGAATACGGGCTTCTCTTCCTGACTTTGAATCGCCCCTAATTTGCACACTTGATAGCAGAGATGGCACCCCGGACACAGGGTGGAATCGATATGGGAGATGCCCTTGCGCTTCTTCCCATCCTTTGTCAGCGCCATATCCCCCTCCACCTTCTGATACGATATGGCCGGACAGCCCAAATTGACACAGGTCTTACAACCGATGCATTTGGTCGAATCTACCATCAAGGGCTTGTTATACTTTTTAAACTCTCTTCGAAGAAGAACACACGGACCTTGAGTGACGATCAAGGACGGCGAGTCTTTTTCAACCTCTTCTTTGATTACTTTTTCCGTCTCCTCCAAATTCCAGGGGTTCACCGTTCTGATATTCTCCACCCCCAATACTTCGCCCAGCCGGACGAAATCGATCTTATGCGTTTTTTCACCCCGTATCGTATATCCGGTCCCGGGGTGTTCCTGCGAGCCGGTCATGCCGGTAGTTCGATTGTCGAGAATGATAATCGTTGCGTAACTCTTATTGTAGGCCATGTTCATTAAGGGAGCGATTCCTCCATGAAGGAAGGTGGAGTCTCCGATCACTCCCACAAATTTCCCTTTTCCAGCCCCCCCCAGGGCCTTCGCCATCCCATGAGCCTGTCCAATGCTTGCTCCCATACAGATGCAGGTGTCCAGAGAGCTCAATGGCGGATAGGCGGCCAGCGTATAACATCCGATATCGCCCGCGGCCACAAGTTTTAACTTTTTTAATGCATAGAATATCCCCCGATGGGGGCATCCTGGGCAGAGATTGGGTGGCCTGGGAGGGAGAGGCTCCTTAAACACGGGCTCGGGAGCCCTGAATTTTTTCCCCAATATCCCCTTCTCCACGATGAGCGGGTTGAATTCGCCACACATAGAGAAGAGATTCTTTCCTCCTTTCGGCTTGAACCCCATGGCCTTGATGTTTTCTTCCAGGAAAGGATCCAGTTCTTCTATCACAATAACCTTCTTCACTTTTTTGAAGAACTCGGCGATCAGATTTCTGGGCAGAGGCCAGACCATCCCCAGTTTGAGATAGGAATAATTTGGGAAGACTTCCTTTGCGTACTCATATGAAATACCTGCGGATATAATTCCGATCGCTGGATCATTGATCTCGATGCGATTCCCGGGAAATTTCTCGGCAAACTCCTGTAATTTTGCAAATCGCTCCTCAACGACCCCATGTTTTACCCGGGCGAAGGAAGGCAACATTGTATATTTTGCCGTCTGCTTCCGGACCTCGACAGGGATTGGAGGAACGACTGGTTCCTGTAACTCGACAATTCCTTTTGAATGAGAGATCCGTGTGACGCCCCGAACCATGACCGGGGTATCGAAGGTTTCGCTGACCCCGAACCCCAATTTTAGAAAGTCTTTTGCCTCTTGGCTATCGCTCGGTTCGAACATGGGGATCTTCGCAAACCTTGCATAATGCCGGTTGTCCTGCTCATTCTGCGAACTATAAAGCTCCGGATCATCGCAAGTCACGAGGACTAAACCGCCATTTACCCCGACATACGAGAGGGTCATCAAAGGATCTGCTGCCACGTTCACCCCAACATGTTTCATCGATGCCATGGTCCGTGCACCGGCCAATGAAGCTCCGATGACAACTTCCAATGCTACCTTTTCGTTGGGAGACCACTCCGCATAAATATTCTTATATTCTCTTGCGATGGTCTCGAGAATCTCCGTACTCGGGGTCCCCGGGTACGCGGCAGCCACTCTTACGCCCGCCTCAAACGCTCCTCTTGCAAATGCTTCATTTCCCGTCATCACCTTTTTCATAAATCGCTCCTTCAACTTGAGGTCTGTCTTGGAAAAGCCTAAAAGACGACAAAACGGTAAACTACGCGAAAGACCTTCCCGAGTCGATCTTCTCCGTGATTTTACCTGTTCTGGTGGCCAGTTTTCTCTTATTCTTTTAATATTGCCAAACTCACTATAACAAATATAGATTTTGTGTCAAGTCCTTCGCACACCCAAATCCCGAGATAGAATAATGAGAAATATCTCACAACCAAATTGTCTCATCAAACCTGATGGATTATCCTTTCTTTAGGGCCCGTTATCAATTCAAGGATGATGGTTTCTTGAGGTAGAAAGAGAAAAAAGTTCCTGCCAAAGACACTCCGGTTGCCAGAAGAAAAGGGACCATGAAAGAATGGGTGACATCTGCTAAGTGGCCTCCCACAGCAGGTCCTAACGCTTGCCCAACCCCAAAGAAAAGGGTGATAAATCCGAGCCCCGCCGGAGCCAGTTTCGATCCCACATAATCCCCGGTCGCCGCAGCCATAATGGTGGGAATGCTCCATGCCGTGATGCCAAAGATAACAGCAGAGAGGTAGAAACCAATTGGATTCCTAACTAAGGCAAAGATGGCATAAGCTGTCGCCAGAGTGGCATAAGCTAACGCCGAACCATATCTTCGACCCAGGAGGTCAGAGATTCCCCCCCAGATCACGCCACAAAAAATGCTCAACCCTCCGACGATAGCCCAAATGGCACCCGCTTCAGCTTGGCTCAGCCCCATCTCCTTGGTTAGATAGGCAGCAAAAAAAGTCATATAAATGATATAGGAAAACCCATACATGAAATAAACGAACCCGAGATACCACATCTGTTTGACTCGGTAGACGAGGCCCCATTGTATCGACTTTGCCTTTTCTTCAGCCGGCGACGATTTTAAGGAATCTTTGGCTTCGTCAAACCCAATTGGAGAAAGCCCCTTCTCCTCCGGTTGGCTGCGGATAAAAGCATAGACCAGGCACGAGATGAAGAGAACCCCCCCACCCAGATAGTACCAGGAAAACCTCCAGCCCTCTGATCCATAGGCTTTCAAAAGAGGAGGAACAATGAGACCGGCAATCAAGGTCCCTCCACCGATTCCGGCTGAGACGATGCCAGTGGCAAACCCTCTTCTTTTCAAGACGAACCAAGCAGAACCAAGCGCCATTGCCGGCACATAAGCAGCCCCATTCCCGAATCCTGTTAAAAGTCGCATGATAAAGGCGAAGGAAAAACTCCGGGCAAACCCCGTAAAAATCATGGTTAGCCCCATCAGAACCAGGCCAAAAGTGATCACGACTCTCGAGCCATATCTGGAAGCTAAGAACCCTCCGACAATGGCAAGGCTGAGGTAACCGATGAAGTTCCCCGTTCCTAAAAGCCCCAGTTGCGCATAACTGAAATGAAGACCGTCCTTCATGCTCGGGAGAATAAGGGTATACGCCATCCGGCCGAACCCGTGGGCTCCGATGGTTGTCAACATTCCCATCGCTATTACAATCCATCCGTAATGAATCTTTGACTTCTCCTTACGATTTTCCTTCAAATTCCACCTCCCCGAGAGAAAATCGTCCGAATAACGGCTCCATCTAATTCAACCGCACCGAGACCACCTTCGATACCCCAGGAGTCTCCATTGTAATCCCGTAGAGAGTATGGGCGGCTTCCATGGTGCTCTTGTTGTGGGTGATCATGATAAACTGAGAAGTTTTTGAGAATTCCTTGACCAATTCGATAAAGCGATTGATGTTCGCATCATCCAAAGGCGCATCCACTTCATCGAGCAAGCAGAACGGTGTCGGTTTGATCATGAAGATCCCAAAAAGCATGGCCGTAGCGACTAAAGCCTTCTCTCCTCCGGAAAGGAGGTCGATATTCTGAAGCTTCTTTCCAGGAGGTTGAGCAATGATATCAATCCCTGTCGTGGAAGGGTCTTGCTCGTCTAACAGGACGAGGCTCGCCTGTCCGCCCTTGAAGAGCCTGGCAAAGACCTCCTTAAATTTCTCATTGACCGAATGGAAGGTCTCCAAAAATCGTTTGGTCGTCGTCCGATTGATCCGGAGAATCGCCTTTTTTAAGGAATCGAGGGCCTGATGAAGGTCGGTTTGTTGTTCTGACAGAAAGTCGTGCCGTTGTTTCAACTCTTGATACTCCTCGATGGCCATCAGGTTGACTTCCCCAAATCCTTCCAGGGAACTTTTTAACTCTGCCAACCGTTTTGACATCTCTTCCTTCGGCAATTCCACAAGGGAGGCTCCGACCGAGGCGGAAAGCGTCGCCCCATATCGTTCTTTCATCGACTCCTGAAGGTGCGAGAGTTTTAGTTGAACCTCTGAGGCCAGAATCTCTTCCTCATGGATCTTCTGCCTCACCTCCTCCAATTCTCGACGCAGATATTTCGAGGAAGCCTCCACTTCTTTCCATTCGTTGATAAGAGTCTCCACCTTCTCTTTTTGAGTGGAGAGCAATTCTTCCTTAAGACGGTGCGCTTTAAGGGCCTCTTCTAACTCCCTTTCCCATTTTTGGATTTCCTCAGAAAGGGAAGTCGCTTGTTCCCGGCATTCCCTGATCCCTTTCACTTTCTTAAAGATCTGTTCTTTTGAAATCCTCTGATTTTCTGAGAGATTTTGGATCTGACCTTCTAATCCTTTCATTTTCTCCTCGAGGGAAGCCAAAAAAACCTTCTTCTCCGTGAGCTTTCCTCCTAGTTCTTCTGTTCCTTCTCCAATCTCCTCCACCTTCTTCTTCCATGACTGGACCCGGTCTTCTCTCTCTTTTTTCGCAGTCTCCTCTCTCTCCGTTTGAGCAGAGACTTCGTTCTTCTCTTTCTCTAAATCTTGATTCTCCTCTTCGAGTTGTTTCTGTTCAAATTGGACGATCTCCATTCTCTGTTGGAATTGGGAAATTTCTTTCGTCAAGCCTTCCAAATCTCTTTCTTGATGGAGGAGCTCAATCTCTTTTTCCTGAATCTCTCTCTTCCTGCTTTCAAGCTGACCTTCCCTGCCAACAATCTCCTGTTGGAGGAGATCCTCTTCTTCATTGGCCTTCCGGCAAAGTTCCTCCCCTTCCCCAATTTTCTTTTCCAGGTCCTTGATTTCTCTTCTTCTCTCCAAAATACCGAGGCCCTGATCATGACTGCCACCTGACATCACTCCGGAGCGCTCTACGATATCCCCTTCTCGGGTGACGAGGGTTTTGAACCGCTCTTCTTTCTTGATCCAGAGAAGCGCTTCCTCCAGATGCTCGACGACAGCGACTCCTCCGATCAAAAACTCTGCAAGGGGGGCAAAACCTTCCTTTACCTTCACGAAACGCAAAAGAGGAATGGGCTTCCCTTCCTCATGAGAGACTGGATCTTCTTTCCCAATCCCTTGAACCCCTTTAGGGATAAAACTTCCCCGACCGAGAGACTCTCTCTTCAGGAAGGTCATGGCCTCCAGGCTCTCCCTTTCTCCTTCAACGATGATATATTGCAATCGTTGTCCCAAAATGGCTTCCAGAGGAATCTCGTATTGGGGTTCCGGTTCGAGAATATCGGCAACCACCCCTAAGATACGTTCCCACTTTTCTTTTTCCTCCCTTTTCCTAAGAAGAATAGACTTCACACCTTTTTCAAACCCCTCAAAATTTTCTTGAAGCTCTTTGAGGGAAAGGTACCGAGAGCGATCTTGTCTCAAGGTCTCCTCTAATGCCAACCGCTCCGTTTGTTTCTGTCCCAAGATCGCTTTTAGCTTTTCGATCTCTCCCTCCCACCGAACCTTCTCTTCCTGATGGATCGACCGGATGGAGAGGTTGAGTTCTTTCTCTTTTATTTTCTCAAAGATGGCCTCTTCTAATTGTTTGAGCCTCAAACTTACTTCTCCAAATTCCTCGCCATTGGAGCGAATTCGTTTCTGAAGATCTTCTTTCCTCTCCTCGAGATGGGTGAGGCGGTTTTTGAGAGAGGTGAGTTGAGTGAGCGTGTCGATCAAACTGAGCTTATCCGCTTCCATTTCTTCTGAAAGTTCGTGGTGGGTTGTCCTAAAATCGTTGAACAGGGTCTCCCACTCTTTCAGTATCTCCTCGTTCTCACGGCGTTCTTGTTCCAATCCCTGCCCGGCCTGTTCTGCTTTCTTTTGCTCCCTTCGGGTCCCTCTCCAGGCTTGCAAGGATTCTCTGACCTCTTCGATAAATTGATTTTCCTGTTTCTGGAGGCTCCCTTCTTCTCTCTTGAAAAATTCGATTTCGTTTTCCCCTTTTTGAATTTTTTTGCCCAGTTCGAAAAGTTCCTCTTGGAGGCTACGGAGTTTCTCCTCTTCTTCCATTCCACTCAGCCTTTTGCTCTCGATAAAAGCCTCCTTCTGGGCTGTGTGGGTGGAAATATCCGTCTCCCGTTCTCGAAGGGCCTTGAGATAACCTCTTGCTGCCTCCCCCTTTTCCAAAAGTTCAGCATATTCCTGAAGGGCAAAACGGATTTCGATCTCCTTGACTTCCTTCCGTACGGCCTTATACTCCTCTGCTCGCTTCACCTGCCGTTCCAGAGTAACGATCTGACGTTTCACCTCGGCGATAATGTCTTGAATCCGAAGAAGGTTCTGCTGCGTGGCCTCCATCTTCATCAGGGCAAGCCTTTTCCTCTCCTTGTATTTGGCGATGCCCGCTGCTTCTTCGATCAAAAACCGCCGATCCTGAGGATTGGCGTTGATGAGGTGCTCCACCCTCCCTTGTTCAACAATCGAGTACCCGTTTATCCCGATTCCGGTATCCAGGAAAAGATCGGTGATGTCCCGCAATCGGCAAGGCACTTTGTTAATCAGGTATTCACTTTCTCCCGATCGGTAAAGCCTTCGGGTGACCGTGATCTCACTGTACTGTCCGTATTCTTCGGAAGCCATCCCATCTTCATTGGAGAAAGTCAGATTGACCTCTGCCATCCCCAAAGGTTTTCTGCCGTCCGTTCCGTTGAAAATGACATCCTCCATCAACCTTCCGCGTAAGTGTTTGGCACTCCGCTCGCCAATGGCCCAGAGCACCGCATCGACGAAATTTGACTTCCCGCAACCGTTGGGACCCACGATCGTGGTGATCCCGGCCGGAAAGCTAAGATGAAGACGATCGACAAATGACTTAAACCCAATCGCCTCAAAAGACTTGAGTTTCATCAAATCCTCTTTGTTAATCCCAGTGGCAAAGTTCAAATGCCAAAGGATTGTCAAATGTCTAGTTGGTCCACAAAGCTTGTCGGCCTGTCATGCCGGACCAGATCCGGCACCCAGAGACTTCTGAAAACACTGGATTCCGGCTTTCGCCGGAATGACGACCTTTTCAGAAACCGTTTTGTTTATGGACAGACTCCAAATACCAAAGCTTTCTTGACTTAAAAATTTTGTCATTTGGATTTCATTTGAACTTTGAACTTTGGAATTTGACAATTCATGTAGCAGAATGCCCTTCCACATATTCAATCGCTCTTTGCAGCCTCTTGACCACCTTTTCTTTACCCAGAACCTCCATCACCTCATCAATGGGAGGACTGGCGCTTCGACCGGTTAAGGCCACCCGAATGGGTTGGGCGATCTTCACCAAAGGCTCTGCTCGCATTTCAGCCAGTTGTTGAATCAGATTATGAACCCTCTCTTTTTCCAAAACAGATTCATCTAATAAATAAGTGATCGCCTGATGGAGCACGGTTATGGTCTCTTGATTCAAAAATTTCGCGGCGGCCTTCTCATCATAAGCGATCTCTTCACAGAAGTAAAATTCTGAAAGGTCTGCCATCTCCACTAAGGTCTTCACTCTCTCTTTGAGAGAGCGAACGGCATTTCTCAAAAGATCAGGATCGAGGTTTGAATACCCCTTGGCTTCGATAAAAGGTTGAACCCTTTGAATCAGCTCATCCAACTCTATTTTCTTGATATACTGCGAATTGAGCCAATCCAATTTCCCAGGATTGATCGCCGCGGCAGACCTCCCCACTGCCTCCAAGCTAAATTTCTCAATCAACTCCTCACGGGCGAATTCTTCCTGATCGCCATAGGACCATCCCAAGCGGACCAAGTAGTTGACGACGGCTTGAGGAA
>Ga0187784_10002820_pt1 | contig 13965 bp, 15 predicted proteins | sample 1015_SJ02_MP15_2_FD_132964 | JGI IMG/M metagenome (GOLD analysis project Ga0187784, IMG submission 132964) | Tropical peat soil microbial communities from peatlands in Department of Meta, Colombia - 1015_SJ02_MP15_20_MG | ecosystem: Environmental > Terrestrial > Soil > Wetlands > Peat | place...
CAGAAGTAATCGATTCCCGAATGGAATCTCGTATCGTTCATGCTTCTGCTGCCGATCTATCTCGATTTCATGCAGTGTGGTTGGCCAGTTCAACTTCGTCCAGCGTTGGACCAAGCAACTTGCTTGGTTTCCGAAAGCTGTACCGCCGGGGTTCGTTACGTTGATGATTTTTCGGCAGCCAGGGCGGCTCTTAATTTGTGACTGGAAAGACGAAGGACCGAAAATAGTCGCTCGTTACGAAGAGTTGGCGAGGCGATCCGACCCAAAAGCCGAAAGAGCGATGCGTTTGATCCAGGATCGATATGGAAGACTGGTTTTTAAGGGTGAAAGGCGGGCGTCGTTAGGTACGCCGGCGCTTGCACATTTGGGTCTTGAACGCGGTGTGGTGTCAAAAGTGTATATTGCGGCACTCCCCAATTGGCTTGAATTGCTGTCCGTAACCTATCGCAATGGGGCTTTGGTCAACTTTGACGAAGAACTTGAAGATCTGCCATTTTTTTCGTTTTAATTTCGTCGCTGGCTTACAGAATAAACCGGCTCAGATCGGCGTTCTTGGCGAGATCGCCGACATGCTTCTGCACATAGGCGGCGTCGATCTTGACCGTCTCGCCGGAGCGGTCCGGCGCGCCGAACGAGACGTCGTCGAGCACGCGCTCCATCACCGTTTGCAGCCGCCGCGCGCCGATATTCTCTACGCTTGAATTGACGGCGACTGCCGTATCGGCGACGGCGTCGATGGCGTCTTCGGAAAATTCGAGCGTCACGCCTTCGGTCCGCATCAGCGCGATGTATTGCTTGATCAGCGACGCCTCGGGCTCGGTCAGGATGCGGCGGAAATCGTCGCGCGTCAGCGGCTTTAGTTCGACGCGGATCGGCAGCCGGCCTTGCAGTTCGGGCAGAAGATCGGAGGGCTTTGCGGTGTGGAACGCTCCCGACGCGATAAAGAGAATATGGTCAGTCTTGACCGCTCCGTGCTTGGTCGCGACAGTCGTGCCTTCGATCAGCGGCAAGAGATCGCGCTGCACGCCCTCGCGCGATACGTCGCCGCCGATGCGGCCATCGCGCGCGCAAATCTTGTCGATCTCGTCGAGAAAGACGATGCCGTTATTCTCGACGTTCTTGATCGCTTCCTGGGTGAGCTGCTCGGTGTCGAGGAGCTTGTCGGACTCTTCGTTGATCAGGATTTCGTAGGAATCGTGCACGTTGACGCGCCGCGTTTTGGTGCGGCTGCCGCCGAGCTTGCCGAAAATATCGCCGATCGAGACGGCGCCGATCTGTGCGCCGGGCATCCCCGGAATTTCGAACAACGGCATACCGCCGGACGCCTGCACCTCTATCTCGATCTCCTTGTCGTCGAGTTCGCCGGTACGGAGCTTGCGGCGAAACGCCTCCTTGGTCGCGGCGCTGGCATTGGCGCCGACAAGCGCATCGAGGACCCGGCTTTCGGCGGCCTGCTGGGCCCTCGCGTGCACGTCCTTGCGTTTCTTTTCCCGCGTCAAAGTAATGGCAACCTCGACGAGATCGCGCACAATCTGCTCGACGTCGCGGCCCACATAGCCCACCTCGGTGAATTTGGTCGCTTCCACCTTGAGAAACGGCGCGCTTGCGAGTTTGGCAAGGCGCCGGGAAATCTCTGTCTTGCCGACGCCGGTCGGGCCGATCATCAGAATGTTTTTCGGCAGCACTTCTTCGCGCAGCCGCTCGTCGAGCTGCAGCCGCCGCCAGCGATTGCGCAGCGCGATCGCGACCGCGCGTTTGGCGTCGCCCTGGCCGACAATGAAACGGTCGAGTTCGGAGACGATTTCGCGGGGGGAAAAATCAGTCATGCGTCACGTACCATCAGAAATGCCGGTCCATCGGGCGTTTGTACCCGGCCGTGTCCGCGGAAGCCCGCTTTCTCATAAGCGCGGATGGCGCGCGTGTTTGACGGGCTGGGATCGGTCACGACACGAGCCGCGCCGGTGCTGATGAGGTTCTCGGCAAACGCCCGGATGAAGCCCGAACCGTGACCCTGGCCGACCAAGTCCGGCTCGCCAATGAATTGATCAATGCCGCGGGCGCCATCGGCAATCGGGCCGAAGCCGTGATCTGGCCAGGCCGAGGGCTGATAGCATTGCAGATAGGCGAATGGACGTTCGTCGATCGCGACGATGAATTGACTCATCGACGGATGATTGAGATCGCCGCGCACCAATTCGAATTGCTCATCCGGATCGCCCCACCATTCCGCGACGTGCGGCGCCGCAAGCCATTGCCGCACGCGCGGCAGGTCGGCTGCGGACAGGGGATGGAATGTGTAAGAACTGCGCACGACGGTTCAATTGCTTTTCAACGCTTCGACGGTGACGTTCCTATTGGTGTAGACGCAAATGTCGGCTGCGATGTCGAGCGAACGGCGGACGATCGCTTCGGCGTCGAGCGGGCCATCGAGCAGGGCGCGCGCCGCCGCCAGCGCGTAATTGCCGCCCGAGCCGATCCCGGCAATGCCGGCTTCCGGCTCGAGCACGTCGCCGGTGCCGGTGAGCACCAGCGACACTTCCTTGTCGGCGACGATCATCATCGCTTCGAGGCGGCGCAGGTAACGGTCTGTCCGCCAATCCTTGGCGAGCTCGACTGCCGCGCGCATCAACTGGCCGCGATATTGTTCGAGCTTAGCTTCCAGCCGCTCGAACAGAGTGAACGCGTCGGCGGTGGCGCCGGCAAAGCCGCCGATCACCTCGCCGCCGCCCAGGCGGCGCACTTTGCGCGCATTGGCCTTGACGATGGTCTGGCCGATCGAAACCTGGCCGTCGCCGCCAAGGGCCACGACGCCGTTCTTGCGCACGGTCAGGATCGTGGTGCCGTGCCAGCTTCCTGGTGTCTCGGATTGAAGTGATTGCATCGAAAATGCGGATCCTTTGTCCGGAAATGTAGGCGCGGGCCGCAACAATGCAAATGTGCCGAAAAACGCGACGTCTCTGGGCCCACGCGAGTTGGTGTTTCGGAAATCGGCGCCCACTTCTTCTCGGACTTTTTGCTTCCGGTCGAGCTGAATGTGGCGCCGAGTGTGTGCGAACTACTACGGAAGGCCCACAGCCTTGCGTAAGGTGCTGTTGATGCGAACTTGCCAACCGGGACCTCGGGCGCGGAAATGTTCGAGGACGTCGCGATCGAGACGGAGCGAAATCAACTTTTTAGTAGGCCGCTTTTGCGGACCACGACCGCGCCTATAGGCGGCCACGACTTCGGGTATTAGCTCGGACGCCGCGCGTGCGCGCGCAAAATCCTCTTTGCTCCATTCGGGATTTTCGTTGTCGGCCGTCGATATGATCTTCCTAGTTTTTTTGTGCTTCGCCATAGTTTCGTCTTTCCCTGTCGTTGGCGCGGCGCAGCGAGATAACCCTGGTCTGGCCGGCTCGGGCCGTGAAAACCAGGGCGTGGAGGCGACGATCAATCATGCCCAAAGCGCGGTATCTGACTTCACCATAATCCTTGCGATCGTCGATGATGACCAAAGCTGCGTCGAACTCGAAGCGCTCGACGATCGCGAAATCAACACCGTGCTTGGCCAGATTGGCGGCGCGTTTGCGTTCGTCCCAAGCGAATCGGCTCGCCCGCATCATCCAGTTTTATTGTAGCTACAATGTGGGTAAATGCAAGTATTTTGTAGCCACAAAATATCTCGCGGTCGCAAAGTGGCGCCGTCAGGTAAGCCCTGATAAAAGGCGCCGCGTGCTATGGAGAATCTGATGCGTAAGGCGTCCGTGAAACGGACTACCAAGGAGACCAGCGTCGAGGTCGCCGTCGATCTCGACGGCGACGGCCGTACGTCCATTGCGACGGGGATCGGCTTCCTCGATCACATGCTCGATCTCCTGGCGCGACATTCGCGCATCGACCTCGACATCAGGGCCAAGGGCGATCTGCACATCGATCACCATCACACGACCGAAGATGTCGGTATCGCGCTCGGTCAGGCGGTGAAACAGGCGCTCGGCGACATGAAGGGCATCACGCGGTACGCCGACGTACATGTACCGATGGACGAGGCGCTCACGCGCGTCGCGATCGATATTTCCGGCCGTCCGTTTCTCGTGTTCAATGCCGAATTCGTGCGCGACAAGGTGGGCGCGTTCGACACCGAATTGGTGCAGGAGTGGTTTCAGGCGTTCGCCATCAATGCGGCCGTGACGCTACACGTCGCGACACTTTACGGCACCAACGACCACCACATCGCCGAGTCGTGCTTTAAGGGCTTGGCGCGGGCGCTGCGGGCGGCGGTCGCCATCGATCCGCGCGCTGCGAGCGAAGTGCCCTCGACCAAAGGCTCGCTCGGCGGCTGAATGGCGGTTGCGCCCGCGCCGAACTATTTAACAGCGTTGGAATGCGCCGTTTTGCAATGAGCCACCTGGAATAGGTTATGTCCGTTTATACCGTTCACGAACCGCCATTGCGCGCAGCGGAAGCCGCGCCCAGCCCTGAACGCTTCGTCTTTGTCCGCGACGGATTTTATTTTTGGGCGTTCTTGCTGTCGGTGCTGTGGATGATCTGGCATCGGCTGTGGCTGGTGCTGCTGATCTACGTGATCGTCATCGTCGGCATCGAAACCGCGCTGCGTTCTCTCGGCATATCGAGCTCGGCCGTCGCGGTTTTCGGCCTGCTGATATCCTTTCTGGTCGGCATGGAAGCGGGGACACTGCGCCGCTTCACATTGGCGCGGCGCGGGTGGAGGAACGTCGGCGTGGTCAGCGGCGATGATCTTGAAGACGCGGAGCGGCGCTTTTTCGATTCCTGGATGCGCAACACTGGGAACAAGCCGGCAGCGCCGTTCTCGGCGCCTCCGACCCCGCCGCCACCGCCGTCGTCACCCCGAACGCCCTACGGGCCCGAGGTGATCGGTCTCTTTCCCGAGCCGGGGGCGAGCCGGTGAGCGTCGCTGTCGTCGACTATGGCTCCGGCAATTTGCACTCCGCGGCTAAGGCCTTCGAGCGCGCCGCCCATGACGCCGGGCTCGACCAGCCGATCCAGGTGACCAACGATCCGCAGACAGTCGCCTCTGCCGATCGCGTGGTGCTGCCGGGCGTCGGCGCGTTCGCTGACTGCCGGCGCGGGCTTGACGCGGTCGACGGCATGGTCGCGGCGCTTGAGGAAGCGGTCGTGCGAAAAGGCCGACCGTTCTTCGGCATCTGCGTCGGCATGCAACTTTTGGCCGAGCGCGGCCGCGAATACGAGGTGACGGAGGGGCTCGGCTGGATCGGCGGTGAAGTCGATCGCATCATGCCGGATAACCCGCAGCTGAAAATTCCGCACATGGGCTGGAATACGCTCAACATCCGGCGGCCGCACCCGGTGCTTAAAGGTCTGGCGCTCGGTCCGGACGGCCTGCACGCTTACTTCGTACACTCGTATCAGCTCAACCCGTCGCGGCGTGATGATCTGGTGGCTGACACGGATTACGGTGGCGCGGTTACGGCAATTGTGGGGCGCGACAACATTGTCGGCACGCAATTTCATCCGGAGAAGAGCCAGAAGCTCGGCCTCGCGCTGATCGCAAATTTTTTGCAGTGGAAGCCGTGAATACTGTTGGCTCCGTCGTCGTGTTACCTCCCCCCTTGTGGGGAAGGTCGATTGGCGCGGAGTTATTTCGCGACAATCGGGAGGGGCGTAAACCTACCACTGCGTTTGCTTTGTACCCCCCTCCCCAACCCTCCCCCACAAGGGGGGAGGGAGCGGGTTTTGCGCGATGATTTTATTTCCGGCGATCGATCTGAAAAACGGCGAAGCCGTGCGGCTCGAACAGGGCGACATGGCGCGGGCGACGATTTTCAATCGCGATCCGGCGGAGCAGGCGCGCCGCTTCGTGACGCAAGGTTTTGAATATTTGCATATCGTCGATCTCGATGGCGCGTTTGCCGGCAAGGCGGTCAATGCCGCCGCAGTCGGGCGCATTCTCGCTGCAGTGCGAATCCCGATGCAGCTCGGCGGCGGTATCCGCGATCGCGCCGGCATCGAGGGCTGGCTCGCCAAAGGTGTCGCGCGCGTCATCATCGGCACTGCCGCGGTTCGCAATCCGCCGCTCGTGAAAGAGGCAGCAAAAGCTCATCCCGGCCGCGTCGCCGTCGGGCTCGACGCACGCGACGGCAAAGTTGCGGTCGAGGGTTGGGCCACGGCCTCCGAACTGTCGGCGCTCGATATTGCCAGGCGTTTTGAGGACGCTGGCGTGGCCGCCATCATCTATACCGACATTGCCCGCGACGGCATGCTCAAAGGCCTCAATCTTGACGCTACGATTGCGCTTGCCGACGCGGTGTCGATCCCGGTCATTGCTTCGGGAGGTTTTGCCTCGCTGGACGATGTGCGGGCACTGTTGGCGCCGCGTGCCAAAAAACTCGAAGGCGCAATCGTCGGCCGTGCGCTCTATGACGGCAGGCTTGACCCAGGCGCGGCCTTGCAACTCATCCACGCGGCGCGGGCTGCCTGAACAATGTTCAAGGTCCGCGTCATTCCCTGTCTCGACGTGAAAGACGGTCGAGTCGTCAAGGGCGTCAATTTCGTCAATTTGCGCGACGCCGGCGATCCTGTTGCCGCCGCCATTGCCTATGATGCGGCTGGCGCCGATGAATTGACCTTCCTCGATATCACTGCGAGCCATGAGGATCGCGACATCATGCTGGACGTGGTGCAGCGCACCGCTGAGGCGTGTTTCATGCCGCTCACCGTCGGCGGCGGCGTGCGCACGACGGATGATATCCGCGCGCTGCTGTCATCCGGGGCCGACAAAGTGTCGATCAACACCGCAGCCGTCGCCCGCCGCGCGTTTGTGAAGGAGGCCGCGGAAAAATTCGGCGATCAGTGTATCGTGGTCGCGATCGACGCCAAGAAAGTATCGCCGCCGCCGGAAGCGGATCGCTGGGAGATCTTCACCCATGGCGGGCGCAAGCCGACCGGGCTCGATGCGGTCGCTTACGCGCGCGAGGTGGTCGCGCTTGGCGCCGGTGAAATCCTGCTGACCTCGATGGACCGCGACGGCACTCGCAAAGGCTTCGACATCGCGCTGACGCGGACGATTGCGGACGCCGTATCGGTGCCGGTCATTGCCTCAGGCGGAGTCGGTAATCTCGACCACCTGGTCGAAGGCGTTCGGGACGGACATGCCAGCGCCGTATTGGCTGCCTCGATTTTCCATTTCGGCGAACATTCCGTGCGCGAGGCCAAGGTCTATATGGCCAGGGCCGGCCTGCCCATGCGGCTCGATCCATAGTCTGCGGGCGGCCGCTAAGATGCGGGCTTGCCAAGCTTGGCCAGGCTTCTTGCCGCTTCGACGAATTCGCTCGGCATCATGATAATCGTCATGGTGTTTTGCTCGGCACCCACCTCCGTGAGCATTTGCATGCGTCGCAATTCCAGGCCGGCGGGATTTTGCATGATGATTTCCGATGCCTTGCGCAATTGCTCGGCCGCCTCGAATTCCGCCTGCGCCTTGATCAAGCGCGCGCGCTTCTCGCGATGCGCCTCCGCCTCCTGCGCCATGACGCGTTGCATAGATTGCGGAATTTCAACATTCTTCATTTCCACGCGTTCGACTTTCACACCCCAGGGCTCAGTCACTGCATCAATCTTCTGCTGAATGGCGCTGGCGACAGCCTCCTGCTCTTTGAGCACTTCGTCGAGAGAATGCTGACCGATTCCTGTGCGCAACGTGGTCAGCGCCACCTGGATGACGGCCGTATCGATATTCTTGACCTCGATGACCGCCGCCATGGGATTGATGATGCGGTACCACACGACTGCGTTCACCTTGATCGGAACGTTGTCCTTGGTGATTGTTTCCTGTTGTTCGACGGCAGCCGTATTGATGCGCAAGTCGACTCGGCGCTGCCATTCGATCAGCGGCACGATCCAATAGAGGCCGGGGCCCTTGGTGGCCCGGTAGCGGCCGAGTCTGAATACGACGCCGCGCACATATTGGTCGGCAACGCGCAGGCCTGCCAAACCAAAAGCAATCAGCAACACGACGACGATGACCCAAATCGACATGGTCCACTCCCATTCCGAGTGCACCACCCCGCGGGGATGGCCGGCTAGAAGCCCCGTGTGGATGGAATAAATAGATAGGAACCGGGGGCCGCGGACGCCATGTTGAAGGGCCGATGCCGGCCAGAGCGCCAGCCATGCATACCGCCACTCCCCGCGTGGTTGCAGAGGTGCTAAGGAGGCGCGCCATGGCCTCGTTCAACCTTCACGACCTCGAAGCGCGCATTCAGGAACGCGCCAAAGCGAGCGCGGACGTGTCCTATACGCGAAAGCTGCTTGATCGCGGCGTGGTCCATTGCGCCAAGAAACTTGGGGAAGAAGCCGTCGAGGCCACGATTGCCGCAGTAGGCGAGGGCCGGGATCGCATGATCGCGGAGGCTGCCGACGTGCTCTATCACCTGCTCGTCGTCCTTCACGCCCGCGGCGTTTCGCTCTCAGAGGTCGAGGCTGCGCTCGCGGAACGAACGCGCCAGTCCGGTCTTGATGAGAAGGCCGCGCGCAAGGGCGGCGGCTGAGGGCGACCGCCTATGGAGCAACGTACCGAGCCGGATGTCTCGCCCTATCGCGTATTTTCGCGGGCGGAATGGGCGAAGCTGCGAGCCGACACGCCGATGACGCTCGAGCCGGCGGAAATCGCGCGGCTGCGCTCCGTGCACGACCGGCTCGACATTTCCGAAGTTGAGGAAATCTACCTGCCGTTGTCGCGCCTCTTGTCGTTTTACGTCGCGGCGACGCAACGGCTGTTTCGTGCGCAGCAGGGCTTTCTCGGCACCGAAGACGCGAAGATGCCTTACATCATCGGCGTCGGCGGGTCGGTTGCGGTCGGCAAGTCGACGACCGCCCGCGTGCTGCAGGCACTGCTGGCGCGCTGGCCGAACGTGCCCCAGGTTGATCTCATCACCACCGACGGCTTTCTCTATCCCAACGCGGTCCTTGAGCGCGAAGGCCTGATGGAGAAGAAGGGCTTTCCGGAAAGCTATGACCTTCCGGCGCTCCTGCATTTTCTCTCCGACATCAAGGCCGGCCGCCGGCCGGTGCGCGCGCCGGTTTATTCGCATCTGATCTACGACGTGATCCCGAACCAGTGGATTGAAATCGACCGCCCGGACATCCTCGTCGTCGAAGGCCTCAACGTGCTGCAGGCCGGCCGCCTTCCGAAAGACGGCAAGGCCGTTCCTTTCGTCTCCGACTTCTTCGACTTCTCGGTCTACCTCGACGCCGACGAGGGCGTTCTGTTGTCGTGGTATGTTGATCGCTTCCTCACGCTGCGCGGCACCGCATTTGCCGATCCGAAATCCTACTTCCACCGCTATGCGCGATTGTCCGACGATGAAGCCATTGCGACCGCGACTTCAATCTGGAACCGGATAAATTTGGTCAATCTGCGTGAAAATATTTTGCCCACGCGTCCGCGCGCCGATCTCATTCTGAAAAAGGGCGAAAGTCACGAAGTCGAGGAAGTAGCGTTGCGGAGGCTGTGACGCCAAGTCTCGACGAGCGCGAGTTCCGCTTCCGGGCGCTCGGCGACAATTTCGCCGCGGCCGAGATGAATCGTTCCCGATTCGCCGTCTATCGAAAGCCAGTCGCCTTCGTTGATCGTCGCGTCCGCCAGCTGCGCACGATGGCGCTTGGCGTCGACCGCCAACGCCGCGCAGCCCACGATGCAAGGCTTGCCCATTTGTCGTGCGACCAGCGCCGCGTGCGCGGTGCGCCCGCCGACTGCCGTAACGATTCCGGCCGCTGCCGCAAAGCCGCTGACGTCGGCGGTCGTGATGTCGGGACGCATAAGAATGATCGGGTCGCCGTTCGTGGCGAGCCGGGCCGCGCTTGCGGCGTCGAAAGCGGCACGTCCGGTCGCGACGCCCGACGATGCGCTTGTCCCCCGGCCTATAGGCTCGCCCGACGCAACCAGCCGCTTGTTGGCGAGTGTTCCTAAATCGATGCCGTCGAGGCGCCGCATAGCTTCGGCGGGAGTGATATTTCCCGACTTCACGAAGTCGATCGCCAGGCGCAAGGCCGCCCGCGGCGTTCGCTTCGCGACGCGCGTTTGCAGCATCCAAAGTTTGGCATTGTCGATCGTGAATTCGACGTCCTGGACGTCGTCGAAATTCTGCTCAAGCTGCCGCAACGCGTCCCGCAATTGTTTTGCGACTTCGGGCAGGGCGCGCGCCAGAGCTTCCTCGGTCTCGGGATTGTGCCCTCCCGACACAACGTCCTCGCCTTGCGATTCGAACAGCACGTCGATCACCGGCTCCGCGGTGCCGGTCGAAGGATTGCGTGAGAATGCAACGCCCGCACCCGAAGACATGCCGCTGTTACCGAACACCATGGCCTGTACGGTGACCGCCGTGCCGCGCAGGCTCTCAAGGTGTTGAAGCTTGCGATAAGCGCAGGCGCGATCGCTCATCCACGAGCGGAAAACGGCTCTGGCCGCCGCCCGCAATTGCTCCATTGGATCATCGCTCAACACATAGTCTTCGTCTTCGACGATTTGCTCGTAGGCGGTCGCAAGCCGCTCCAGCGCTTCGCAGTCGAGCTCACGTTCGCCCGCGACCTTTTCGGCGGCAACAAGTTCGTCGCGCCTCGCCGTGAAGGCGGCCGGGTCGATACCCAATACAACGCTGCCATAGCTTTCGAGGAAGCGGCGCCGGCAATCGCTGGCAAAGCGGGGATTTCCTGTCATGCGCACGAGGCCGCGAACCGCCGCCGGCGTGCATCCGACGTTAAGGACCGTGTCGAGCATGCCGGGCATCGACCGCGCCGCGCCGGATCGTACCGAAACCAAAAGCGGCTGCCGCTTGTCACCAAGCCGCTTGCCGGTGACGCCTTCCAGAAATTCGATGCCTTCGGTGAGGCCATCGGCGAGATCTTGAGCAGCCGATACGTGCCCTTTCACCGTTGCCGCGCAGAGATCGATCGGCAGCACAAAGGCCGGCGGTACCGGCAGACCGAGCGCCGCCATGTGCGCCAGGTTCGCCGCTTTCCCGCCGACGATGTCGGCCGCGTAGTGTTCGGCCTTTCCATCACCAATGCGCGCAATCTGCATAAGCAGTATCGTCCTTAAGCGGATAGATCGGCAAGGATGTGTTCGCGCAGGAGATGCCCGAACGCCGCCATCCGATCGGTCGACCGTTCGAGTGCGCGGGCAAGCTCCAGCACCGACAGCGCGGTATTGAGGTTGAATGCGCCGGTCAGGATGCGTGCAGTCGCCGCGCGTTCCGCGGCGTCAGCTTGATGTTCGATATCGATCAATCGTCCGACCGCGGCGACCGCATCTTCGGAGTCGACGCGGTGCCCCTCGGGCACCTCGGCGGTAGCGGCGGCGCCGATGGCCAGAGCTTCCGCGCCGGCGACGGCCTCCGCGCACAGATCGGTCAGCGGTTGTATAAGTTCGGTTGGTATTTCGGACGGAACCAGGGAAGCGACGAAGGCGGCCTGCTCAAGTTCGTCGATTGCATCCTCGGCCTTATTGATCAGCTGCTCGATAGCGCGGTCGGCATTGAACCGCGCAATCTCGTTGCGTGCCTCAATGGCGATCCGGTCAGCCTTCTCCTCAATGCGGCGCGCCTGCTCCGTCAAGGCTGCACTGTCAGCGGTTTGGTGCGCCGCGCGTTGCGCGAGGAAGCACCCAATCGCGGCGGCGATTTCGCGCGCGAGACCGGCCTGACGAATCATGATCGCCAGCAACATGCTGTCGACACGTTGCAGATGTCCGACAAGCGCCGCTTCGATGCGATCGCGCGCGAGCCGGACCGAATTTCCGTGCAGCAGTGCTTCGGTCGAAACACGCAGAACGGTCTTGAGAAAATCGACCGCGGCGTCGCGGCCGAGCACGCGGTCGAGGCGTTCACCGAAGCCGATCCTGGTCGGCGTCGCGTGATGTATTGCTGCGGCGACAAGTTCGCTGCCGCCAAGTTCAAGAAACGCGCGATGGCCGATGCGATGGCGCGCCGCCCACGCCAACACGCGGATCGCGTCGCTCTTGGGCACCCATTCCCGTAACACCTTGCGCGCCTTGTTCCAGTCGATCAGAAAAACCAGCGACGCACCGACGCTTTCAAGAAATGCGTCGCGGCTGTCGTTGTTGGCGAAGGCAAAGCGCCCACTGACAAGATAGAACGCGCCGTCGTCGCCGAGACCGGCGGCGCTTTTTCGCTCCAGCCCGCTCCACGCGACAGAAAAATCATGGAACAGAACGGTGAAGAACCTGGCGCGGGGCGGATGCACGTCGGTATAGGTCACGGCGACCGCATCGGCCTCGACGGTGATCACAACCACATGTGCATCGGTTTCGCCGATGTCATTCTGGATCGTCAGCCGTTCGCCGACGCGGGTTGCCATCGTTGCCAGGCCCGGGTGGCCGAATCTGAGTTTTTCGGTGGCGTTGACGCCGCGCATGAATGCTTCAACGGCGGCCTTGTCCTCGGGCCCCAACGCGTAGACATGCGCGCCGGCAATGATTTCCTCGGCATTCGCGGCAGCAAGACGATTGATCGCCTTGTGCAAATCCATGACTAGGCGATGCAGGCTGTCACCGTCACCGTCAGACAATCCGGTCAAACGGGCAACGTTGCGATAGGCGATATCGTCGGCTGTGCCGAACGGCGCCGCGGTTTGGATCGCGGCCAGCCGCTCGGCCGCGCGGTCGCCTTCCGCCGGATCGCCCGCTGAAACCGCGCGGATCATCGCCGCCATGTCGTCCCGGATTGCGGCGGCCAAGCTGCCGAGGCCGGGAGCGGAAATTCGGTTGCCCGCCGAAAGGCTCGCATGATTGACCAGCGCTTCCAGGGCCGCCTGGTCGATGCCCAGCGTGCGGCATTCGCCCGCCAGATCGAAGCCTGGACTACTGGGTTCGGTCGCTCGCCTGGCGGCGGCTTGCAACACACTCAGGCGCAGCTTCACCCTGTCATTTGCCGCAAGGGCCTCGCCGATGAGCGACGGCAACAACAAATCGGCCTGCCCAAGCCGCTCGACAATTGCAGATTTCATACGTCACCACATGCTCCGGTAGGCGGCAGCAAAGCAGGTTCGCGTAACAGGGCTATTGAGGCAGATCATTCATCAAATCGTCACATGCGTTGCGGCGCGTGTGCGGCAAACGCTGTGCGAATTACGCCGCGAGCGCCGATCGTCCCGGTGCTGCGAGCGCGGCAGCAAGGCTCTCGCGGTCCAGCGGCTTGACCAGAAAGCCGTCCATGCCGGCGGTGATGCAGGCGTCGCGGTCCTCGGTCAGTGCGTTGGCGGTGAGCGCCAAGATCGGCGTGCGGGCCGCATTGGTCTCGGCTTCGATGGCCCTGATGCGGCGCGCTGCCTCGAGGCCATCGATATCCGGCATATGCAGGTCCATCAGCACGCGGTCGAAGGGCGTGCCGGCTGCGCGGGCGGCGAGCCACGATTCAACCGCGGCGGCTCCGTTTGCCGCCATCGTCGGGGTATGGCCGAGCTTGACGAGGAGAGCGCGGGCAAGGAGCGCGTTGATCTCGTTGTCCTCGGCGACCAGGATCGACAGGCCGCCGGCCGGGCGCGCTGCGCTTTCCGTTTCAACGGTCTCGCTCGCGGCGTCGAGATCGAAGGCGCTGTCGGTCGCGAACAGTGCCGCGAGTGTCGCGGCGCGGACCGGCTTGATGAGATACCCGGTGAAGCCCGCCGCCTTGAGCGCGCGCAATTCGCCGCGCATCGCCGGCGTCACCAGAACGAACCGGCGCGGGATTGCGGCCGCCGTCCGCGCCAGCGCTTCGCTCGGCGGCGTGCCGATGGCGTGATCGACCAGCACGGCGCTCCAGAGTTCTTCCGGCAATAAAGCCGCCGCTACCTGCTCGTCGGGAACGATCTTCGTGCGCGCGCCCCAGCGACTGAGCCGCCGCGCGATCAATGAGGCTTCGATTGCGGCCGGAGCGACGATCAAAATGTTGCTGCCGGTAAGATCAGGCACGGTCAGTGCCGGTTGGTCTG
>Ga0187784_10002822_pt1 | contig 13962 bp, 13 predicted proteins | sample 1015_SJ02_MP15_2_FD_132964 | JGI IMG/M metagenome (GOLD analysis project Ga0187784, IMG submission 132964) | Tropical peat soil microbial communities from peatlands in Department of Meta, Colombia - 1015_SJ02_MP15_20_MG | ecosystem: Environmental > Terrestrial > Soil > Wetlands > Peat | place...
ATCACCGCCGGCAAAATCCTGGGACTGATCGGCCCCAACGGCTCCGGCAAATCGACGGTGATGTCGATGAAAGTGCCGACCGACGCCGAGCCGAGATAGAATACCATCAGGCCGCCGGCCAAGCCGGAAAAAAACGCACTGATGACGAACGCGGTGAGCTTGTGCTTGGTGACGTTGAAGCCAAGCGCCCCGGCCTGCACCGCATCCTGACCGCTCGCTTGCAGGATGAGGCCGACCGGCGAGCGTGACAAGGAGAACAAGATGGCGCCGCTGACCGCCATGAACCAGAGCGCGATCAGATAATTGGTAGAGTCGCTGATCGAGATCACGTCGGGCACCGTGAGCCCGATTTCGCCGCCGGTCAGGTGTGCGTCGACCACGATGAAATTCTGCAGCATGAGCACGGCAACAAGCGTGGTCAGCCCGAAATACGGCCCACGCACGCGCAGCGCAGGCAGCGCCAGCACGAGCCCACCAGTGATTGCGGCCGCCGTGCCGGCGGCGATGCAGAGCCAGATCGGCGGTTGATACAGGTTGTCGAGGATGCCCGCCGTATAGGCTCCGACCCCAATCAGAAAGGTCGGCCCGAAATTGACCTCGCCGGCAAAGCCGAACAACAGGTCCCAGGCCATCGCGAACACACCGAAATAATAGGCGAGCGTCAGGAGGCCGAGAATGTAGCCGCTCGCCCACACCGGCAGGAACGAGGCGAGCACGACCGCACAAAGGCCGATCAGGAGGAGGCGCCTAGTAGAGAGCTGCATCTAGCGCCGTCCCAACAGCCCGCGTGGCCGGACATACATCACGGCGACGAGCAGCAGCAGTGCCGGAATGGTGCGATAGGCTGGCGAGATCAGATAGGCGGTGATGGTTTCCAGATACCCCACCACATAGGCCGCGATCAGCGCGCCGGGGACGCTGCCCAGGCCGCCGAGCACCACGATGGCGAACGCGCTCGCGGTCAGCGGACCAGCGCTGTACGATGAGATGCCGAGGAACATGCCGAGCAGCACGCCGGCGACGCCGACCAGCACGCCGTAGATCGCCCATACCGCGACATAGACCCGCGACAGCTCGACGCCAAGTAGCGTAACGCCGCGCGGGTTCATCGAGGCGGCCAGCACCGCCTTGCCGGCGCGGGTGCGGTTGACCAGGAGCCATAAGAGCGCGATCGCCAGCCCGCAGACGATGGCGGTGAAAATCTCGTTGGCGGGCGTGCGTACGCCGGCAATGGCGACGACGCCCTGCACAATCGGCGCCACGGTCTTGGCATTATCGGTGTAGAAATAGGCGATCAGCTGTTGGATCATGATGCCCCACAGCAGCGTCGCGGTGAGGATGAATATCTCTTTTTCCTCCTCGCGGATCTTGCGCGAATGCTGCAGCGGGCTGACCACGACGAAATAAGTAAGCAGCGACAGGGAAAAGCCGACCGCCATGCCGACGGCAGCGCCCGTATAGGGATCGGCGTGCAGACTGTCGCCGGCAGCCCAGGCCGCCACCACCGCGGCCACCATCAGCGAGCCGTGGGACAGGTTGAGCACGCCGGAGACGCCGAAGATCAGCGCGAAGCCGGTGGCGCCGAGCGCGTAGAGCGAACTGATCGCGAAGCCGTCGATCAGGATTTGCCAGAACAGCGTCATCGCATTACGCCATGCTTATCGCTGCCCATCAAAAAAACTCCCCGCACGCGGCTGCGGGCGGGGAGGATACGCGAGCGTCGATCATGCGCTCATCAATTGGCCGCGCCGATCTTGATGAAGGCCGGGAACCTCACCTTGCCGTTGGCGACCTTGGCGGGCCACAGGTTGACCTGTTTGCCGTTCTGCCACTGCAGCATCAGGCCGGTGATGGTGTCGGGTCCGATCTTGAGGGCGTGCGGATTCGGTGTGTCCTTACCCTTGAACTGAACGCGGCCGATGGTGCCGACATAGTCGGTCTTCTCCAGCGCGTCGACCAGCTTGTCGGGGTCGACCGAGCCCGCCCGCTTGATCGCGTCGGCGATATAATAGACCTCGTCATAAGCGGGGTAGCCGCAATACGACGGGGTATGGCCGAAGCGCTTCACGAATGCCTGGACGAAGGGCAGCGTCTTCGGCGTGACGGCGACGTCGGGACCGGAGAAGCCCTGGAACAGCACGCCTTCGGTGGCGCCGTTGGTGTCATTCCAGAAGCTCGAGTTCGTCGCCTGAGACGACACGCCGAACATTGGGATCGGCACTTCCTGCTGCTTCCACTGTACTGTCGGCTGCACGCCGACATGCGAGATGCCGGTCATGATCACGTCCGGCTTTTCACCTTCGATCTTGTTGAAGATCGGCGTAAAGTCGGTGGTGTCGGGCGAGAAGCGGATGTGATCGATGACCTTAAGTCCGATCTGCGGCAGACATTTCAGATATTCGGCATCGAGCGGCGTGGTCCAGGCGGCGTCTTCGCTCATGACCACGGTGGTTTTCATGTGCAGCTGGCCGACCAGAAGGTCCTTGGCGGCCGCGCAGGTGGCGTCGGCGATGCTGGTCGAGGTCGCATAGCCGTGGAACATGTATTTGAGATGGTCGTAATCCTTGGCGATGTTCTGGGTGATGACGTCGGACGCGGCGCCGGGCGTTACCGTTACGGTCTTGAGTCGTCCGGTCCACGGTTCGAGCGCCAGCACGACCTCGCTGATGTAGCTCGCGATCACCGCGTTGACGTGATCCTGCGTGGCGGCGCGCTGGAAGGCGCGTACCGACTCGGCAGCGGAGGAGTGATTGTCGTAGGAGATGATTTCGATCTTGCGGCCATTGATGCCGCCGGCGGCGTTGATCTCGTCGGCGGCGAGCTGCGCGGCCTGCGGGATCGAAGAGCCGGCAACCGCGGTCGCCTCGGCGATGACGCCGATCTTGATCGGCGCGCTCGACTGGGCGCTAACGGGGCCAGTCAACGACAGGGCCACGAGCGCGGTGCCCGCGGCGAGCGCGGCCAAACGACTTCCAAATCTGTTCATGAACTGTCCTCCCTAAGGATTGCGGCCATCTGTATCGAAGGCCGCGGCTTAGAGGCCAGTCTAACGGATCATCTTTGGACGGCAAGTCCGGGCTCTGCTGCGCCACAGAGACGCATGCGCGCCATGGGATTTCCTAAGCAGGCCACAGGGTCGGCATCTTATGACGAGCCTCGCGGCGCCCCTTTTCGACGTCAAGCCGCGCGCCCCGCCGGTTATTTGCCCCTCAGGCTGACGATGAAGGCGACGATATCGCGCACCTGTTGGCTCGTCAGGGCCGGATTGGCCATGTGCGAATTTGCCGGGATGGTGGGCAGCGTCTCCAGGTGATGCTGCAGCGAGGCGGCCGTCACGCCGGGCCGCTGTGCAATCTCGCTGAAGTCGGGTGGGCGAACAAGCCCTTTATAGATCGGCTTGAATGGCTGATCGGCCGCGACGACGTGGCATCCGGTACAGGCCTGAAGCGCCAAAGTACGACCCGCCGCCGCACTTCCAGCAAGGCTGGTCTGTGGGTAGGCTACAGGCGCCACGCTCGTGAGGGATGCCGAGATAATGACGATAGCTGAGAATTTTCTGGCGTTCATTGAAAACCGCTTTCGACAAAATTAAATTTAATCAGTCTCGCGGCCGGCCGTCGAGCAGGCGCTAGTTACGCTTTATATCTCGGAATGATCCCAGTTGCTGCTTCCCAAACGTTGAGCTCCCACAGGGAAAGAATGATGATGCAAAGACCAACTGCGACGTAGTTGGCAGTTGCCGACAAGGCGACCTGGCTTGCCAGGATCGACGTATAGTTGAGAATCCAGGGCGAAGCGATCAGCCAGGCGCCGGCGACAATATTAATCCACTCCTCCCATTCGGTGAATTTTAGGATCGCCGCCAGCGAAGCCCCGGCAACGATTAGTCCGACTACATCGCTGTTCCATACCGCGACCGACGCCTGGGTGTAATTCAGCATCCAGGGCGAGACGAACAACCACAAGCCAAACAAGATCTTGCCGGCATCCGGCCCATGCGGAAACTTCGCTGTTGGGGTTGCCATGATCACCTCCGTCGCGGGCCGCGATGGGCCCAAGGCCCGGCGGTTTTCAAGATGCCGCGCTCAGCCATTGAGAGCCTTGATCTGGATCAAGACCCGCGAAGCGGCCGCTGAAATTTCGGCCGGCTGGCGATTAATCCAATATCAGCAGCTGGCGCAGAAGGCTGAGCGACGGTACGAGAGGTCGCTGCCTTAGCTCGCTCGCGCAAGCGGGTGTTGCCGCCGAGACAACCGGCTGCCTATTTGGTGAGGAACGGCTCCTGCAGCGTGCGGGCCGAAGTGCCCATGGCGAGGGGGGTCACCGCGGCATCGGCGTCGTCTTTCTGGCCGGGCACCGGAAATGCGTAACCGAGGATCGCCTTGAGGACGAAACGGTCCGAACCGCTGGTCAGGCCGTAACCGGCGCCAAGCTCGACGTCGACCTTATTGACTTTGAAGTCGGTGACAGCGAACACCTGCTGGCTCTGCTGCTCGGCCGGCAGGAAATCGCCAATCTTGCCGTAATCGGCGTAATATTCGACGCCGATAAAGCGATCCTCGCCGAGGTTGCGGGCAAGCCGGAGCGCCGGTGCGAAATCTGCTTCGCCGCCGGCGCCGAAGCCGACATCGACAATGGGATTGACGATGAACTCCCACTCGGTGTTGCGCACACCGATGATCGGGCGAATTTCGAGACCCCAAGGCTTTGACGAGAAGCGCGGTAATTCGTAGCCGAGCTCGAAATTGACGCCATAGAAAAAGTCGCGCTTGGCAGCGTCGGGGACCACGAAAAGGCTGCGGACCTTGAAACCGTCGGAGAGGAATTGGTCCGAGCCGTCAACTGCAAAGGGTATATAGAAACCACCCTCCCACCAGGGCGTAATTCCATAGGCAAACTCGGGCGTGCCCTGAAGCGCACGATTGGATGTGAAGGCGCCGGGGAATTCGGGGGTCGTCTGCCCAACGGCTGCGTAGTTGAGATGTTGCTCGATCGTCCACTGTCCGACGTCGGCGATCTCGGCGTTGTAAACTTGAATTTCGTCATGCACCTGGTCGGCGGCGAACGCCGGCGTGATGGCAGCAGCGGCTCCAGCCACCGCGGCGGCGCAGACAAGTGAGCTTAGATATCGGTCCATTTGCAAACGATACGCGCAGCACCGATGCGTCCGTTGATCTATGTCAAATGCCGCACTGAACCAGCACCGCTATGGCACTCAGACCACAGAGGCGCCGCAGCATCCTCTAATGCCGCCATTGGTAAGCGGCTGCCGCTTCACTGCTGCTGGACTTGCACCGTCACGTGAGACAAGGCGCGAAACCGTCGCAACAGCGACTGATAATAATCCGCCCCACGCTGGCGACGCGTTGCCACCGACAAGATTGCGCCGAGATGGCCGGGGCCGAGCCGCCACAGATGCAGGTCGGTCAGGCGGTCGCCGTCGGCCTCGATGACGGCGCGCATGCGCTCGGCCATGCCGCGGTCAGGGTTCATGTCGAGCAGGATGGCGCCGGTGTCGCGGATTAGCGTGTAGGCCCAGGCGGCGATGACGATCGCGCCGACCAGGCCGACGGCGGGATCCATAAAGGTCCAACCGAACAACCAGCCGAGCAAAAGCCCAGCGATGACGAGAAGCGACACCGCCGCATCGGCGAGCACATGAACGACAGCGGCGCGCATGTTGTTGTCGCGATGGGCGGAACCTTGCGCGTGCTCGTGCTCGGCGAACGTGACGTCATGGCGTTCGTTGCCGAGAACGACGCACGCGGTGAAAGCGTGCGGTTCCGGTATCTCGTCAAGCGATTCCAGATAACCGGCGCGCGACGCCATCACGAAGACTTGGCGCGCGCCATTGGGGCGTAATGTCTCGATAGCGATATCGTTTCCTGCAAGCTCGCGGCCCGTACATGACAGCCGAAAGCGCGGCGGCACGCCGTCTTCGAAAATCTCCAAGGTCAACGCTCCCGCGCCGGTCTCCACGACGTGGGCCTGATCGTGAGCATGATCGCGGTCGCCGTGGCCGTGAGCATGGCCGTGCTCATAATGATGGCCGCCGCCGCTGAGCAACAGCACGCTGGCGACGTTGACGATAAGGCCGAGGACGGCGATCGGGATTGCTTCGTTGTAGTGAATCGGAACGGGCCAGATGAAACGGGTTGAAGCCTCGTAGCCGATCAACAGCGCAATCATTGCCAGAATGATCGCACTGGTGAAGCCAGCAAGGTCGCCAAGCTTGCCGGTGCCGAACGAGAAGCGCGCATCGTTGGCGTGGCGCCGCGCGTAGCTATAGGCGAGCGCGGCAAGGAGCAGGGCGCTGGCGTGCGTCGACATGTGCAGTCCGTCGGCAACGAGCGCAATGGAGCCGAACAGCAACCCGCCAATGATCTCTGCTACCATCATGGCGCTGCACAGCGCGATCACCATCCAGGTGCGGCGCTCATTGCGCTCATGGCCTTCGCCGAGAAAGACGTGGCTGTGGGCCGTCGTTGAGGTATTTGCCATGATCGTTTCCTCGCCGGCTGCGGCTCACTTCAAGTAGGCCTGCACGGCTTCGATCAGCTCTTCGGCACCGCGCGTGCGCTCGGCATCCTTCTCCGGGTCGACTACGTGCAACCTGATGTGGTCCTCAATGACTTCGGTCATCAGACTGTTCATGGCGCCGCGCGCGGCCACGATCAGGTGCAGTACGGTGGCACAGCCCTTTTCCTCTTCGAGCGCGCGCTCGACCGCTTCGATCTGGCCGCGGACGCGGCGGACTCTATTGAGCAGTTTCAACTTTTCGCTTTTGGTGTGAGACAAGATTTGACACCGTCCGGGTTGATAGGGTAGGGGGTATCCTATAAATAGGATAGGGGGTATGGTATACGAGGGTACTCGGAAAGTCGAGTACCGCCGCATACCTCCCCGCTTCGCAACAGAGGACGCCGCGCGGCGTGGTGGTCGCGAGGGAAATGACGGCTGTGGGCAACCAGCCGCGTTTGCCTCGCTTGCCGGCCGCGCCCAGCGGGAACGGAGGTCAATCATGATCGCAAAACTCGCACTGCGGCGCTTCGCTGGTCGCATGGGTCAACCGGATGCACCGGCAACAGGGGCGCCCTGCAACGATAATGACGTGCTCGGCCGCGCGCCTCGCAACGCGCGTCGCGGGATGCGGCGAGTGCCGGTGTGTCATTGGCGGGCGCAGCCGCTGACCGGCAGACTCGAATGTGTGTGGCAGATGGAGGAAAGTGGGGTCCGGGCCGCCGCAGCGACAGATAGCGACCCGCTATTATTCGTGCTGATCGTCCCCCGGGTAAGCGGAAGCTGCCGACGCCGCACCTTCCTAAGCGATGAGCGAAGGGTGGGCCCGCCTGAGCGTCAGCGTGCAGCGGAGGCTTGATAATGTATCCACCGGAGCGGATCGTCTGTCTGAGCGAGGAAACTACCGAGACGCTTTATCTGCTGGGTGAGCAGCACCGCATCGTCGGCATCTCCGGCTATACGGTTCGGCCGACGCAGGCACGCAGGGAAAAGCCTCGCGTGTCGGCATTCATTTCGGCCGACATTCCCAAAATCATCGCGCTCGAACCTGACCTCGTCCTGACGTTCTCCGATTTGCAGGCCGAAATAGCCGCAGGCCTCGTCCGCGCAGGCGTTGCGGTTCATGCCTTCAATCAGCGTACGGTTGCCGGCATCCTTGACATGATCCGCACGCTCGGCGCGCTCGTCGGCGCCGTGCGGCGCGCCGACGAACTGGCAGACCGGTTCGCTGTGAATCTCGAAATCACGCGGCATCGGACCGCGGCGCGGGGCATGCGGCCTAGGGTCTATTTCGAGGAATGGGACGAGCCGATGATTTCCGGTATCGCCTGGGTTTCCGAACTGATCGCCATCGCCGGCGGCGAAGACATCTTTCCCGAGCTTGCGCATTGCAAGGCCGCGAAGGACCGAATCACGACGCCCGATGCGGTGATTGAACGCGCTCCCGACATCATCATCGGCTCATGGTGCGGCAAGAAATTTGTGAAAGAGAAGGTTACCGCCCGTCCGGGATTCGAAGCTATTCCTGCCGTTCGCAACCGCAAGCTTCACGAGATCAAATCTGCGCTGATTCTGCAGCCTGGACCGGCAGCCCTCACTGATGGGCTCGCGGCGCTTGAAGCCATTATCCAGCGAGGGCTATAGGCTTCGTCGTCATTGGTTGACAGCCCGACGCCGGCGCTCCTATTGTTCTTCTGTCCTCACGATGTGCGGAAGCCGGTGCAATTCCGGCGCGGTCGCGCCACTGTAAAGCCAGACCTCCTTCGTGACCGGCGCCACTCGAACGGGACGCGCAATCCCAGGAGGTTGACAATGGCAAGCACGACATCGACAAGCACGACATTCGCCCCGGCATATCCGGTACCCGCCATCCCGGTGCGAGAATTGCTGCCGTGGCTGATTTTTGCGGGACTCATTTTGCTGCTAGCGATCTACTTTGTCGGCGCCGAGGAAGGTGCAACCTCTATTATCAGCGGCATGTATGTGCACGAATTCGTGCACGACGGGCGTCATCTGCTCGGCTTTCCGTGCCACTGAGGACTTACACATGGTCAGGGCGCTTCTCGTCCGCGGGATGCTGATCGGCATCCTCGCCGGATTGCTCACGTTCGGCTTTTTGAAAGTCTACGGCGAGCCGCAGGTGGACATCGCGATCGCCTTCGAGACGCAGATGGATCTAGCCAAAGAGGCCGCCGAAAAGGCCAAGGGCATGCCCGTCCACGAAGAGCCCGAACTCGTGAGTCGGCAAGTCCAGGCGAGCATCGGCTTGTTCACCGCGGTCATGGTCTACTGCACGGCTTTTGGTGGCTTGTTCGGGCTTGCTTTCGCGTTCGCCTATGGACGCGTGCCCGGCTTGCTGGCGCCGCAGGCCGTATCGCTCCTGCTGGCGGCGGCCGGCTTTGTTGCGATCTATCTGGTGCCGAACTTGAAATATCCGGCCAATCCGCCGTCGATCGGCGATCCGGCCACCATCAAGATTCGCACCGTGCTCTATTTTTCCATGATCGCGATTTCGGTCGCGGCCATGTTCGGGGCGTTCGCGTTCAGGCGCCTGCTGGTCGGTCGATTCGGCGATTGGAACGCGAATTTCATCGTCGCCGCGTACTATCTTGTGATCGTGGTGGTTGCCGGCTTGCTGCTGCCGGCCGTCAACGAGGTGCCGGCGCAGTTCCCGGCCGTGGTGCTGTGGAAGTTTCGGATGGCGTCGCTGGGTGCGCAATTCATCATGTGGACGACGCTTGGCGTTGTGTTCGGCGCGTTTGCCGAGCGCGCCTTCGTGGGCGGCAAGGCGCACGCGTAAGCTAACTTTGCCCGCCGCACTATGACCGCGCGTTTGACCCTGATCTGTCACGCGTCGACTGATGCACTGCGCAGGGCGGCGTTCCCGGCCGACGAACCGCTTGACCGTCGCGACCATGCGGACCTTACGGAATTGGCCGGGCGCCTGCCGGGCGCTGATCGATGCTGGACGAGCCCGGAGCTGCGAACACGCCAAACCGCCGAACTGCTCAAGCTGGAGGCGATTTCGCTTTCGGCGCTGCGCGACTGCGATTACGGCGCGTGGAAGGGGAGGACATTCGAAGACGTCCTGGCCAGTGATCCGAACGCCATCGAAACATGGCTGCGCGATCCGGCCGCAGCGCCGCACGGCGGTGAATCGCTTTTGAGCTTGATGGATCGGATCGCGCAATGGCTTGAAGGGGAGAAAGTCATGGACCGCCGTTCGATCCTTGTCACTCATCCCACTATCGTTCGCGCCGCGATTGTTCATGCGCTTGACGCAACACCGAAGTCGTTTTGGCGTATCGATGTCTCGCCGCTGTCAGTAACCCGATTGAGCGGGAAGGATGGCTGGTGGAATCTCTCCTACGCGGGCTGCACAATGCGATAATTCGCGTGTGCACGGCTCGGGTCGGTGCTGCTTGTTTGATGAAATTCCAAAAAAATTGACACTCGCGCTCGCGTGAGCATGATGGTTCATGCGCATTCCAACTTTTTCAATTTATTCCAATTCTAAAAAGCCGCTGGTTCGGCGCCGAGCGCGGTGCCGATTTTTCCCGGCGATGCAGGGCAGTGATGCTGGACCAGAGGGTCTCGCGCGCCGAAAGAGATTTGACGCCTTATTGGTATGATGATTTTATAGATTCGTCTTACTCACCAGCGAGGGGGCCGTGTCGGGATGCGGGCGTCGTAGCGCGGTAGGCTTCGTGCAGTCATCGAATGCGGCTGCGCAAGCGAGTACCAATCATCGTAGGGCGTTGCCGAAATGCGACACCCGCCGACGAAGTTACTGCCGTTATCTTGACAGGCGAAACACTCGCACTTTCAATCGAAACAGTTCAGGTGCGCCGATCGCGTTGACCGGCCAAGAGGGAATTCGGTGCGCTTCGCCGGATCGGCGAGGCAATGCCGGAGCTGCCCCCGCAACTGTCGGCGGCGAGCTCTTCTCCACAATGCCACTGGGCTTTGCGGTGCAAAGTCTGGGAAGGCGGAGAAGGGCGGCGACCCGCGAGCCAGGAGACCTGCCTGAACGAAGTCATCCATCCACCGTGCGGGGCGCGCGCGTGGGGCGGATTTCCGCTGCGGTGACAGATCGAACTGTCACGCGGATGGAGGCCGCCATGGCTAGCCTTAGAAAGCTTCTATCGAGCACTGGACTCGTGCGCGCGAGGATCGCCGCTGCAATTATTCTTTTTGCCGTCGGCTTCGTCGGGACCGCTGTCGCCGCCGACATGCCGACCAAGGCACCGGCGCCGACTGCTTCCTCCGCCTACGATTGGACCGGCTTCTATGTCGGCGGCAATGCCGGCTATTCCTGGGGCACCTCGGATTTCGCCTCGCCCGGCGGCATTGCCGGTGCGCTCGACGTGTCGCAGCCGATCAATAGCTTCAACGAAGCGGGCAGTTGGTCCTTCGGGGTGCAAGGCGGCTACAACTATATGCTGCCGAACCGTTTCGTTGTCGGCGCCGAGGCCGACGTAACGTTTCCAAGCTTCCAGACCGCTGCCCCGTTCTATAGCCTCGTCCCGGTCTCGATCGGCGGCATATCGACACTCAACACGCCGTTCGGTTCGGAAACCTATAGCGAGACGGTGCTCGATTCCGGCACCGTGCGCGGCCGCATTGGTTATGCGCCGGGCAATTGGCTGTTCTATGCGACCGGCGGCTTCGCCTGGACTTACAACCAACTGACGCTGATCAATAACGTCACCGGCACCACCGATACGCCGTTCTTATGGCGCCTGGGCTGGGCCGCTGGCGCCGGCGTCGAAGTGCCGGTGGCGCCGCATTGGACGGCGCGGCTTGAATATCTTTATACCGACTATGGCAACGAGAGCGTGCTGTTCGCACAGAACGGTCAGCGTTTCTCGTCCGACTACTCGCTCAATGAGGTGCGCGCCGGCCTGAACTATCAGTTCGGTGACAATCCGGCGGCGACCATCGCCAGCGCACCCGATGTACAAGGAAACGATAACGTCAATTTCCACGGCCAGGTCACGGCCACCTGGCAGGGCTATCCGCCGTTCCGGTCGCCCTACCAGGGCGCGCAAAGTTTGATTGGGAGCGGCCAGGGTCGGGAGACCGTGGACGCTATTCTCGCCACCGGCGTGCGGCTATGGCAGGGCGCCGAGTTATGGATTGACCCTGAAATCGATCAGGGATTTGGCTTAGGCGACACCCACGGCGTGGCCGGATTTCCCAGCGGCGAATCCTACAAGCTCGGCTTCTCTTATCCCTATGCGCGGGCGAACCGTTATTTCGTCCGGCAAGTCATCAATCTCGGCGGCGATACCGAAAAGGTGGACGCCGATTTCAACCAGTTCGAAGAGTCGGAGACGGCGAACCGCATCGTGCTGACGGTGGGCAAGTTCTACCAGATCGACATTTTCGACACCAACAAATACGCCAACAATTCCAAAGCCGACTTTCTGAACTGGTCGGTCATCAATAATGGCGCGTACGACTTTGGCAGCGATGCCTGGTCTGACAGCTACGGTGCGACCGCCGAATGGTATCAGGGTCATTGGACGTTGCGCGGCGGCGTTTTCGACATGGCGCAAACCCCGGCCGTCGTCGGTGGCGATAGCGCGCTGGGCTACGGCCTCGACCCAAATTTCAATAATTTCCAGATGGTCGGAGAAGTCGAGTACCGCTATAGCCTGTGGGATCAGCCCGGCAAGGTCAAGGTCACCGGCTATCTCATCCGCGGCGACATGGGGAATTATAATGCCGCTATCGCGTACTCCCAGGCCACGGGGCTAGATCCCAGCGATTCGATCGCGGCGGTGCGCACCTATCAGAGCCGGCCAGGATTGCTGTTCAACTTTGAGCAGCAACTGGTCGAGAACGTGGGCGTGTTTGGTCGCGCCGGTTGGGCCGACGGCCAAGTCGAGTCTTGGAACAACACCGACATTGACCGCACGGTCGAAGCAGGGGTCTCGTTCAGCGGCAAGATATGGAACCGGCCGGACGACTCGCTCGGGGTTGCCGGCGTCATCAACGGTATTTCCGCTGCTCACGAGGCCTTTTTCAACGCCGGAGGTTTGGGCATCGTCATTGGCGACGGCCAGTTGCCGCATCCAGGTCTCGAACAGATCATCGAGACCTATTACAGATATACCTTGACGGCCAACTCAACGGTCAGTGTCGATTATCAGTTCATCAACAACCCGGCTTACAACACCGATCGCGGGCCGGTGAATGTGTTTGCAGCGCGGTATCACTGGCAGTTCTGAGACGGAAGAGCGCCGTCGTTCCTATTCCAACTGCCAGTGCCGAGCGCGATCCCAATGCCGCGGCGGCCTGCTGTGCTGCCATGTCACGGTACTGTCATGGTCAGAATGGCAGCAACGTGCTACGAGGCGGCAAGGTGGGGGTCGGGATCGATGCGGCAATCGTTCTATGCAGCCGCAGCGCTGATTGCATTTGTCGGGGCCGCCGAGGCGGCGGACTTGTCGGCAAGTCTGCCGACCAAGGCGCCGCCGGAGGCGGCCGCGTACGATTGGACCGGCTTCTATCTCGGTGCGCACTTGGGCGACGCCTGGGGCAGCTCGAATTTCAGCGCGCCCGGCATCGCCGGCTCGATCGATCTTTTTCAATCCTACGATGCGTTCAAGGACACCGGCAGCTACTTCGGCGGTTTCCAGGCCGGTTATAATTATATGCTGCCGAACCGCGTGGTGATTGGCACCGAAGCCGATGCCTCGTTTCCGACGTTTCCCAATCTCGCCGGCATCTCGATCGGCGGCGTGACGACGTTTAACTCGCCGTTCGGCTCGGAGACTTACAGCGAAACGGTGCTGATGTCCGGCACCATGCGCGGCCGCATCGGTTACGCTCCGGGGAATTGGCTCTTCTATGCCACTGGCGGCTTTGCCTGGAGCTACGACCAGCTGATGCTGACCAATAACGTAACCGGCGTGGCGGATGCACCGTTTTTGTGGCGCCTAGGCTGGGCCGCTGGGGCGGGTGTCGAAGTCCCGATCATGCCGCACTGGACCGCGCGGCTCGAATATTTGTTCACCGACTACGGCAACAGCAGCGTGCTGTTCGCGAATGCGGGGCAGAGAATTAGTTCCGACTGGTCGCAACAGGAACTGCGGGCCGGACTGAATTATCACTTCGGCGACGGCACGACACCGGTGGACGGAGGGGCGTCGGGGCCGAGCCCGGACATCGTCAATTTTCACGGCCAGACCACGTTCACCTGGCAGGGCTATCCGGCGTTTCGGTCGCCCTATGAGGGTCCCAATAGCTTGCCCGGCAGCGGGCAAGGTCGTGAAACCGCTGACGCCACGCTGTTTGCCGGCGTACGGCTGTGGCAAGGGGCCGAATTGTGGATCGATCCCGAGATCGATCAGGGCTTTGGGCTCGCGGGAACGCACGGAATCGCCGGTTTCACCAGCGCGGAAGCTTACAAGGTCGGGGCCGATTATCCCTACG
>Ga0187784_10002823_pt1 | contig 13961 bp, 11 predicted proteins | sample 1015_SJ02_MP15_2_FD_132964 | JGI IMG/M metagenome (GOLD analysis project Ga0187784, IMG submission 132964) | Tropical peat soil microbial communities from peatlands in Department of Meta, Colombia - 1015_SJ02_MP15_20_MG | ecosystem: Environmental > Terrestrial > Soil > Wetlands > Peat | place...
ATATGCCATAGGTCCCATGAAGATCAAGGGAAAGACACTCACCGCAACCGAAAAGAGCAGGTGTTAGGTGTCAGGTGCCAGCAAACTGTCAGCCCTGAGGGCTCGGCTCGCGGTGAGAGAGTTCTTTTCGCTGAGAGCTGATAGCTGGCGGCTGATAGCTTCCTGACACTTGAAACCTGACACGTCTCCCCGGCTCTTCAGCGCTGCCCCCAGGATATGGGGCAGGGAATCGGGTCACGCGCGTACAGCAACCCCCGACCTCGGGACCTTCGCGAAGCCTCGAACCGTAACTTTGCATGGCTGCGAGGCAAGTGGATCGGTGCTGACCTTGTCGACTATGAGCGGTCTTGATGTATAAATCGTCATCGTATCAGTGGAGGCCCTCAGCCATTCATAATGAAACCGTCACGGAAGCATACGGCTGACCATTGGTAGGTGTCAAACAGAGCAGAGAGTTCTTGAGTGTTTGAGGGAGTCCATCCGAACGAAGTACATCTCCAGGCCAGCACTCTTTGCGTCCTTTGCGCCTTTGCGTGAAACCGCTGTTTGAGGTTTTGCGGTTTTTGCGCGAGAATGCTTGCCGTGACCGAGAACGAGATTGCCAAACAGATTGTTCACGCCGCTTTCAGAATTCACACATCACTTGGCCCAGGACTGCTTGAATCCGTCTACGAAGCTGTCATGGCGGAAGAGTTGACCCGCCGCGGGCTTTACACGGAGAGACAGCAGGCCCTTCCCGTGGTGTGGGAGAACGTCCACCTAGAAGCCGGCTTCCGCATTGACCTCATGGTCGAGAATAAAGTCATTGTCGAAATCAAATCCGTTGAAGCCATCGCGCCTGTGCACAGAAAGCAACTCCTGACTTACCTACGCCTTGCTAACAAGCGGCTTGGAATTCTGATCAATTTCGATGTCGACTTAATCAAGGATGGCATTGCGCGGGTGGTGAACGGGCTGGCGGAGTAAGCAAAACGGCAAACAGACGGTCGGTTTCACGCAAAGGCGCAAAGGGCGCAAAGCACGCAAAGAAGGCCGCTAAGAGCAGCGCTTTCGGGCAGCGATGTAGAGGCGCCGGTCTGATACCAGGGCCAAGCATATAGCGCCTTCAGGCCTGGTCAAAGTCAAGATTTTGTGAGAATCAGGCTCTTGCCTGGAAGGCAGACTCTATCAGAACAGAAGGCATCATCAGGCCAGACAGCATTCTTTGCGTCCTTTGCACCTTTGCGTGAAACCCTCAAAATCTTTTCCTCTGGCGTTCTGCCGAAGGGTGTGATAGAGGAGGCTATTATACAAAGATGGCGTTCCGCCCACTAAAGTCGTTTTTCCCCACTGCGGATGAACTGCTGCAGCAAGACTTGCCGAGACTCGGCCGCGCCCTACTCATACACCTGAAGAGCTATGAAGGGCTGAACACGGTGTGGCAGCGTGCCGGGCTGAATAGAGGGTATTTCCGGGCCATGCTCGAAAACCGAAACGTTGGCCTTGGGTCGCTGCCGACGGAGCCGGAGTATGGAGGGCGTCAGCCTGAGGTGACCGCGCGGATGATGGAGGCGTGGAATTGGCTCTGCAACCAAGGCCTGCTGATTCCCAACGACCAGCTAGATGGCGACTGGTTCACTATCTCCAGTGAAGGACAGAAATTGCTGCAAAAGAGTGCGAGGTTTGAGCACTTTGAAAAGCTCGGATTGAACCGTGTCAAGAGTGATCTAGAGGCGACCGGTGGGATTCGGGATATCGGTGGGCCACAGGAAGCGCGGGACCAGGCCTGGGAGTGGGTGGCGATGAAAGAAGGCCAGGCGAACGCCGTTGCGTCATCGAGTCAACTAACGCTCATCGCCGATAGCCGACTGGCCGAGCTGCGCAAGCTCGTCTCTGCTCAATTCGATTTTAGGAAGCTGATCCGGATATGCGAGGAAATCAACACGGCCTATAGCGAGAAGTGCTACCTCGCCACGGCAATGCTCACACGCGGATTGCTCGACCACGTGCCGCCTCTGTTCGGATACAACACATTCAGCGAGGTCGCGAACAACTACGGTGGGGGAGGAAAATCCTTCAAGGAGACAATACAGCACCTTGAAAACGCGGCCCGAAAGATTGCGGACGCCCACTTGCACATGCCCATACGCAAAAGCGAGACCCTGCCTACCGCGCAACAAGTCAACTTCGGGTCGCAACTGGACGTGCTGCTCGCCGAGATTGTACGGATAACACAGTAAGTCAAAGCATGTCGACTGAGGTCGTCTCAAGCAACCTCGTGCGCTCGCCGGGCTAGCCGCGAGGTCCTTCACAATGGCAGGGCCTCTTGAAGTACACGTTCCTTGAGAAAGCGGCCAAGGCCTTTCTCCATTTCAGCAGCCACCACTACTGCCGTCCATTATTAAGCAGGGCGGCGAGCGCCTGGCCGGTAAAGGATTTTTTCACGCGGGCCACATCTTCCGGCGTGCCCTGGGCGACAATCCTGCCTCCCTCGTCGCCGCCCTCGGGGCCCAAGTCGATGACCCAGTCGGCTTGTTTCACCACGTCCAGGTGGTGCTCGATGATGATGACGGTGTTGCCGAGGTCCGTCAAGCGGTTGAGGACCTCCAGGAGTTGTTTGACATCGTCGAAATGGAGGCCAGTAGTAGGCTCGTCAAGAATGTAGAGGGTGCGGCCGGTCTGGCGGCGGCTCAACTCGCGTCCCAACTTGATGCGCTGGGCCTCGCCGCCGGAAAGCGTGGTGGCGGGCTGCCCCAGGTGAACATAGCCCAGCCCAACGTCCACCAAGGTCTGGAGCCGCAGCTTGATTTGCGGAATGTTCTCGAGAATGGGCAGGGCATCCCGAACCGTCGTTTCCAGCAAGTCAGCGATGGAATACCCCTTGTATTTCACCGCCAGGGTCTCGGAGTTATAGCGCCGGCCGCGGCAGACCTCGCAGGTCACAAAGACATCCGGCAGGAAATTCATCTCAATGCGGCGCAAGCCCTCGCCCTGGCAGGCCTCGCAGCGGCCGCCTTTGACGTTGAAGCTGAAGCGGCCGGCGCGATAGCCACGCTCGCGCGATTCGGGCAACATCGCAAAGAGTTCCCGGATGGGCGTGAACACGCCTGTGTAAGTGGCCGGGTTGGAGCGCGGCGTGCGCCCGATGGGCGACTGGTCAACCACAGTGACTTTATCCAAATGCTCCAATCCCAGGATGGATTTGTGCATGCCGGGCTCCGCGATGGCCCGGTAGAGCTTCTTGGCCATGGCGTGATACAGGATGTCGTTCACCAAGGTCGATTTGCCGGACCCCGAGACCCCCGTCACCACCGTGAGCACGCCTAGCGGAAAGTGCACGTCGATGTTTTTCAAATTGTTGGCACGCGCGCCGAGCACGGTGAGGCATTTGCCGTTGGGTGAGCGCCGGTGGGCAGGGACGGGAATGCGCAGCTTCCCCGAAAGATATTGTCCGGTGAGAGAATCCTGGACGGTCTCGATCTTCTCCGGGGGCCCGGCGGCTACCACAAAACCACCCTGCCTGCCGGCCCCTGGCCCAAGATCAATCACGTAATCCGCACGGCGTATGGTTTCCTCGTCATGTTCGACCACCAGGACGGTATTTTGCAAGTCCCGCAATCGTTCCAGGGTTTCGAGCAGTCGCTGGTTGTCGCGCGGGTGCAGGCCGATGCTCGGTTCATCGAGCACATAGAGCACGCCGCGCAATTTCGAGCCGATCTGAGTGGCCAGCCGGATGCGCTGGCTCTCGCCGCTGGAGAGCGTGGCGGCGGAGCGGTCCAGGCTCAGGTAGCCCAACCCTACGGCCTCCAGAAACTCGAGACGCTCGAAGATGGCGTTTAAGATGCGTTGCGCAATGAAGGCCTGGCGTTCCGTCATGCGGAGTTCCTTCAAGACACCTTGCGCTCGGCTCACCGGAAGAGCCGTGAGGTCGGCGATGGAGAAGTCGACCACAGTCACAGCCAGGCTTTCCGGCCGCAAGCGCTTGCCGCGGCACTTCGGGCAAGGGACTGCGGACATGTACTGCCCGTACCATTCACGATAATTCTCAGAGGTACTTTCCCCGTACCAGCGCTCCAGCAGTGGCAGGACGCCCGGAAACACCGAAGCGGCCTTGGGTTGCTCCGGGTTGCGCCCGTAAAGAACCAGGTTCTGGACCTTCAGCGGAAGTCGCTCGAAAGGGGTCTTTAAGTCGAATCTATACTGTTCGGCGGCGCGCAGCAGGCCGCGCTGTATGGCAGACGACCCGGCCCCCGGCCCCAGTCCGCCCTCCAGCAGGGGCCGCGTCCAATCCACGATCACCTTGGCTGGGTCGAAAGTGTACAGGCTGCCCAGGCCCCGGCAAGTGGGGCAGGCCCCGTAGACGCTATTGAACGAAAAAGACCGAGGCTCGAGTGAGGGGATGCTGATCCCGCATTCCACGCAAGCCCACTCCTGCGAATAGAGCTGCTCCTCGCCATTGACCACGGCTACCTGGACAATACCCTTGGCAAGCTTCATGGCCGTTTCGATGGATTGCCCCAGGCGGCTTTCGATCCCGGCCTTCATCAGCAGGCGGTCCACGACCACTTCAATAGTGTGGTTGCGTCGGCGGTCGAGGCGAATTTCCTCATCGACTTGGCGCAATTGTTTATCCACCCGCACGCGCACGAACCCTTGCTGCGCCAGTTGTTCGAAGAGTTTCCGGAACTCGCCTTTCCGCCCCCGCACCACCGGCGCCAGAATCATGATGCGCTGCCCCTCTCCGTTTCCTTCCGGTCGGCCCTCCTGGTTCTGGGCCATGATGGAGGAGACAATCTGCTCCGTGGTCTGGCGGGAAATCGGGCGGCCGCACTGATGGCAATGCGGCTCGCCGATGGAAGCATAAAGCAGGCGGAGATAGTCGTAGATTTCCGTGATCGTGCCCACGGTCGAACGCGGGCTGCGGCTGGTGGTCTTTTGCTCGATGGAGATGGCCGGGCTCAAGCCCTCCACCGTGTCCACATCCGGCCGCTCCGTCTGGTCGAGGAATTGCCTCGCGTAGGCTGAGAGAGTCTGAACGTAGCGGCGCTGGCCCTCGGCATAAATCACGTCGAACGCCAGGCTGGACTTGCCGGAGCCACTCAAGCCCGTGACCACCGTCAAGGTTTGGCGGGGGATCTCCACATCGATGTTCTTTAGGTTGTGCTGCCGTGCGCCCCGAACCGTAATCCGTTCGATCATTCGCCCTGAGCCCTACAGTGAGGAATTTCGGGAAGAAGCCAACCTTCCATGCTAATTCCAGCCGCCCAAGGCCGTCAAGCGGATTTCAGCCCTGCGCCTTTCCAATCTGGAATCTGCGGGTTTTCTTTCAAACCTCGCTTGGCGGCACAAACCGCAGAGAGCCCCCACCGCCCATCCTCTGTGACCTAGCAGCCGACGCCTGATGCCGGGCCCCCGACACCTGGCCACCGCACTTGCCGTTGACGTTTCGACTTGAGACATGCTAGAGTCGCGCGCCATGAAGATAACCCGAAGAGAATTGTTGGCAGGCGCTGCGGGGAGCTGGCTCGCCCTGGCTCCCAAGAGATGGCTCGCGGCCACCTCCGCGCGCCCCAAGATCGCGCTCATCACGACCGTGATGTTCAAGTACGCGCATTCGCAGCACTTTGTGGATCGGTTCTTGGAGGGCTACGGCTGGAACAGCACGTGGCACAAGCCTCCCATGGATCTTGTCTCGCTCTATGTGGACCAGGTCGGATCAGACGACCTGAGTCGCGACCGCGCGGCCCGCTTCCCCTCCATGAAGATTTATCCCACCATCGCCGAGGCGCTGACGCGGGGCGGGAGCAAACTGGCTGTGGACGGGGTCCTGCTGATAGGCGAGCATGGCGATTATCCGAAGACTGAGAAAGGACAAGTGCAATATCCTCGTTACCAGTTTTTCAAGCAGATCGTTGACGTGTTCCGCTCGAGCCGGCGATCAGTGCCGTTGTTCAATGACAAGCACCTCTCCTGGAACTGGGACTGGGCTAGAGAGATGTACGACACGGCCCGCCGCCTGGGCTTTCCCTTCATGGCCGGCTCAAGCCTCCCGGTAACCTGGCGGATCCCGTCAGTGGAGATGCCTTTGGGTGCGCGGATTCGCGAAGCGATGTGCGTGGGCTATGGCGGTGTGGACAGCTACGACTTCCACGGGCTCGAAACCATCCAGTGCATGGTGGAGCGGCGTCGGGGAGGCGAGAGCGGGGTGAAGTGGCTCCAGGCTTACCGGGGCGACAACTTCTGGCAGGCGTACCAGGATGGGGTGTGGTCGCGCGAGTTGTGCGAGGCCGCGCTTTGTCGCAGCCATACGCTGACACCGGCGCGGACGGGTTTCAACGACATTTTCCCCACGCTGGAGGATATGCGGCGATTGGTCAAGGACCCCGTGGCTTACCATTACGAACATACCGACGGACTAAAGTGTACGTTGCTGCTGCTGAATGGGCTGGTGCAGGATTTCAACTTTGCCGCGCGCCTCGAGGACCAGAGGGAGCCTTTTTCCACCCAGATGTATCTGCCCATGCCGCCGGAGCGCACGACCCTTGCGAACTTTTTCAGCCCGTTGGTCAATAACGTGGAGAAGATGTTTCTCACCGGCAAGCCCACCTATCCGGTGGAGCGCACGTTGCTGACCACCGGGCTCACGGCGGCAGGAGTGGAGAGCCTGTACCGCAACCAAGTCCGCTATGAGACCCCGCATCTTTCCATACGCTACCAGCCTGCTGGGGAATCCACCTACTGGAGAACGTGAGAACAGGTGCCAGGTGTCGGGTGTCAGGGGTCAGAGAAAAGCTGTCAGCCGTCAGTTCTCAGCTTTCAGCAAGAGCGGGTTGCATGCTGAGAGCTGATGGCTGACGGCTGACAGCTACTGGGAGAGCATGATGAAACGGATTGCAGTAATCGCCACGGTGTATCACTACCTCTCGCATGCGCAGCACATCGCGGACCGTTTCCTGGTGGGATATCCGCACAATGGGGAATGGCACCGGCCTGACATGAAAGTGGTCTCGTTGTACGTCGATCAGAAGCCGCCGGAAGACCAGAGCGACGAGAGGGCGCGGGAATTCGGTTTTCAGGTATACCCGACGATCGCTGAGGCGCTGCGTTGCGGCGGCGATCGGCTGGCAGTCGATGCCGTCCTGATTATTGGCGAGCACGGCGACTATCCCCGGAACGAGAAAGGACAGATCCTCTACCCGCGCTACGAATTCCTCAAGCAATGCGTGGAGGTGTTCGAGAAAGACCGGCGTGCCGTGCCTGTCTACAACGACAAGCATCTCTCCTACAGCTTCGAGAAGGCGAAGTGGATGGTCGAGGCCTCAAGGCGCCTGAAGTTCCCCATGCTGGCCGGCTCTTCACTGCCGGTAACTTGGCGGCTGCCGGAGCTCGAACTGCCCCTCGACTGTGAGGTCGAAAGCGCGCTGATGGTGGGGGAGGGAGACTCGGACGCGATGGACTTCCACGCCCTCGAAGCCATGCAGTGCATGATCGAGCGGCGCAAAGGGGGGGAGACCGGTGTGAAGGCAGTCCAGATGATCGAAGGTGAGGCGGTCTGGAAGGCTGGGGAGGATGGGCGCTGGTCGAAGGAGATGCTTGCCGCCGCGCTTTCGCGCAGTGACACACCGCAGGGGTTGACTCTTGTCGACGGGCGAACGCAGGATCTGGTGGGCAGCGGCGAGTTGCCGAAGCTGGTCAAGAATCCCGCCGCCTATTTCATCGAATACCGGGACGGACTGCGCGCTACGCTGCTGATGCTCGAGGGCGCGCTCCAGGACTTCAATTTTGCCGCCCGCGTGCGGGGCATGAAGGGCATTGCATCCACGCAGTTTTTCCTCTCGCCGGTTCCCAACGTGACTTACTCTGCCTGCCTGGTGAGCAAGATTGAGGAGATGTTTGAGACGGGGAAGGCGCCCTATCCGGTGGAGCGCACGCTGCTGGTGAGCGGGGTCCTGGAAGCCTGCCTGACCTCGCGCATCCGCGATCATCAGCGCCTGGAAACCCCGCAGCTTGCGGTGAGCTATCAGCCGCCGCGCCTTTCCCGCTACCCGCGGGCCTGACGGCGCGCTAGTAAGCGGACGGCTTGCCGTGCCCTCGCTAGTTGTCGGTGCAATTCTTGTGGCAGCCCGCGGTCAACCACAAGGGTTGCCCCTACCAGGGTGCGCTCACAGATTGACGACTTTCATGGCCTGCTCGGGATAGCGTTCCCCGACCGTTGCTCCCTTGGGGGCGGCTTCGTTGAGGTGCGCAAGGTCTTCGGGTGAGAGCGTTAGCTCGATCGCCTCAAGGTTCTCCTCCAAATGCGCTCGCCGCGTAGTGCCGGGGATAGGCACGACTTTCTCGCCCTGAGCCAGCACCCAGGCCAATGCTAATTGCGATGCTTTGCAACCTTTTTCCGAGGCCATTTGCTCGACGCGGCGCACAAGGTCCAGATTGCGTTTGAAATTCTCGCCCTGGAAGCGGGGAGAATTGCGACGCCAATCCTCTGGCGCCAGGTCTTCTGCGCTCTTGAACCGGCCGGTCAAAAACCCGCGCCCGAGTGGGCTGTAAGCGACAAAGGAGACTCCAAGTTCCCGGCATGTGAGGAGAATCTCATCCTCGGGATCACGGCTCCGGAGTGAATACTCCGTTTGCAAAGCTGTGATGGAGTGGGCGCGATGGGCGCGGCGAAGGGTTGCAGGAGCGGCCTCGGAAAGCCCCAAGTACCTCACCTTGCCCTCTTCGACCAGCCGCGCCATGGCACCCACGGTTTCCTCGACAGGAACATTGGCATCGACGCGGTGCTGATAATACAGGTCAATACTCTCAGCGTTCAGGCGCCTCAAGCTGGCTTCGCAGGCCCGGCGCACGTACTCTGGCCGGCCATTGATGCCCAGAAAGCTGCCGTCTGGCCCCCGCACGTTGCCGAACTTGGTGGCAAGGACAATTTCATTCCGCCGGCCCTTGATGGCTTTCCCGACTAGTTCCTCGTTGTGACCCATGCCGTACATGTCCGCGGTGTCCAGGAAATTCACTCCCAGGTCGATGGCCCGATGAATGGTGGCTACAGAATCCTCCTCGTTTCGTGGCCCGTAGAATTCCGACATCCCCATGCATCCGAGACCGATAGCAGAGACAGTGAGGGGACTGTGCCCCAGTTTTCGATGACGCATCTAGATATTCTCCTTGATATAACGGCGGCTTTAATCCGCTTTTCGGTTCTCTCCAGCTCTTAGTAAGCGCGGGTTTACCCCGCCTTTAATCCGGCACCGCAATTTCAGTCTAAGCGACTCAAATTAAAGTATCATTGTGAGTGGATTTTGCTCAACCGTTCAGGTTTGGAGTGCAGCAGCTCACCGCCACTTTTCGGCGCGAGCTCGCTCAAGGCCCTGCCGTCTGGCTGGCTCCGCGTCGCCGGGTCAGCGCTATTGCGGCATGCCAGGAACTTGCCAGCGCGTGAATGCGTATGCCTCATTAGAAACAAATAGAGGAGTGTCCTATGAGTACAAGTCCCCAACCCCCGCGCCCTCCTGTTCCACCACAGGCTCCGCCTCCCCCGGTGGCGCCCCAGCCACCGCGGTCAGGGAGCAATATCGTTGCGATTGCGCTTTTGGTTCTGGCACTCATTGTGTTAGTCAGTGGAATCGCAGTATGGGTTGGCCTGAATTTCCTCTCCCACAACCTCCAAGTGCAAATTGAGGAAAGGGGAGGCGGCAATAAGGACGTTTCGATCAACACGCCGGTCGGCTCGCTCGAGGTTCATAAAGACGTAAATGTGGACAACCTCGATTTGCCCATCTACCCTGGCGCAGTGCGAGTGAAAGGCAGGGACTCAGCCAGCGTGAACATGGGTTTTGGCGGCGAGGCGGGCCTGCGCATCCTGGCAGCCAGATTCGAAACCCCGGATTCTCTGGGGGCTGTCAAGTCGTTTTATAAGGAGCAATTAGGTAGCACCGTCACGAAATTCACCGATGGCGGCTCAGGCGGAAAAAGCGCATTCGAAATCAAGAACACGGACCTGGAAAAGGTGGTGGAGATTGAAGGCGCAGGTAGTAAGACGGTAATCAAATTGGTACGAATATCTGTTGGCAAGGGCGAGAGCAACTGACCCCTTTGTCATTCTGAGGGTTTTTTTGCGGCGGAAGTATCTCTACAGTTTTCCTTGAAAGTAAGCCAAGCCCTGCCCCCCACAAGCTGCAGGGGGACGGCCTTACCGTCCCCTCGCGCCGAACCACGGAGATCCTTGCGTCGTCCATGAGTAACCCTTTTTGTCCTTTAAGCGTCAAATAAAGGGAGGAGAAAACACAGAAAGTCATTAGGCATCTTCCTGGCACGGGACCCCGAGCTGGGATATAAGAAGCAGCGATGATCAGACGAAATGAGTGGGCCCCGGGCTTTGTTATACGCGCGATTGTAATCAGTTGGATTATCTTACCTTTACCTTTGCTGGCACAGCAGAAAAGTCCCGCCTCCGCAGATACGACCTCACAAGCCCAGCCTAAGCCGGACGAGAAAACCCCTAATAAGAACGACCCAGCGATCCAGGTCCAGCCGAACCCAAAGCCAGAAGAAAAGAAGCCGGAAAATGACCGTCTCTTCTTTCTCCTGCCAAACTATCTCACCGTGGAGAATGCAAAGAAGATCCCGCCGCTCACGACGGGTCAGAAATTCAAGCTAGTGGCCCTGGGAACGTTTGACCCTGTCGAGTACCCGTACGTAGGCGTTCTCGCCGGCATCGATCAGGCCGAGAATGCCGATCCCAGCTACGGGCAAGGGTTCAAAGGCTATGCGAAGCGTTACGGGGTCGCTTTCGCCGACACCACCGTCGAGAACTTCATGGTGGGCGCCGTTTTCCCCTCCCTGCTTCACCAAGATCCTCGCTACTACCAGTCAGGCAAAGGGGGATTCTGGCACCGCGCTGGTTACGCGGCACTGTGGATCTTCATCACTCGCACCGACTCAGGGAAAACACAATTCAACTACTCGGAGTGGGCAGGCAGCGCAGTTGCGGCAGCACTTTCCAACACCTACCATCCGCCGCACGACCGGACTGCGCTAAACAGCGCCAATATCTGGGTGACGCAGTTGTGGGGAGATGCGGTGGGGTTCGAAGTTAAAGAATTCTGGCCTGACATTAAGCGCAAGCTCCACAGGAACAAAGGGATTTCCCCCCTTGATAAGGCCGGGGCAGGGGGTAGTTGACTCCCTGCTGGATTTGTATCCACCACCCCCTACCCGTTCCTCTGCCGAGGAGAGAAGTCATTCTTCAGGGTAGCAACGACTATCGCTTTATTTCTTTTTCGCCGGCTCTCCTGAGGCCTCCTTAGAGTCAAAACGTTATCCTTGGGCATCAAATGTCGAGCAGGGAGGCGTCATGGAGTTTGAGCATCGCGTGGCAATTGTAACAGGTGGCACAGGAGCATTGGGCAGTTCGGTGGCTTTGGACATGTTACACTCTGGCGCCCGTGTTATGGTTACCTACCGGTCCGAAAGAGAATGGGCCGCCCTCGAAGCCCGGGCAGGCGAGTGCCACGGGAATCTCGCTGGCGCGCATGTGGATCTGACACAAGCCCCTGATGTCGGGCGCTGGGTGGCAGGTGTTCTGGCGAAGTGGCAGCGCATCGATTACCTCGTGGCCGTGGCGGGTGGCTTCGCGCCCGGCAAGAGCTTCGAAACCGATGACCAGACCTGGGACCACATGCTCAACCTGAACCTCCGCTCCCTCATATTCTGTTTGCGGTCTATCGTCCCGATCATGATTCGCCAAAACTTCGGCAGAATCGTGACCGTTTCGAGCGGGTCGATCCTGCGCGGCGGCGGCGCCGGCATCGCCGCCTATGCGGTTTCCAAGGAGGCGGTTCGCCAGCTTAGCGAAATCCTGGCGGATGAACTGAAGGCCTACGATATCCACGTGCATTGCATCCTGCCGGGGACAATGGATACGGAGGCCAATCGCCTCGCCATGCCCAAAGCGGACTTCTCCAAATGGGTGAAGACGGACGAGGTAGCACGAGTTACCAACTTTCTCCTCAGCGACAACGCTCGCTCCGTGCGCTCCGTGGTGGTGCCTGTGCTGGGTTAGAGCGTCTTGGAGGGCGGGCGTCTCGCCCGCTGTCGTGGGAGCGTCCCGCCCCCGCATGCAGTAGGGTCAGTCAGCCCTTGGTAATCGAGGTCCATCACATCCTCACGCGAGGTGTAGGAGTGCGCGGGCAGGACGCCGCACAACGCGGGCGAGACGCCCGTGCTACCCTCGCATAATCGCCGATTTCGGATTGAAAGTTCGGGCTGAGACAGTTAGAATGGACATTTGTGCGTTTGCACTCAAGGAGTTCCATGAAAAACGCTATTCACCCCAACTATCACCCTGTGACCGTAGTCTGCGCGTGCGGATACACCTTCAAGACGCGCTCTACTTACAAGAGCGACGTGTTGCACCTGGAAATATGTTCCAAGTGCCATCCGTTCTTCACCGGGAAACAGAAAATACTTGACAGCGCGGGCCGCGTCGAACGCTTCCAGCGCAAGTATGCAGACTTCAAGAAGACCGCTGCCGCCCCCCCCGAGGCGAAAGCGGCGGCCTCGAGCAGGTAGCAAACCTTGCCATCCTGATCCCGCAACAGCGGGATCAGAATGACATGACCCATGGGCTTTTCACCATCCTGTCAGAGCGTCTGAAACCGGACACGCGATGCCTGATCCCTATATCACCAAGCCAAAAGTCTACATCGTAGGGCGCCAGACCGTTGTGCCGGAGGAGGTGGCGCGCTTTCTCCAGGATGAAGGCTTGGTATTCACTACTGACGCGCCCGCCCCTGCCGAGGTGCTTACGGAAATCGCCGGGCGTACCTGCTACATGTCCTTCGGTAAAGGGCGGAAATCCAACCAGGAATACGTTGAGAACATCCTGGCTTCAAAACACGGCAGCGTGCTCGAGCATGCGGTCTGGTGCCTGCTGATTACCGGCGTGAGCCGCGCCCTCACCCATGAAATGGTCCGCCACCGGGCAGGTTTCAGCTACTCCCAGCTCTCACAGCGTTACGTGGACGAGAGCGACGCCGGCTATGTGGTCCCCCCCCTTTATCAGGAAAATGAGGAGTTGCGCCAGAAATGGCAGCAGACGATCGAGATGATCCGCAAAGCCTACCTCGAACTGGGGGAAGCTACCGCCCAATACGTCCAGCGAAAGCACCCGGAGATGGCCCCGCGGGAGCGGCGCAAGTGGGCTCGCCAAGCGGCACGTTCTATCCTTCCCAACGCATGTGAAACCAAAATCTTCGTCACCGGCAACAGCCGCGCCTGGCGGCACTTTTTGGAACTTCGCGGCAGCCCCCACGCCGATACTGAAATCCGCCTGCTGGCCGTCGAGGTTTGTCGCCTCCTCAAACAGGAAAGCCCCAACATCTTTCGTGACGTTGAAGTCGTCGCGGAACCCGACGGCATGCCCGCCGTGTGCGTCGCGCACTCCAAGGTATGATGTTGTAGGGGCGGCCCCTACAACACAGCGCCCAAAACCTCGTCTACCGCTTCTTCCAGAACCTGAATAGACTCTCGCAGGGCGTCCTCGGGGATAGTCAACGGGGGGGCGATTTTGATGCACTCTCCGTCGCCCCCTACCGGCGCAAACATGAGCAGTCCTTTGTACAGGCAGGCGATGTTAATCTTCAATGCCGTCTCAGGGTCAGGGGTTTTCGTGCCCTGCCTCACCACTTGGATGCCTGCCACCAGACCCTTGCCTTGCACGCACCCCAAAATCTGTGGATGCTTTTTCTGAATCCGACGCAACTCAGGCATGAGGATCTCACCCATCCGCGCCGCACGCTCCGCAAGCCTTTCCTTCTGAATGACCTCGAGGCTGGCAATGGCGGCGGCCACCGGCAGGGGAGACCCGGAATGCGTGGAAGTCATCGAGCCGGGGGGATAAAGTCCCATGATGTCTTCGCGTCCGATTACTGCCGAAATGGGCAATGAGGACGAGATGCCCTTGCCGCAAGCAATCAGGTCAGGCC
>Ga0187784_10002824_pt1 | contig 13960 bp, 11 predicted proteins | sample 1015_SJ02_MP15_2_FD_132964 | JGI IMG/M metagenome (GOLD analysis project Ga0187784, IMG submission 132964) | Tropical peat soil microbial communities from peatlands in Department of Meta, Colombia - 1015_SJ02_MP15_20_MG | ecosystem: Environmental > Terrestrial > Soil > Wetlands > Peat | place...
CACCGCCACATTTCGCCGCAGAAGTATGCGCCGAAGAACCCTCCCCAGCCGTATAATCCGGCAGGATAAACCAAACAGAACCCGCACCCGCCGACGCCGCAGAAGAAATCCCCGGACCAAACGAACACACCGATTGGCTGCCTAGAGGGAGCAGCTCTAGAGTATCACAAGAATTTTGTAACACGAGGCTCGAAATACTCCAGCTCCATGAAGCACTGGGGTAAGTAGGACCCCCAAACTCTGTTCCCAGTTCAATGCCCATGAGTACAGCACTTGCTGACATTGGATGCATTGAGAGAGCCTTCTCAATGAAATCTTGGAGTCGGACCGCAATCGAACCAGTAGGGGTCGGTGTTGGAGAGGTGAGAAGGAAAGTGATCGTAGTAGTTCCCGCTCCTCCAATTCCCTCATAGATACCCCACGCAGTTGACTGACCATTAGGATTGGTTTGTGAGAAGCAGGACGCGGAGTTGTTCGGACAAATGAGGTTACCGTCTGGTGGAGCATTTGAGCCGTAGAGAAATAACATAATTTCAAGATCGCTGCTTTGAGGGCCGACTCCGGGAGAAGGCGCCGCCTCTATCCAGAGATCATATGTGAGATCTGCTGTGAGACTTGTCGGTGATGGTGACCCGAGTGAGTATCCGACAGTGATCCAATAATTCAAATTGTCAAAGGAACTCACCGACATCGGAAACGAGGATAGAGTGGTCTTGGTTGAAAGGGGACCGAAGGCGACGTCATAACTATCGCTGCCATACCCTATCTCAGGGGATCCCGCTGGTGCTCCCTGTAGTTCATACTGTATGTCGTTAAGTGAGATTGTCGTCTGCAGATCATTTGCGTCAACACATTGTTGAACGTCACCGACGGAAGAAATGGTGTTCCACATACTCGTGCTGATGCCGCCAAACGTCAACGGCTGAATTGTATATTGGTTACCGGTGCCAGGGTTGGTTAAGGTATTAGTTACCGTACAAGAAGCCTGCAGGGGTACTTGAGAAGTGATCAAGACTCCCATACAACCATAAGCTTGCGTGACGGGAATAAGACACATCAGGATCACGAGAAGTACGGCTATGGAATGCATGTTTTTCAAGCCAATCGGATGTTGACTTGAATGGAGTTAGACAGTCTATACGTGTGTCAGTAGAATCTTAAAGATTGCAAACTGAGGTTTTGATTCTTACATGAACCAATAGCAACTTGAGATTCGGTTGAATCCGAACGTTGCGTGGCTCTATCTCCATGATGATAGGGTACGGTTTCAACAGAACGGAGTGCTGAAGAGTGAGTTTTATGCTTCTAGGTAGCTCTTACAGTTTCTCCCATGCTTCTCTTATAGCTTGATTACAGCACCAACATATCTAACTCTCTTTTCATGATGGCCTTTGTAGTATGTACTAGTTGGGTTAGTAGTTGGTTTGGTTCTCTTGGGATTGTGATTTCTTTGTGTTCCATGGTGAGGCGGAGGTTGCCGAGTATGTCTTGTTTGGTGCGTGGGGTGAGTGTGATGCCTCGGATTCTTGGGGCGGATTTTCGTATTTCTTCGTATGGTGCTTCTCCGACTCCAGTTTGGTCTAGGTATCCGCGGTAGAAGTTGTATTCCGAGTCGAGGCGCTTGACGGTTTCGATTACTGTTGAGTAGAGGGTTTCGAGTTTGAATTCTTTGAGGTAGACTAGTCGGAGTGTGTGGTCTGATAGGGTTTGGATTATGGCTATGGCTGAGTGGTCGGCGTGTTTTCCTTTCCAGTTCGAGGTCTTGACGGGTTATTTTCGGGTTTATGGAGCTGGGCCAAGCGTAGGGGTTGGATTGTAGTTCTGGTTTGGTTAGGGCGTCGTGGAAGGGGTGGTCTTTGGTCCAGGGGGTGGAGAGCATTATGAGTCTGGAGTTTGGGCGGGTTATGGTTGTGGAGCGGATTACTGAGTCTATGACGATTTTTGGGATGTAGTTGCATTCGTCTAGGATGATCATGTCGGCTGTGAATCCGCGTAGGGTTGAGCCGTTTCGTCCGCAGGGGAGGGCGACGATTTCGGATTGGTTAGCGAATCTAACTCTGGTGCTGGTTTTTTGTGTCAGCTGGATGCTGGGGGCGGAGTTTGTTTCGATGAACTCCAGGATTTTGTCGAATACGAGTTTACTTTGTCTTAGGCCGGGGCTGATGATGAGTACTAGGGTTTCGTCCTTTGCTAGGGCGTAGTGTAGGGCTTTGATGGCGGCTAGGGTGGTCTTGCCGACTTGGCGGCCGCAGCAGTCAACGATCTTCCGTGATCCGTCGTGTAGGAATTGCGTCTGGTACGGGTAGGGGGTGAAGCTTAGGATCCGTTTGGCGAATTCAACCTCATCCTTAAGCCCGTCTTGGTAGAGCTTTGCGAATTCTTGGATTAAGCCGTCGAGTTCGCTCATGTGTGCTGAGCCTTCGTGATTGCTTTTTGGAGTTTGGTTATGAGGTCGGCTTCACGTTTCTCGCCTAGTCGGTCTCGGCGGCTTATGGCGAGTCGTTCCATGGCGATTTTGATCATGTTCTATTGTTTGGTTTGTACGTCGGTGACGCGGGCGTAGGTGTATTCGGTGGCGGTTGGGGCGTCGAGGAAGCATTCGCTCTTCTTTAGGTAGAAGGTGCAGAGGGCTATGCGGTATACCCATACGTCGTCAACGTCGGGTTCGTAGCCGCCGAACTTCCTCAGAACCTTAATGATGCCCTGGGCTGTGCGTTCGATTTCGGGTATGTCTTCTACGCGTGCAGCGGGGTAGACTTGCGGCTCCTGTTTTGGTTTAGCCTGCAACCTCAGCTCTCCGCCTCATGGCTTTGTTCCGTCTGGGGTTGCGTGTGCTTTTGGTCCCATGGGGGTGAGGCTAGGTAGGTGCTGAGCAAATGCCGGGTCAAGTGCTGTTGGGTAACATTCAGTGCGCCCGCTAGCTGGCGAAGTTGCACTTTAACGGGGACCCATGCGTCGGTTCTTCTGCTGCGTTTTTCCTGCGTGATTTGTAGGTGCGGGTTGGTTAGGCCGGCTTGTATTGCTTCGAGGATTATGAGGCTCCGGTTGGTTCCCGTCTGTTGCGCGGCCGCAGTTAGGCTTTGGTGTTCGCTGGGGGTTAAGAGTAGGCGAAGCTTCGTTCTCGCCGGTTTCCGCTGCTCGTTCATCTTTTCTTTGTAGCCATCTTTTGCTCCGACCTTTGAGCGATCCGACCATGCACCAGTTCATCGCCGGTGCGGCTCACGCGGTTTCCGGACGCGAATCATCGGTTGGGCCCTGACCCTTCCGCGCCACAGTGAAACCCGCGCAAAGACCCCTCGACCCTACCGCTGCATTTAAGGGATGTCGCCCGGAACCCTGCACAGAATTGTCCACACAGACACGTGCCCTTCCAGAAGACCGTGAAGGTCCGAGGCGCTCTGGCACTGCACCTCGGAAAACAAACTGATTATCCGAAAACCTCACAGATCAAAACCAAACTGCTCACGCGACAACCAAACCGAATCAAAAACATCTACACCCATCCGCACCCTCCACTCCCAGAAAAATCGTGTCCCCACAAACCTCAACCCCCCAAGAGCCCTCCACACTACGCTATTTACGGAGTCAAACTGACTTAAGTCGGCAGGGCACTGTAGTTCACCCATGAAAATCGGGATCGTGAACAGTTTCTTTCCTCCGTGGCGGGGTGGTGCTGAAACTTACGCGTATAATCTCGCGAGGGCTCTGAGCGTTCTAGGCCACGAGGTCACAGTCCTGTGTGCAGGTGCCCCTCTTCCGCCGGGTATAAGGCATGAGGGGAGAGTTACTGTGAGGCGCCGTCGCTTGATCGGACGGGTCTACGGCACGCCAATTATGCCGTGCCTCGTTAGGGACCTTTTTGATGTAGACGTCGACATCTTTCACGCGAACTTTCCCAGCCCGTACATCGCCTCTACCGTAGCTTTCACATCACGTAACCGCGGGACCCCAGCGGTTCTGACTTGGCATAACGACCTTCCGCCGGTCACAACTTTAGCGAGGGTGATCATCAGAACCCACGATACTGTTCTCCTACCCAGATACATTCGGGCGTATCGGCGAGTCATCGCGACCTCTGCGATCTACGCGAAACATTCTCGAATTCTCCTGGCGCTCGGAGAATTGGTTACCGTCATTCCAAACGGCGTCGATTGCGACCGCTTCCATCCCCAAGTGAGGTCCGCAAGGCTCAGAGCCGAATTGGGGCTAGAGGATAAGTTCGCGATTATCTTTGTTGGAGCTCTAACCAAGTGGCACAGGTACAAAGGCCTTGATGTTCTCCTAGCCGCACTGAAAATCGCACTGCACAAACGGGAAGACTTGCGTCTGATCGTTGTCGGAGACGGCACGCTTAGGGAGCAATACCAAAGCCTAGCCACACAACTCGGCATAAGCGCAAACGTTCTCTTTCTAGGCAATGTTCCGGACGATACGCTTCCCGAGCACTACTCGGCCTCAGACGCGGCCGTCCTCCCCAGCAAAGATCAGTCTGAAGGGTTCGGTTTGACAATTCTTGAGGCTAACGCCACTGGTAAGCCGGTCGTCGCGTCCAACGTGGGCGGAGTACCCAGCATCCTTCGTCAAGGATACAATGGTCTGCTAGTTCCGCCCAACGACGCCTCGAAACTAGCTGAAGCGCTGCTCTCCCTATCGAAGAACCGCGAGGCGGCCGCCGCTATGGGAAGAAACGGAAGAAAGCTGGCTGAAGAGCATGACTGGAAGAGGACCGCTGCACTTACAACGCAGGTCTATCTTGACGCTCTGGCGGCCTGAAACTCAAATTCGATTCAAGTTCATGAAATATGCAGATTTTCGGATCCTTCGCCATTTCTCGATCATCTCAACGTAATTCTTGCCAGTATTCCCGGGTAGGTTTCTGAACCAGCCAATCTTCTTGAATTCCGTTCCATCGGGAACCGGAGCCCCAGAAAAACTCCCGGTTGCTAGGCAGATACTGATATCAAACCTAGAAGAAAACCTAACTGGGAAAACCCCTACCAAGTAGAAGCCGTTCGCCGCTAGGCCGTGAGAAGAAAGGACCCTGTGGGCTGTTCCTGCGAGAGTTTCACCCATACGTATCCTTCCGCCAGGCGTCGCCCACACGTTAACGTAAGGTTTGATTACTCTCCACCCCAACAGCACAGCCCCCCTGTGGTTATGTACGACCAGGTCGACACATGCGATCGGCATGTTCGCCTTGACCTGTCGCCAAAGCGGCTCAGGAATCCATCCACTGGCTTTTCTGCCCAATCCAATCCCGCCTCGATCAGACACTGGGGACGATGACCAGATATCGCTTTTCCTGCGAAAAGTAATTTATGGGTAGGCTCACAACTGGTGCCGTGAACTTTCTCGAACAACGGTGATGAACGTAACCAATATTGTTTCTGGGAACAACGCTGAGAACCCAAGTGTGCCCGCGCCGACTGAGCAACGCCAGGCTCGTGATGACGCGCTCCCATGGCGGATAATAGTTTTTCAGTCAATTTGGCGATCCGGACCTCAACTTCTCCCTGCTAACGAGGGAAAAACAGAGAAGAGGTTCTTTCCGAGCACACCCAGCCTGAATTTTGAAAGTGCGTAGGTTTGCAAGACTTGTTCATGGAAGTGTCAGGAATGCGCTTGCTGTAGTCGATTTCGTGCTCTGAATCTGTTCAGAGCGCCATAAAGTTTCAGAGTTAGGCTCATTGAGGAGCAGCTTTGCGTGCATCCGAACGTTCCAGTTTGGTTGTCATGGCGTTCATGGCTTGCCTATGGGTTGTCTGGAATGATTGGGCGGGATTCTTCCTCTGGTTGACTGCGTGGAGCACAATTTCCAATAGGGCCGCGCTATACGATTTCTCTAATCTTTATGGTGAAGGTCAATGGTGGTTATCGAGAGCTTACCTACTACCGGGGAGCCATGTCTTCAGTTACCCTTTCGCGTATCCTCCCTCATCGCTACCGTTGTTTGGGCTCTTCGCGCAATTTGATTTCGGTACCGCTGCTCAACTCTGGACAGGTATGAGTCTCGCAATATTCCTCGTTGCCTTGTCAAGTGCTACGTATACCCTAAAGCCTGCAAGAAGATACTTGTTTGTTTCAATCGCTGCCCTTCTTTTTTTCACTTCGTACGCGCTTCGGGCTGAGCTGCAGTTAGGGCAAATCAACTTGATCTTGGCTAGTTTAACAACTTTGAGCATTACCGCTCACAGATCGAAACATAGCCGTGTCTCAGCCACACTCTTAGCAGTGGGGACGTTACTGAAAGGCCCTCCCGTGCTATTCCTGGTTTACTTCGTGTTGTTCCATAGGGACCTACGGTACCTCGTTCATTTCTTGGAGTCGACCGTTGCAATTCTCGGCATTTCGCTTGTTGTTGTTCCAATTCAATTGTATTGGATTTGGATCGCGAACGTCTTTCCTACCCTGCTCGTGAGCACGGCATTGCCGATAAACGAGTCGGCTACTGGCGCCATTTCTGGCTCCGGTCTCAGCTACCTCACGCCAGCCGTCTTTGTTGCCGGAATTTGTATGTTCGCAGGATTTGCATACCGCGTTTACCGCACTTCGTTGATGAAACTAGGCTGCCCGTCATCAGTAGCAGCGGACGCAATGTTCCTGATGAACTCTGTCGTGGTACTTCTGCTGGGTACGAGGTCTTGGCCACAAGACTACGTCTGGGTCATTCTCCCCACGGCACTTTTTCTGTCAGCGCTACTAATCGAAAACGTGAAGACTTCCTATTTCATCGTTGTGGGTCTCGCTGCATTCTTGTTCAATTTCGAACCCTACCCGATCTTCTTGTACTACCTTAGTCAGTATTACTCCATCACGGCGTCTATCCACCCGTACGCTCAAATTTTGCTTCCGACGGGTCTCATAGGGTCCCTGTTGATGGCTCCTTCCTTGATGCTGCTCTTCATAAGGCCACAGGCTATCCTGCAACATCCCAGTAACGGCCAGTTACTTCCTAGTCGATTGACTCGCAAATGAGAGAGAACTCAGGATCGGCTGCGAAAAGTCGGAAAACCCCGTGCTTACTTTGCTGATACGTAGTTAATTGTAGTCGACGGGCATGAGATGAGTGCAAGTCGTGTATAGTTGATTTAGCTTCGCGCATTTTCCCGAACAACGGTGATAAGGGTGAACAATATTATTCCTGTAAACAATGTCAGGAATCCTATCATCCCCGCCGCGACCGAGACCAACGCCAGGTTCGTCACGACGCGCCCCCATCGCGCATAGTAATCCAGCGTCATGAAGCCGTAGATAAACGATACGAGCAGTGCTATGAGAGAGAAACTCCCGTAGAATAACAATGGATGGCGTATTGAAACGTACTTCACTATTCCGAAAAACACGTCTAACCAATGAAGCAAAGGATTGATTTTTGACTTCTTCCTCGAATACATAACCGTGATCGGAACGGCGTCGATCCCCAGGCCAATGGCATTCGCCTTCTTGATAAGCTCAGAATCGACGGACATGCCAAATTCACTAGGAGACAGAGCTTCAATGGCTCTCCGGGAATAGGCGCGAAAGCCGCTTTGCGAGTCCGCAAGCGTATCGGCGACCCTGATTCCAGTCACGTGGTCCAAGGCTCTCCCCCCGAGCCAACGGAAACGTGACATCCCTGTAGGTTTAACCAAGCGGCTTCCAATTTCAATATCAACGCCCTTATTGACTAGCGCATCTACGAGGAGAGGAATCTGCGACGCGTCATGCTGACCGTCTCCGTCCATCGTGACCAACACATCTACTCCTGAGCGTTTTGCGTAGTTGAAGCAATCTCTTAACGCCGCGCCCTTCCCCAGGTTTTTTTCATGTTTCACAACCGATGCTCCGAGGCGTTCGGCAATGGTCGCCGTGTCATCTGTGCTGCCATCGTCCACAACTAGAACCTCGTCCGCATGTTCCGCTGCCCGTATCACAACCTTAGCTATCGAGGTTTCCTCATTGTAGGCGGGGATGCCAACCAGCACTTTCAGACTCAACACACCTACCGAGATTGTCGCATACCGTGGGTTTCATGAGTCAAAGCATGCTTAAAGCCCTATTCGGAAACTCGAGCTTGGATGCTCTCAGTAAAAAGCCTAGTCTAGTAGAATCCATCTGTCAAGAACGCTAACCATGCGACGTAGTCAAGTGTCATGAAGACTAAAACCAATGCACCCAACAAAATCAGTTTCTTCGTGTGCATGGGAAGACCGACTGGGAAAATGAAACTCAGTATTCTCGGGAACGAACGATAGGCGACGGAAAACGTGGAAGCCAGAATCACGGTTGTTGCGATTAAGTACATGCTAAGAGCCCGGTCGATTTTCCAAGTTCGCCAGGCCACAAATGCCACGATTGCAAATGTCGCTATTATCGCGACGATCAACCATCGGTAGGGGAATAGAACTTGAACCGAACTCAAATTGCCCGTTACCAGTTTCTGAATCGCCAGCCTAACCGCCTGGGCTTTTGGAGTATTCCAATATTCTTGGGCGGCTAGGGACGGAAACCACACGCCGGTACGGACATAGCCGTAAAGCTCCCAGCCCCCAATTGCCGACAACGGCACTAGGACATAACCAATGTTTCTGATTCGTTTTTGAACAGCGTAGTCGCATAAAAGAGCAATTATAACTAGAATGCCCTCAGACCGGCTAAGAGCGCAAAGCCCGGCTGCAACGGACGCACTCAGATCGGAGTGCTTCTCGTTGAAGTACCAGCATAGCAGTGCTAACAAAACGAACATTGACTCAGGATAACTTACGAAGGAAAACAGGAAGACGGGTGGAAAAAGAAAGTACAAGAGGGCTGCAATAAGCGCCTGCGTTCGCACCATATAGTGCTCAGCGACTCGCTGAAATACCGTAATGCTTGCCATGCAACAGGCCACGGCCACTGCAAACCCTCCAATCCTCAGGTCTACGCCAAGGAAACCTAGCACTCTAACAGCCTCAGGATATAGAGGCGAGAAGGCCCAAAGCGGATCTAAGCCTGACGGATACCAGTTGCGCGCAATCTCAAAGTAGTACCTGCTGTCCCACCATGAGAACAGGCAAATCCAGCTAAACGCATGGTCCCTGACAACGCGACCGCCAAAGGTCACTCCGACTCGCAGCGAGTAGTACACAAGGAGCCCTACAACGACATGTGCCGCTAAAATACCCAGCACGGGCACGGTAAACCTCTTCCGACTTATCGTGAAGCCTCGTATAACATCTCGCACAGTACGGTGCATTGTGTTACGATCGCCTTCCAGAGATCATCGATAAGACATCGCCTGTTTCATACACTTGACAATAGAACCGCACCTTATGATAGAAATCCTCGATTGTTCCCTGATGCTCTCCGGCCCGAAGCTTCCTCAGAGCGGCTCACATCGTGAGCATTGAAGCGTTGCCCAACATTCACAACGTGAAGCGGCAACCCCGAATGTCTTGAGGCCCCATATGTGACTTCCGGTAGAGCCTCAACGGGTTAGATTTTCCGTCTGGCTTGAACAATAGACTCGATGCTGCTATGTCCGGTAGGCTAACTTTCTCAGGCTCGAATCCAATCATCTTAAATCCTATTCGAGTCATGCGTTTCACTGATTAGCGCTCTTGTTACTTTCGATTTTCATTCGCAACAGGTATGCGTTTTTAACTCTCGTCGCACTGACCGCGTTGCTTAAGCTGGTCTTATCTGCAATCGCGCCGGCCAGTAATGAACTTACTAACATCATCATGCTTGTGGCGTCCGGCCATGTCCCAATCGGGCCGTGGATTGCTCTGTATCCGCCCTTGTACAACCAGACGGCGTCGAATCTCAACCAGCTCCAATCGTGGCCACTTACAGCATCACTGGGATCAGATCCAAGCCTCGCGCGATTGTCTCTACTGTTTCGCCTCCCGGTCTTCCTTCTCGATCTCGGAACAATGATCGTCCTCTTTTGGACCGGGAGGAGAATGAGGTCAAGTGTGGAAGGGCGGCTTATGGCATTGGTATGGTTCCTCAATCCCTTCTCTTTCTTCGGCGTGGAGCTTCTCGGGTTACCCGACGTTCTCTGCATCCTTATTGTAGCCCTCAGCTTCTTACTATTAGTATCCGAACGGCCTTTCTTGTCAGCGGTAGCCATTGGGTTGGGGGCTTTTGTCAAGCTCTTCCCGATCTTTCTGCTACCGCCCTTGCTAATCTATTTGCACCTGAACGGCGTACGGCGAAACATTCTGCTCGCTGCAACCTTCGTAGGCATACTCGGATTCCTGGGATACTTAGGGTGGGTTCTCCCCTCCGGTTTCGAGTACCTAGTAATTCCCACACCGGTGACGCAGGTAATCCTCTTTGTTGGTGGAATTGCAAATACTGTTAACCCGGTCACTTTCGGAATGTTTGGCTTTTACTGCCTCCAGCTTATTTTTGCGAAGAAAGGTGGCCCGCTTCCGATGTTTTTGTCGGTAATGCTCGCGTACTATCTACTTGCCGCACCTGGACCTCAGTATATGATATGGCTCTTACCCCTCATTGCAGTCGACATTGCGTTCGCAGACCGCCTCAAGGCGTTAGTAATCTCGGCCTTGCTGGCCTTTGGTTTCTCGCAATGGTTCCTAGTCTCCAGCGCCTTTCTGACTCCCAGCAGTTACAGTTTGTTAATGTTCCCTCTTGGAGGAGAAAACCTCCCGTCGCTTTCTCGCATGATCGGTAGTCTTCTGGACAGCCACCTAGTTAGCATAATCATTCTGCCGCTAGTATCCTCGGCGACATTTGCAATGCTTCTGGCTTATTCAGCTGAACAGATCCGTTTGTGGTTCTCTGTTCCTCAAACCCAGTGACCGGGCATGCAAAAGGTGCTTACGCACTGGCGGCACATCGTCTACTCGTTCTGTGGCCTGAAGCTTCTAACAATGCTATTTCCGGGATGGGGAACGGGCATCGGAGGAGACTTTCTCAGCTGGACTATCGGAGCCAATCTTGTGCTCCACTCCATATCGACAGGCAAGTTTCCGCCTTTGTCAACCTATGGCGTCTACCTAGGAATCGAGATTATTCTAGCACCATTCTATTGGTTATGGACAATCTTACCCGTCGAACATCCGAGTGTGAATCTCGCAAGCCTAGACCAACGCACGATACCGGCGATTTCCCTTATCTTCTTGATGAAAATACCCATCTTCCTATTCGACATCGTTACGCTAATACTCCTCATGAGAATAGTAAGACACTTGTCAAATTCGGAGCAAAAATCAATTGCTGCTGGACTCACTTGGTTCGTTAACCCCTATAACTTCTACATACTATACTTCTTTGGAGCAATGGACATAATCCCTCTCGCCATCTTCCTATTGGCGCTGAACTTCGAATTGGACGGACGATGGTTCCGATGTGGAATTGCGGCGATTCTCTCATCGTTATTGCGAATATTCGCTTTAGCAGTATACCCGTTCTTCATTCCCCTGATGAAGACCAAGTCAAGTGGAACCAATCTCATACTTGGCACAGCGATACCTGTCGCCCTCGCGATAGGAGTACTTTATCTTAGCGGCGACACTTTAGCTACTGTTTTCAACATTCCCGCTCAGGAGTTTTGGCTGCTGGAATTTCTAGGCTTCAACGTTTTGGGCGTGCAATTTGTTAGATGGAGCCCGGTCTTGGTTATCTTTCAATTGTACGTTGTCGCACGCTTTTGGAGGTGGGATACGAACATCATTTACTTAGCGTCAGTTTCGCTCCTAGCACTCCTGCTTGGTGCCACGCTTTATGGCGGAGAAGCACAGCACTTCCTTTGGGTGTGTCCTCTTTTGAGCGCCTGCGTAGCTATGCGCCCAGAGGATTCGTGGATATACAGCCTGACATTCTTCACCGCATTAATCTCTCCGACAGTGAACCCGTTCTACGTTTGGACGCCAGAACCCATAGTCCTTGACACGTTCCTAGCAGGGGCATTCTATGCCATGAAAGCGGTCTACCTGGTAAGACTCAACTTCTGGAATATGCGAAGCCGACTATAGCAAATTTCCAGAATACAGATTACCGTTCGTGTCAGCGACTAATTGGAGACCACCATTGCTTTTCATCACTTAGGAACCAAGGCTTATTACACTTCGAGCTCTACGACAAATGTCCAACTACTGAGGGCAATGGTTGGGTTCCGTGGTTGAAGGCTGCTATTCTAGCTGGAGGAGCTGGCACACGCCTCTACCCTCTTACGGCTTACGTACCGAAGGTGCTGATTCCGATCGGCCGTCGCTACGTAATCGAATACATCCTAGATTACTTGAGTCATTACAACATCCTCGACGTAGTGATGCTCATATCAGAAAACGAATCAGACCTACTACGAAATCACTTGGGCGACGGAGAACGCTTTGGACTTAGAATAGAATACTCGATTGCCGAAAGACTTGGCACGGCAGGCGCTCTGGGGGCTGCGGCCTCAAGCCTCGGGGATCGATTCCTCGTATATTACGGCGACGTTCTCACTAACGTCGACCTAAGCGACATGATAGGACTCCATCAGAGTATGGGAGCAATCTGCACGATGGCGATGAGCACATCGGTGCCGATGGATTACGGAATAGCCAAAGTAGCAGGGGACGGACGGATTACATACTTCGAAGAAAAACCGGTGCTCAAGGAATATCCCGTCAGCATGGGCATACTAGTGTGCGAGAAGGAAATTCTTGACTACTGCAAGCCAAACACTGACATTTCTCATGACGTAATACCGAGACTTCTTCGTGAGAACAAGCTGGTGTTTGCATACCTTACCGAGAGGCGGCATTACGACATAGGCACATTCAAGAATCTCGAAGAAGTTCGAAGAATCCTAGAACAAAAGAAGGGTTTGTTCTAGACATTTGTGATGCTGCTCTCATTCAGAGGCGCAACGGGAAAATGCGATTCGACAGCGTATTGGTGACCGGCGGAGCCGGATTCATAGGAAGCCATACCGTAGACGCGCTTCTTCAAGAGGGCGCGGCGGTCTGGGTTCTTGACGACTTGTCGACCGGTTCGCTTCGCAACTTACGAGTGTGGAAAATGAATAGAAAACTCCACTTCACGCGGGGCAGCACCGTTCAAGCGAATTTGGTTGCGGCGTTGATTAACAGAGTGGATGCGGTAATTCACCTGGCCGCGATAGTAAGTCCGTTCTATTCGGTCAAGAAACCCGAGGTCGTCAATGCGGTCAACGTCACCGGAACACTGAACGTCTTGAATTCATGCGTTAAGAAGGAGACTCAGAAGGTTGTCTTCGCATCATCCTCGTCAGTCTATGGAGATCAAACGCAACTTCCGATAACGGAAGATAACCCCCTCCACCCCACTACACCTTATGGAGCCTCGAAACTTTCTGGCGAAAAATATTGTGGAGCGTATAATCGCACGTACGGGTTGAACACCATTGCCCTGAGATATTTCAACGTATACGGAGAAAGACAGAGTTCAAACCCTTACAGCGGCGTAATCGCGATCTTTTCCAAGCAAGTGAGGCGCGGTCTGCCGCCCAGGATTTTCGGGGACGGCACACAGACGAGAGACTTCGTTCACGTCTCGGATGTCGTTCAAGCAAACTTGCAAGCCCTTAATGCGAACACAGGCACGGGCGACGCCTTCAACATCGGAACCGGACGCCCAATTAACATCAACGAACTTTCGTCGCTCCAGGCAAAGTTAGCCAACAAGATTGAGATTGCCCCAATTCATGCCCCAGCGCGTGCCGGCGACATCAAAGACAGTTACGCCGACATTACGCGTGTCAGAGAAGTCTTGGGCTTTGAGCCTCGCATCGAATTAGAAGAGGGATTGAGGGCATTAGTGAATCCTGCCTTTGGACAGTCAGCGTCCCATTCGCTGCCAAAGAGTTAAGAAACAGAGAACCTAATGCCGGCCGAACAAAAATGCAGCGTACGCAGCAATTCCGAAGAGAGCTGCTTGAAGGAAAGCGAAAGATCGCAGTCTGGGGAACCGGCTACATAGGGTTCTCCACGATGGCGAACTTTGCCGC
>Ga0187784_10002825_pt1 | contig 13960 bp, 15 predicted proteins | sample 1015_SJ02_MP15_2_FD_132964 | JGI IMG/M metagenome (GOLD analysis project Ga0187784, IMG submission 132964) | Tropical peat soil microbial communities from peatlands in Department of Meta, Colombia - 1015_SJ02_MP15_20_MG | ecosystem: Environmental > Terrestrial > Soil > Wetlands > Peat | place...
TCGACCGCCAAGTTCGGGGAGATCCCATGAGGCATCATATCGAGGGAACCACGCTGTTCGACGGCGATCAGGCCCAGAAGGGCTATGCGCTCAACCGCATGTGCTTCTCGTTCAACAGCGCGGAGAACCGCGCGGCGTTCCTCAAGGACGAGGACGCCTACTGCGCCAAATACGGGCTTAGTAGCGAGCAGCGCGCGGCCGTGAAGAGCCGCAACGTGCTCAACATGATCGCGGCCGGCGGCAACGTCTACTATCTGGCCAAGCTCGCCGGCATTTTCGGACTCAACGTGCAGGACATCGGTGCGCAGCAGACCGGCATGTCGGTCGAGGCGTTCAAGGCGAAGCTCGCCGCGGCAGGGAGGTGATCATGGCACGCGTCATTGGCGGCGTCGGGACGACGCATGTTCCCGCGATCGGCAAGGCGATCGCGGAAGGCAAGCAGAAGGATCCCTACTGGAAGCCGTTCTTCTCCGGCTTCGGCGCGGTGCACAGATGGCTCGCGCGCGAGCAGCCCGACATCGTGGTGGTCTTCTCCAACGATCACGGCCTCAACTTCTTCCTCGACAAGCTGCCGACCTTTGCGGTCGGGGCCGCGAACGAATATCGCAACGAGGACGAGGGCTGGGGGATTCCGGTCTCGCGTGCAGCCAAGGGAGACGCGGCGCTTTCCTGGCACATCATCAACGGCCTCGTCGCCGACAGCTTCGACATCACGATGTGCCAGGAGATGCTGATCGATCACGCCGTGACCATCCCGCTGCAGCTGATGTGGCCGAACGGCGACTGGCCCGCAATCGTGCCGGTCGCAATCAACACCGTGCAGCATCCCCTGCCCTCGATGGCGCGCTGCCTCGAGCTCGGCCGCTCGGTCGGACGCGCGATCGCAACCTTCCCGCAGGATCTGAAGGTGCTGGTCGTCGGCACCGGCGGCCTGTCACACCAGCTCGACGGCAAGCGCGCCGGCTTCATCAACAAGGATTTCGACACGCTCTGCATGGACCAGCTCTCCGGCGATCCGGAGTCGCTGACGCGCTATTCGATCCCGCAGCTGGTCGAGCTCGCCGGCGCGCAGGGCGTCGAGTTCCTCAACTGGATGGCGATGCGTGGCGCGCTCACCGGCACGGTGAGCGAGCTGCACCGCAACTATCACGTCCCGATCTCGAACACCGCGGCCGCAACCGTGTTGTACGAAAACCGCCCGCGGGTCCTGCGCAGGGCGGCATAAGCGAGAGCATGACGCCGAACGCCGGTCCCGCACCCGATGCGGGGCAGGCGCCGGGTTTCGGAAAGATCATGCTCCAATAGAGCGGGATGACGGTCTGTACGTCGTCCCGCTCTAAACTCCCTCCATGACGCGGATGTCGCGCTCGGCGCCGTTGCCGAGCGCATCAAGCGCGGCCTTGTAGCCGGAAGAGTCGTGTGCCGCGGTCGCCGCCGCGACGCTGTCGAACTCGATCACGACGCAACGCTGGTTCAACCCGGCCTCATAGGTCTTGGCCGGGGTGCCGCGCGCGAGGAATTTCCCACCGGCCGCCTGAATTGCCGGTCCGGCCAGCTTCGCGTAGGCCGCGAGCTTGTCGGGATCCGAGATCGACCGATAGGTCGCGACCCAATACGCTTTCGCCATGTGGTTTCTCTCCCTTGCGTTGCGCGCGCGGTTGTAGCGCGGATGAAGGGCAAGCGAAACCGTCAACGCGGCTCGCCGATGAACCCGCCCTGCAGCTCTCTGAGCCGCGCCAGCGCCACGGCCGGGAGCGGTCCCTTCGCGACCGCGCCGAGCGCAGCCTCGAGCTCCTCGCGATTGGCAAGCCCGATCTCGGCGGTCGAAAGCTTCGCGTTTGAGATCACGAAGCGCATCGCCATTTCGGTAAGGCTCTCGGCATAGCCCTCGCGCACCATCGGCGCGAGCCGGCGAGCGCGCGCCGCATCGGCCGCGTAGCTTCTGCCCGAGCCGATCGGCTCGACCACGGGCAGCCCGAGCGCATTGCGCGCCTCGCTCCCCGACAGCGCGCCGCCCGCAAGCGCGCGAATGCCGATCGTGCCGACGCCCGCCTCGGCCGCGCGATCGAGGATTTGGCCGTAGTCCTGGGCGGGATACGCCGCCGCGATGGCCGCCCCGGCGCTCGGGTTGAGCGCATTGTAGGGGACCTGCGCGCTGTCGAACGCGCGCGACGCCACGACGCGATGCAGCGCCGCGGTCTCGCCGATCGCCGTGAAGCCGATGTGGCGCGTCTTGCCCTGCTCGCGCGCGCGATTGAGCGCCGGCACCACGTCGCCGAGCACCTCGTCGACGCTCAGCGTCAGCCCGTGCGCGCGCTGCGCAATCGTGTTGTGCAGCTGGAACAGGTCGACATGGTCGCGCTTCAGCCGCCTGAGCGAGCCCTCGAGCGAGGCCGCGATCGCGCCGGCGATATCGGGACGCTCCGCCGGCACGCGCACTTTGGTCGAAACGATGACATCCGGCTTGAGGCGATCGAGAATGCGGCCGAGATTCTCCTCCGAGGCGCCGTTGCCATAGGCGACCGCCGTATCGAAATGATTGACCCCCGCCTCGATCGCGCGCGCGACCGCGCGCTCCTGATCGACGGGGGCGCCCTTGGTCATCAGCCCGCCCACCGCGCCGCAGCCGAAGGTAAGGACCGAGATGTCGAGGCCGGTGCGGCCGAACTTGCGCCTTTCCATGCGCGATCAGTAGCGCGAATGAGCCGCAACGGGAACCCGCCGCGGCGCGGAGCTCAGTCGTGATGGCGCGCCGGCACCTGCACCGGAAGCATCTGCGCTGACCGGCGACGGCGCCGACGGCGCGAGCCACCTCCCCCGCCGGGGGGCGGCGAGGTCTCCTCCTGGCCGAGCCGCATGATCGCGGTTCCCATCACGACGCTGGTGAACGTGATGATGAACCCACCGCCCAGCAGGGTGAGCGCGACGAGCGGCGACTGATCGCGGAAGATCAGGTCGCGCAAGGGGGCGTCGGCGACCAACAGCCCGCCCAGCGCCAGCATCGCGATCGCGATCCCGGCCGCGCAATTGATGGCGAGCAGGCGCAGAAGCGGCATGGCCGGCGCAATGTGCCGTGCAACGCGCATTGGCGCAATCCTCTTGAACTGCGGGATCAACGCGGCACGCGCCGGCAGGTTGCGGTAATTTCCTCTGGTCACAACAGCATGCGTTGCGATGCAACTTTTCCCTTTGCAACCAGAACGGAAGTTCTATGATGTCGACACTGACAGGGGCAGGGGGCCATGCAACCATCGTCAGCTGACGCGGCCTTTACGGTATGCACATTTCTTCAGGGCTATAACGCGATCTGGGCAAAGCATTTCCCCAATTGCGTTCGGCGTGCCCATTGGCAAATCGCGCAGTTCGTCAGGATGCGCGAGGACGAGCTCCTGTTCTCCGAAGTCCGTACGAAGATCGGCCATATCTTCGGCATGGATGCTTCGATCTGCGCCCAGAGGACCATGGACCTGATTTCGTCCGGACTGGTTCGGGCGTCGGAGCCCTCCCTGCACGCGCAGACCTACCTGACCGCCACGCCCCTCCTTGTCGACTCGTTCGATCACCACACCGTCGAGGCGAGCGAGCTGCTGCACGTGCAGGCGAAGCTGCTCGATTCGCGGCTGCCCCGTATGTCGTCGATGACGCCCAGCCGTGCACTGAACAAGCGCTTCATCCGATTTTTCGAAGACTTCCTGAAGGACTGGAACGAGCACCGCACTTCGTTCCTCAAGAAATCGGCAGAGAAGAACGAGCGTCTGCGCAACCCGGTGGTGCGGGTGAAAGCCAACAACGCCCTCAAGACCCAGCCCTACTGGTATATCTTCATCATCGCTTGGCTGTGGCGTCATCCGGACGGACAGGCCCCGCGGAGCTATGTCCTAGTCGAGGATTTCCTCGACCCCATTCACAAGCTGCTGCAATACAATGGGACCACGACGCGCGGCTACGTTCAGGACATGATCGATTGGGGGTTTCTGGAGCGGCAGTATCGCGCCGACGGCGTGCCTCGCAACAAGTTCGCCGTGCGGATGACGAGCGACGCTTTCGAGGATTTCGGTCGCGCTTTCGCGCAAGCGGGCCCTCTGCTGGTCGGCGCCGCACGTGATATTTCCCGCTTGTCGCACGGACCGGATTCCGGTGAGCTCGTTCCGCTGCGTGTCGTCAGCTAGAACGTTTCGGCAACTTCGGCGAGTCTGACGCGCTCGAAGTCCGCGAAAAGGCGACTCTCGTCCGTCGCGCGGAAGCACCCCCCCGACACAGCGACAACAGCCATAATAATCATTGCGATTTTACTCAGCGTTATTTCTATCACTTCGGCCAGAACAACATCGTCATGACAAGTATATCCGTATCTCCTCTTCGTCAGAAGAAACTTTTCTAGTATCTATTCGTGCAAGGAAAGGGCAATCATCGCAACTGACCGTTGCAAGCGCCGATTCCGCCGTTAACCGCCGCATCAGACGAAATGCTTGGGAAGCTCTCTAGGGACAGGAGTGGAAAATGCATACGGCACATGGAGCTGGGTTGCTGATCTTCTCGGTGCTCATCTTTGCGTTCGCAATGGAGGAAGGGGCTCATCGCTGCAAGCGCGTCTTCGGGGAGATCATGACCCAATTGCAGCTGAAGAAGCGCAGGCCGCGCAAGATGATCTTGATCTCGCTGGCCTTTCTGATCGCCAGCGCGTTCGTCGGCATGGGCCCCGCCGGATACTATGGCCTCAATCTGCTGTACGTGCTGGGGGTCATGGGCACGAGGGCATCGGGATGAGATCAGGCACCGCGTCGATCGATCCGAATGGACGGCCGGACCCCTCGTCCGGCCGTCTCGTTCTCGATCGACGCGTTACACGCTGAGGAGCGGGGCGGCTCCGGATCATTCGCTCTTCCTTCTTGGCCGACGCAAAGTAAATCAATCCTTGCCGCACGACGCTGCGCAAGACGGCAGTTCCTTAACCACGCGCCCACGAAGCGTCGGTTTTCGAGCCCGGGGCCACAACTTAGCGAAACTGCGATGCGTGCGGTTAACCGCTTGGTCGGGCACTCTTGCTAGATTGCGGTGTCAGGGTGGGGACCCGAAACGCGGCACAAGCGCGCGGATTGAAGCAGGCGCGTCGGAGAACCTTAGGTGACAATCGAAAACGAAATGCGTCCGCTCGGACGGGTGCTGTCGGTATCGGGCGCGCAGGCGCAGGTGCGCCTCGCGGTCAGCGCGCAGGAGGCGCGCGCGACGGTCGGCAAATTCCTCGGCATCCGCGCGAGCGAGACGATCGTGATCGGCGTGATCACCAAGATCGTCGCCGAAGCCAAGAATCTCGAAGGATCCGCGCGCGAGGGCGAGCTTGCGACCGGCACGCTCGACATGCTCGGCGAGATCCGGCGCGGGCCAAGCGCGGCCGCGTTCTTCCAGCGCGGCGTCACCGAATATCCGATGATCGGCGACGCGGTCGAGATGGTGACCCAGGCGGAGCTGCGGCTGATCTTCGACATGTCCGGCCCGGGCACGATCGATGTCGGCACGCTGCAGCAGGACGCCTCGATCGCCGCCTACATCAATGTCGACGACATGGTGCGCAAGCACTTCGCGGTGTTCGGCACGACCGGCGTCGGCAAGTCGAGCGGCGTCGCGCTGCTGCTGCGCCAGATCCTCGAGGCGCGGCCGGACCTGCGCGTGTTCCTGATCGATCCGCACAACGAATACGGCCACTGCTTCGACGACCGCGCGCAGGTGCTCTCTCCGAAGAACCTGAAGCTGCCGTTCTGGCTGTTCAATTTCGAGGAGATCGTCGACGTGTTCTTCCGCGGGCGCCCGGGCGTCGAGGAGGAGGTCGAGATCCTCTCCGAGCTGATGCCGATCGCGAAGTCGATCTTCCAGCCGAACAACAGCCCCGGCACGCGCCGGCTGGTCCGCAACGACCCGAAATCCTCCGGCGTCACCGTCGACACGCCGGTGCCGTACCGGCTCGAGGATCTGATCCGCCTGATCGACGAGCGCATGGGCAAGCTCGAGAACCGCGCCTCGTGGGCGCGCTATCACCGCCTGATCACGCGCATCGAGACCGCGCGCAACGACCCGCGCTACGGCTTCATGTTCGACAACGCCAATGTCGGCGGCGACACCATGGTCGAGACCGTGGGCACGCTGTTTCGCCTGCCGCCCGGCGGCATTCCGATGACCATCATGCAGCTCGCCGGCTTCCCGGCCGAGGTGGTGGACTCGGTCGCCTCGGTGCTGCTGCGCATGGCCTTCGAGTTCGGCCTCTGGAGCGACGGCGCATTCCCGCTGCTCGTCGTGTGCGAGGAAGCGCACCGCTACGCGCCGGCCGACCGCTCGATCGGCTTCGGGCCGACCCGCAAGGCGGTGTCGCGCATCGCCAAGGAAGGGCGCAAGTACGGCGTGTTCCTCGGCCTCGTCACGCAGCGCCCGGCCGAGCTCGACGCCACCATCATCTCGCAATGCTCGACGCTGTTCGCGATGCGCATGGCGAACGACCGCGACCAGGCGATCGTGCGCTCCGCGGTCTCCGACGCCGCTGGCTCGCTGATCGGCTTCGTGCCCTCGCTCGGCACGCGCGAGGTGTTCGCGTTCGGCGAAGGCGTGGCGCTGCCGACGCGGCTGCGCTTCAAGGAGCTCGCCAAGCACCACATCCCGCACAGCCAGGCGATCACCCGCGCCAGCATGGATTCCGCGCGCGGGGTCGACGCGGGCTTCCTCTTGTCGGTGGTCGAGCGCTGGCGCGGCGCCACCATGGGCAATCAGACGCGCACGCGCCCGGGCAGCGGCGCGGCGGGCGAGGACGCGCTCGACGACATCGAGGCGATGGCGAGCCAGGAGTTCAGCCGCGTGCGGCAGGAGGCGCCGCCGGTTGCGCCGGCCGCGCCCGCGGCGGCGCCGTCGATCCGCAAGGGCGGGGGCACCACGCCGGAGTCGTTCTTCTTCCCGGTCGACGACCCGAAAGCCTCGCCGTTCGCGCGCTACCGCAAGTAGCTACACCACAACGGTCAGCCGTTTGGCCGCACGGGTGATGCCGGTATAGAGCCAGCGCTCGCGATTGTCCGGGAACGCAAACGACTCGTCGAACAGCACGACGTCGTCCCATTGCGAGCCCTGCGCCTTGTGCACGGTAAGCACGTAGCCGTAGTCGAACTCGTCGTACTTCTTGCGGTTCGGCCAGTCGAACTCCTCGATGCGCCCGGTGAAGCATTCGGGCCGCACCGAGACCTTGACCCCCTTGCCGGCAAAGCCCTCGTCGGGATTGAGCCGCAGCTTCAGGATCTGGCGCCGCGTCGTTGGCCGCTCGGCGACGTTCCACAAGCCGCCATTGAACAGCCCCTTGCGCCGGTTGTTGCGCAGGCAGACGAGCTTGTCGCCCGCGAGCGGCAGCGGATCGGCAAAGCCGCGCCGCTCGCGCAGGCGCGCATTGTAGGCGCGCCGCGTCGCGTTGCGGCCGACCAGGATCTGATCGGTCTCGAGCGCGCGCTGCGGGTCGAAGGCGTCGCGCTTCACCACGCTGGTGCGGCCATATTCGCCGAGGCTGAGCCGCTCGCCGTTGCGCACCTGCATCGAGAGCCGCACGATCGGATCGCCCTGCGCCTGGCGGTGCACCTCGGTGAGCATCGCGTCCGGCTCCGCGTCGGTGAAGAAGCCGCCGCCCTGGACCGGAGGAAGCTGCGCCGGATCGCCAAGGACAAGGACCGGCACGCCGAACGACAGCAGGTCGCGGCCGAGCTCGGCATCGACCATGGAGCATTCGTCGATCACAATGAGCGCGGCCTTCGAGGCCGGCGCATCGTCCCACAATTCGAAGGTCGGCGTCTCCTCGCCGCTCTCGCGCGCGCGATAGATCAGGCTGTGGATGGTGGAGGCGCCGTAGCAGCCCTTGCCGCGCATCACCAGCGCGGCCTTGCCGGTGAAGGCGGCGAACTTCACCTCGCCGTCGATGTGCGCCGCAAGGTGGCGCGCGAGCGTGGTCTTGCCGGTGCCCGCATAACCGAACAGGCGGAAGACTTGCGGCGGACCGCGCGTTCCCGGCGCGGCCTTGAGCCAGGCCGCGACGGCCTTGAGGGCCGCATCCTGATGAGGCGTGAATTCAGGCATCGAATCGTGAGGAATGAGAAATGCGCGCGAGCTTGTAGCCACGGCGCGGGTTTTGAAGCAAGCTGCGCATGATCCCGAAAAAGCCTGCCCCGCACTTGATGCGGGGTGGGCCCCGGTTTTCGGAAAAGATCATGCTCCAAGAATAACCCCAACGACACACAATATGGGCGGAAGCGCGATGATCAACAAGTTCCACGTGTTGTATGTCGGGCAGATCGAGCTCGACAATGTCGGTCTCAACGGCACGCCGGCGAACGAGCGGCGCTATTCGGACGAGCGGCTGCGCGAGGCCTTCTTCACGGCGCGCGACATCGCGCAGACCATGGACGAGCTCGGCTTCGACGTGTTGTGGACCGCCGAGCATCATTTTCAGCGCGAGGGCTACGAGGTCTTCCCCAACCTGATCCAGCTCGGGCTGTGGCTCGCGACGCAGACCAAGCGGCTGAAGCTCGGCTGCGCCTTCAACGTGCTGCCGATGTGGCATCCGATTCGCCTCGCCGAGGACTACGCGATGGCCGACATCGTGACCGAAGGACGCGTCATCATGGGGGTCGGACGCGGCTATCATACCCGCGAGGTCGAGAGCTTCGGCGCACCGCTGCTCGACGCGAACGCGAACCGCGAGCTGTTCGAGGAGGGGCTGGAGCTGCTGCTCAAATGCTTCAACCAGCCGGCGTTCCATCACAAGGGCAAGTTCTACGAGGCGCCGCCGGCGGTCGAATATCGCGGCTACGCCCTGAAGGACATCACGCTGGTGCCGCGGCCGCGGCATCTGCCGGTCGAAATCTGGATGCCGATCGCGAGCGGCAAGACCATCGACATGATGGCGAAACACGGCCTCAAGGCGATGGTGACGCTCAATGGCGAGAAGATCCTCGACGACGTCATCCGCGCCTATCACGACGCCTGCCTGAAATACGGCCGCAACAAGAAGCTCGGCGAGGACGTGATCTGGGGCGCGGGCCTCTATCTCGCCGACACGGAAGCCGAGGCCGCCCGCCGCGTCGAGCCGGCGCACGACGAGCGCTACAAATGGTTCGCGCCGTTCGGCTTCGTGCGTTACGCCGACGAGCAGGGCCGTACTTGGGGAACGCCGGGCGCGCCGGCGCGCACGCCCAAGCTCGCCGACGGGATCGCCCAGAAGGCCTGGTTCTGCGGCCCGCCCAAGCACGTCATCGACGGCATCAAGTCGATCGAGGCAAAGTATCCGGGCCTCGAGCACTTCATGATCCATTGGGCCGAGGGCCTCGGCCCGAAGGAGTTCAAGGAGCAGCTGCGCTGGTTCGCCAAGGACGTGATGCCGGCGTTCAAGCGCCGGTGAGCGCGCCGTTCATGCGCTCCATCGACGCCGCGATCGATCAGGCGCTGGCCGAGCAGCGCATCGTCGGCGCCGTCGTGCTGGTCTGGCAGGACGGGAAAGAAATCTACCGCCGCGCCGCCGGGCTTGCGGATCGCGAGCGCAACGTCGCGATGCGCGAGGGCGCGGTGTTCCGCCTTGCCTCGCTCACCAAGCCGATCGTGACCGCCGCGGCGCTGCGCATGGTGGAGCTCGGGAGCATTTCGCTTGACGATCCGGTGACGCGCTATCTGCCGTCGTTTCGGCCGGCGTTGCCGGACGGCGAAGTGCCGACCATCACGCTGCGCCAGCTGATGACTCACACGGCGGGCCTCGGCTACGGCTTCATGCAGCCGCCGGACGGTTCCTATCATCGCGCCGGCGTCTCCGACGGGCTGGACCAGCCCGGGCTCGCCATGGCGGATGAGCTCGCGCGCATCACGCGCGCGGGCCTTGCCTATCGGCCGGGCGAGCGCTGGGCCTACTCGGTCGCGATGGACGTGCTCGGCGCCGTGCTCGAGGCGGTCGAGGCCCGCGATCTCGAGGCGATCGTCGCGGAGCACGTCACCGCTCCGCTACGGCTCGCCTCGATGGGCTTCGATCTGAAGCCCGGACAGCCGGAGGCGCTCGCCGCCTGCTACGCCGATGGCGCGGTCGCGCCGGTACGGATACCAGACGAAGGGTTCCGGGTGCATTTCCCCGAGGGCTTGCCGCTCTATGCCGGCCTTGGCGGCGTGAGCCTGACGCCTGCGCGCGTGTTCGCTCAAAGCTCGTTCCGCTCCGCCGGCGGCGGCATGATCGGCAGCGCGAGCGACATGCTCACCTTTGTCGAGGCGCTGCGCGCCGGCGGCGCGCCGATCCTTTCGGCCGATACGGTCGACGCCATGATGACGGTGCAGACCGGCACCTTGCCGATCGTGAACCGCGGCCCGGGCTGGGGCTTCGGCTTCGGCGGCGCGCTGCTGGTCGATCCGGCCGCGGCGCAAACGCCGCAATCGCGCGGCACGTTCGGCTGGGGTGGCGTGTGGGGCCACGCCTGGTTCGTCGATCCGGCGCAGCGACTGAGCGTCGTGTCGCTCAGCAACACGGCGCTCGAAGGCATGATGGGACGCTACGTGCGCGACCTGCGCGATGCGATCTACGCGGAGCTGCGCTAAAGCCTCACTGCACCCATTTCTTGAAGTCTTCTTCCTTCACCTCGGGAAGCTTCTTCAGGAACGCGGCCACCGCCCAGATCTCGTTGTCGTCCATGCCGGTCGCGCCGAAGCTCGGCATGCCGGTCATGTTGATGCCGTTCTTGATCACCCAGAACAGCTGACGCGGCTCGCGGTTCGGCACGATCTCCTTCAGATCCGGCGGGTCGGGGCGCAGCCCTTCGGAGAATTTCTGCCACTCGACGCCCGGCCCGCCATGGCAATTGGTGCAACCGCGCGCCATGAAGGCCTTGGCGCCGGCCTGCACCTTGGCGGGCGCGTCATACCCGGCCGGCGGCAGCTGCGTCGCGTTGCGGTCGACCGAGGCCATGCGCACCTTGATCAGCGCCCACGACACCAGCGGGGGCTCCGGATTGGTCGCCGCGACGTTGAAGAATCCGCCAAAGAAGAACCCGAGCGCCGCCACGCCGATGATGATCGCGAGCGCCCCGATCAGTGCCAACAATGAACGCATGGAGATTCTCCGGCCTGTTTTTTCCCGACTTCAATGAACGTGAATGCGCCCGCTCGGTTTCAACCGTTTGACATTTGTTGGTGCGTGATCTTATCCGAAAACCGGCTTCCACTTTTCGGGATCACGCACGAGCTAATTGAACATGCGCTCGCCCATCTGATCGACGATCTGGCGCGCCTTGGCGAGCGAGAACTCGACCGCGTCGTCGTAGGAGGCGTGGCGGTCGGCGCGGATGAACTTGTGCTCCTTGCGCACGCCGTTCACCTCCTTCTCGACGATGCCGGCGGTCTGGTATTGCCCCTCCGCCTTGTAGGGCGCGGCGCGGATGATGAAGCCGTTGTATTCGACCGGCGCACTCAGCTTGGCTTCGCCCGCGCTTTCGGACGAGCCGCCGCCGAAGAGGGATTTCCAGAACGACATGGGGCACCTCAGGAGCCCGCAGTGTAGCCCGCAAGGGCCCGCGGGTCACGCCTGCGGCGTGCCAGAGGATCAACTCCCGCGACGCGCGGGTCAGGCCACCGCCTCCATCGCGGGTATGCGTTTCACCTGGTGCGCCTGCAGCTTCGGCAGCACCTCGCGCCCGAAGCGGCGCACCTGCTCGAGGAACAGGTCGTTCGGCATCGCGCCGAAGCTGACATTGATCAGCAGCTTGTTCGCCCCAACCGCCTCGGCCTGCGCGATCAGCCGCTCGGTCACTTCGCGGGCATTGCCGAAAGCAAGCTCGCCGCTTGCGACCTTCGCCTCGACGTCGGGACGGTTGAGCACGCGCGCCTTCTCGCGATCGATCACCGCCTCCGCGGCATTCTCGGGCCGCACGTAGTCGTAGGAGGAGGACTTCACATAGCCGGTTGCGACCGGATTGGCCTTCTGCCCCGGCGGATTGCCGCCGTGATGCCAGAGCACGTTGTTGAAATAGAGAAAATACGGCGCGTATTCGTCGAGCGCCCTGGCGCCGCTCTCGGAAACCCACGCGTCCGTCATCACGCAGATCTGGTCGGGCACGATCGCGTGCCCGCCCTGCGCCAGCATCTTGCCGAAATACGCAATCATGTCGCGCACCACACCCGGATGCGGATGATGGATCGCAGCACCGAAATTGCCGGCGGCCGCGCACTCGATCGTCTCCTTCGAGCCGGTAAACGGGATCCAGACCGGCGGATGCGGCCGCTGATACGGCCGCGGCCAGATCGCGATGTCCTTGTATTTCCAGAACTCGCCCTGATGACTGAACACGTCCTCCTGCCAGGCGCGCAGGATCACGGCGAGCGCCTCGTCGAAGCGCGCGCGCGACTGCGCCATCGGCACGTCGTAGACCTTGTATTCGCGCGGCACGCCGCGCGCGAAGCCCGCCAGGATGCGCCCGCGCGAGATGCAATCCGCCATCGCGAGCTCCTCGGCGATGCGCAGCGGATTGTGCAAGGGCAACAGATTGCCGAGGATGAAGAACTTGAGCCGCTTGGTGCGCTGCGCGCCCGCGACCGCCATCATGTTGGGTGAGTTCATCAGCCCGTGCGGCGTCGCGTGATGCTCGTTCAGCCCGACGCCGTCATAGCCGAGCCGGTCCATCTCCTCCCACACGGCGAGATGCTGCTCGTAGCTGCGCGCCGCGACCTCGCGGTCGAAATACGAGCCGGGCAGCGGAAACGGCATGTGCCGTCCCGGCTTGAACTCGTCGAAATGGCGGTCATAGGGGAGAAGGTCGAACAGGAAGATCTGCATGAAGGCTCGCGTGGTTGTCGTTACCACGCCAGCCTAGGCCGAATGCGGATGTGTGCGAAAGCCGTTCGCCGTACGGGGCAAGGCTGCGCGGGACGCGGGGCAAACACGACTATTTGTCGTCGTATTTCACAAACTTCCCATTGCGATAGACGAACAAGGAATCGCTGATGCTGTAGCGCGAGTCGGCGAAGAACTTGGCGGCGAGCTCGCGCATCGCCGCAATGCCCTTACGGTCCTTCGAACCTGCTATCATCACGGTGCTCTTCTCGGGGACAGCGACCACGATCTCACCATTCACCTTGACTTGTCCGCTGCTCCATATGCTGTCGAACAACAACAAGCTTGCCTCGTAGTCACCGCCCGCGGACAGGACCGAGATGCCACCGATGGTTCTCATCTCGATCTTCGGCAGCAAGCCCGCGAGATTGGCGACCGCGTGCGCACGCATGTTGCTGCGATCCCCCAGGTTCTCGTTGGACATGAGATAGCGCGTTCGATTCTCCGTATCGACGCCATAGACCACGACAAGCTGGTCGTTGTAGTCCTCGTAAAGGAGGTCGACCTTCTTGGGCAGTCCTTGCCGAGCTTCCTCAAGCCATGCGCGATCCTTGATCACCGGCACGATTCGCCCGCCGTCGAGCTTGCGCGCGCCTGCGGGCTCCTTGTCGGTGGCGGAGGCGACGATCATGTCGACGATCTTGCTGAGGTTGGCCGGGTCAGTCTTGTAGAAGCTGTACAAGTTGAAGGTCGACAGCGTGGCCTCACCGCCGCCGGGATCGCTGCGCTTGATCTGAAAGTCTCCAATGACGGTGAACTTGCGGTCCGGCATCTTGGCGGCGAGCTCGGCGGCCACCTTCTCGGTATAGGCCCGTGCGGCTGGATCAGGTGGAGCGTCCTTCGGCGCAGTCTGAGCCATGACACTCTCCGCGCCGCATAACAGAACCAGCATCGCGAACAGACGAACGACCGCGAACAAGCCAGACATTGTGCGCCCCCCTACGCCTCAACCGCTGCGAGCGTAGCGTATTGAGAACAAAACGGCAACAAAAATCTAGAGGCGCCGATCAGGTCGGGATCGCGCGCGGGCGGCCATCCTCCCCGATGTGCACAAACGTGAACGTCGCATCGGTCACCTTGTCGCGA
>Ga0187784_10002826_pt1 | contig 13959 bp, 8 predicted proteins | sample 1015_SJ02_MP15_2_FD_132964 | JGI IMG/M metagenome (GOLD analysis project Ga0187784, IMG submission 132964) | Tropical peat soil microbial communities from peatlands in Department of Meta, Colombia - 1015_SJ02_MP15_20_MG | ecosystem: Environmental > Terrestrial > Soil > Wetlands > Peat | place...
GACATCCCCGACCCGCTGATCGGCGATTTGGACGGTTTGGAGATTCACATCGATCCGGCTTGTGAACCTGAACAGCGCCTTTTTCTCGCGGCCCACTTATTCGGCCACACCGCGCAGTGGAACGTTGATCCGCGCGCCTTCGAGTTGGGAAGCCGCTCTCAGCCCTCTGTAGCTGCGCAAGACGTTCCCGCTATCCTCGACTACGAGCGCGAGGCGGCGGCTTATGCGCTGCACATGCTGCACGGGACCGGCATCAAGGACATTGACCAATGGTTTTCCGATTACGCGGCCTGCGACGAGGCCTATCTCCTACATTATTATCGAACCGGCGAAAAGGGTGAATTCCGCAGCTTCTGGCGCAACAACGTCCCGCCCGTTCAACCCAAACCTGTCCCTTCGTTCACTCCCATCAAGCGGCGCCTTCGAATGGACGGCGTGGTGATCTGAGTCGTTGAGGTGGTTTATGAGAAACATCAGGGCAGCCGCAGTCCAATTTGAGCACGCACCGGGCGACAAAAAGAAAAATCTGGAGAAGATACAGCGCTTTGTCGAACCTGCTGCTGCCCAGAAGGTGGAAATCATCGCCTTTCCCGAGTGCTGCATCGTCGGCTACTGGTTCCTGCGCAACCTTTCGCACCGGCAACTTCACCAGCTTGCCGAACCCGTTCCGGAGGGTCCGTCGTCCCGGGCGCTACTTGCTCTCGCTCAGCAGTCCGGACTGACCATTGGCGCCGGCTTGCTGGAGGTTGACGCCACGGGAAAACTACACAATGCTTACGTGGTGGCGATGCCCAACGGCGACTGGAAACTTCACCGGAAGATCCACGCCTTCGAGCATGACGAGATCATTCCCGGGTCTGAATTCACCGTGTTCGACGATCCCCATGGCTGCCGCATGGCCGTATTGATCTGCTACGACGTCAACATCAACGAGAACGTTCGCATTGTAGCCTTGCAGGGAGCCGAGGTCCTCCTGGCGCCTCACCAAACGGGCGGCGTCACCTCCAAGAATCCTCATCTCATGGGACGGATCGGTCGTAAGCTCTGGGAGAATCGCCATGCCGACCCGGAGGCGATCGAGGCTGAACTCCGTGGCGATAAGGGCCGCGCCTGGCTGATGCGCTGGCTCCCCTCGCGCGCGCACGACAACGGGCTTTTCCTGGTATTCAGCAACGGCGTCGGCATTGATGACGACGAGGTTCGTACGGGCAATGCCATGATCCTCGATCCCTACGGCCGCATTTTGGCTGAAACCTGGAAGGCTGACGACGATATGGTGGTGGCCGATCTGGACGCTTCCCTCCTCGAGCAGAGCACCGGCCGGCGATGGATCAAGACCCGCCGCCCGGAACTCTATAAGCCGTTAACCCTGCCGACAGGAAAGGAGCAAGACACCCGATCAGTAAGATTCGATGAGGTCGGCGGGTAGGAGAAAGGCAGTAGGCAGTGGGAAGTAAGCAACGGGTAAGAGAACGCGCGACGAAAGGCTGGCTGTCATCCTGAGCGGAGCGAAGGACCCCTGCAGTTGCACGTCAGTCATTCAAGCGAACTGCGGAGATCCTTTGCTTCGCTCCGGATAGTGCATTTCCTGCGGAAGGGCGGACAAGCGGTTTCGCGCACAGCCGCAAAGATCGCAAAGGCTTTTGCCTTGCGTTTCTTTGCGGCTTAGCGCCTTGGCGTGAGGCGTTTTGGATTTTTCAAATCTTCGCAGCGCCTCCGCAAATCAAGCGGCGGAGCCGCGAATTCTCATAGGAACAATCATGAAATCACATACCGAATACCTTTGGTTCAACACCAATAAGCAACGTGAGTTCATCAACATCACGGAGGAAGTTCAGAAAGCGCTGGAGAAGTCGCAGATCAAAGAAGGGCTGATTCTGGTTTCGGCCATGCACATCACCGCAGGCGTTTACGTGAACGACGCGGAAAGCGGGCTGATCGCCGATATCGAGGAGTGGCTTGAGAAGTTGGCGCCCTTCCGCCGCGACTACCGTCACCATCACACCGGCGAGAGCAACGGCGACGCCCACCTGAAGAATCTGCTGATCGGGCACGAGGTGGTGGTGCCGGTCACCAACGGCAGGCTCGATTTCGGCCCCTGGCAGCAGGTTTATTACGCCGAATTCGACGGCCAGCGGCGCAAGCGGGTGATCATCAAGGTCATTGGGGAGTAGGGGCTAGGGGCTGGGGACTAGGGGCTAGGGACTAGCGAAATTGTAAATTGGAATCATAAGCCAGCAGGTTGGCGGAAGCATACGCAGCGCGTAGACAGTGCAGGAATTTCACACGGATTGGCGGTTTGCCGGCACCCTTGCCCCTAGTCCCAGCCCCCAGTGCCGGCTCTTATTCCAACCGCTTGCCGTCAATGTCGTAGACCTCGAGGGGGCCGTACTTTTTCAGAGTTTCCTTTATCTGCTTGCCATCGCCGACGCACACAACTTGCAGGTGGTCGAGGTCGACATATTTCTTCGCTGCACGCTCCACAACTTCCGGCGTCACTTTCGCGACCTGCTCGGGATAGCGGTCCCAGTAATCCTGCGGCAGGCGATAATAATTGGCGGTCATCCAGAAATCCAGCAAGCGGGCAGGCTGTTCCAGCGCCAGCGCGAACCCCGCGACAATCGACCGCCGAGCCTCGTCGAGTTCCGATTCCGGCACCGGTTCGGTGCGAATCCGCTTGAACTCCTCCATCAGTTCATGCAGCGATCCGTCGGTCACGGCGTTACGGACTTCGGTGTTAGCTCTCCAGGCGCCGGGATAAATGTCGGAAGTAAATGAGCTGTAGGCGCCATAGGTGTATCCATGCTTTTCGCGCAGGTTGAGGAAGAGCCGAGCGCTGGGGCCGCCGCCCAGAACGCGGTTCATGACGGTCAACGGGATGAAATCAGGGTCGGCGCGCCGCAGCGCAAGGTCCCCGGCGAGAATGTTGGTTTGTACGGAGTCAGGGCGATCGACGAGGGTGACTTTCGAGGGCGCCGGGGGCGATAATTTTCCCAGGTCCGGCGGCGTCACAGGGTGGCTCTTCCAATCCCCGAAGGATTTTTGGATTAGTGAAACCACCTGATCGAACTCCACGTCGCCGACCACTCCCAAGAGGGCATTATTGGGAACGTAGTAGCGGTCGTGGAATTCCTTGAGTTGGGCCGGGCTCATGGCTTTAAGTGATTGGGGCGTGGCGGAAACCACGGCAGCTGCAAAGTCGCCATAGAGCACCTTCTGGAGCCGCTCCTGGGCAAGGAAGGCGGAGCGCGAACGCCTCTGCTCCTCCTGGGCCAGTTGGCGTTTCTGGTAGATGGCGAACTCGTCGGGTGGGAAGGTCGGGTTCAGGACGACATCGCTCATCAATTCGAGGAGGCGATCCACGCTCTCCGAAAGCCCGGAAGCGCTGACCGTGGAGGTATCGGCGCCGAATTCAGCCGAGGCCCCAAGACTTGCCCCGAGGCCATCGACATCGGCCGCAACCTGAGCGCTCGAGCGGTGAGAGGTACCCTCGCGCAGCATCTCCGCCGTGGCTTTGGCCAAGCCCGGCAGATCCTTAGGGTCAGCCAAGGCACCGGTCTTCAGCCACAGGGTGAACGCCGCCGTAGGCAATTTGTGTTGCTCGAGCACCAGCACGGTCAGCCCGTTGGGCAGCTTCGTTTCTCGCGGCCGTGGCAGCTTGACACGCAGGATTTCCTTGTTCACGGGGGCGCGATTCAGGCGCTGCACTTCGGAGGACGCCGTGCCTTTCTCAGCGCCCGGCGCTTGCGCGCGGGCAGTCACACCGGCAAAGCCCAGGAAGCAAAATATCACGATAAGAATCAATCCAGTGCGATTCATCGATTTTCTCCTTTTACGCACGGCTCGCGACCCGTGATGACTGTCATTCCGAGCGCAGCGAGGAATCTTGCTCTGCCGATCCCTTTCTTCAAGCCTTAAGCAGGGCGAGATTGCTCGCTGCGCTCGGAATGACAGTTGGCGCGGTTGCTTCTCAGCACGCGCTACTGCCCCACCGCGGCCCTTGCCTGGGCCTTCTCCGGCAGCGTCGTCACCACCGCCCGCTCCGATGGCACCAGGTATTTTTGCGCCGCCTGTTTCACCTGCTCCTCGGTAACCGCGTTGAATTTATCGAAGCTCGTATTAATCAAATCGGGATCATTGAAGAAAACAGCGTACTGCCCCAGTCGTATGGCAGTCTGCATCGATGACTGGCGGCCCTGGATCTGGCCTCGCAAGTACTGATTTCGCGCCTTCTCAATTTCCTGGGCGGTCACGCCGTCCTTCTGCACAGCTTCGATCTCCTCGTAAATGGCCTTCTCAAGCGTCTCCGGCTTGACGTCAGGACGCGGCGTGGCGGTGATCTCCAGCAGGCTGGGGCCAATCCGTGCCTCCGGCCGCGTCTGAATGGAAACCGCCAGTTGCTTTTCTTTCACCAAGTGCTGATAGAACCGCGAGCTTTGCCCGCCCCCAAAACCTCCTCCGCCGAATCCGCCGCCAAAACCTCCCCCGCCCAAAATACTTGCCAGAACCTGAACCTGGAAGTTCTCGGGAGTGTCGCCGCGCGGAATGTGGTAAGCGATCTGGAGCTGGGGTAGCCGCGCCAGGGGGTCATAGATGACCTCACGTCTCTCGCCATAATGCTCAGGTTCGTCCAAGTCGACCTTGGGCGGCGCAGGTTGCGAAGGGATACCGCCAAAATACTTCTTCACTTTCTCGAGCGCCTCCTGCGGGTCCAGGTCTCCGACCAGGGCCAGCACGGCGTTGTTGGGAGCGTAGTAAATTCGGAAGAAATCCTTCACGTCGTCCACGCTGGCGGCGTCGAGGTCTGCCATCGAGCCGATCGTCGAGTGCTTGTAAGCGAAGTTGTCATAGGCAAGATTGTCGATCTCAAGTTCCGCCTTGCCATAAGGCTGGTTGTCGACGCTGATCCGCCGCTCCTCCTGAACTGCGTTCCTTTGATTGTCCAGGTTGGCCTGGTTCACGGCCAGGGAACGCATCCGGTCCGCCTCCAGGAAGAGCGCCAAGTCCAACTGGTTCTTGGGCAATTCTTCAAAGTAATTCGTGCGGTCCTCGTTGGTCGTGCCGTTCATCCCGCCGCCATTGTTGAGGATCAGAATGAAGTGCTCGCCCTTGCCCACATTCTCTGAGCCCTGGAACATCATGTGCTCGAAAAGGTGCGCGAACCCTGTCCGGCCTGGGCGCTCATTGCGCGAGCCGACGTTGTAAGTGACCGCAATCGCGAAGACCGGCGCACTATGGTCCGGCGCGATGAGCACACGCAGCCCGCTATCGAGCCGCTGGTCACTGAAGTCCAAGCGGGGGACCTTCAGTAGTTGGGCTCCCGACGGGACAACCCCCAGAAACAAAAGCAGGAGCAGAACCTGCACGCCATGCTTATTCATAGGAGATACGCTCCAATCCGCCAGATTTCGACTGCCCGTGAGTCCGCTAGTCTGGCCCATCTTTGAAAGCGAATCAACAGGAAAAGGCGAGCATCCAAATCCTTCGATAACCGCCTCTCTCGAGGGCGCCAGCCAGCCGTCGGAGCTTCTCTGCTGGTGCAGACGGCGGTGGAGCAGGCTTTGACCGCAGTTCCTTCGGCCGTACGGCTTCACACCAATCCTGCTCTCGGACATTTTGGTCTTGTTGTTTGTTTTCATACACATTCTGGCTTTGTTCCCTCAAAAAAGGAGACGAGCCGGATGCCAACCGCTCACCGTCTTTTTTCAAACAACTGTTTTAAACACTTGTTTGAATTTAAGATCGGCGCCTTCCGCCGGCGTTGCCAAGCCTCTCTTCTCTCGCCCCGTTTTGGCCCTTGTTGGCCTCAATTCGCTCCTTTTTGCACGCAAAAATCAGTTCGTTTCGAGTTCGTTTTCGTACCCTCGAAAGTGTAATCTCCTTTGTTTTCAATAGATGCTTGAGTTCGTTCCCACGATTTTTAACATCTTTTCCGCACCTCCCGTTCTTGCCGGCTCCCACCGTTCCCGCTTCCCTGTCCCGGCTTGGGGAGGCATTCCTGGAGCTGAAAACGGCGACCTGACACCTGGAACCTGATGGCCGGGTTCTTCCTGGGAGTCGTTGGGTGAATGAGGAAGGAGCTTCCTCAGGGGGCGGCACTTTCATGGATATACATTACCATATTAGTATAGATTTGACAAGTATCAAACGGGTACATTACTCCGTTGATAGTGGCGCCTGATCGTGCGGGGGCGCAAGACAGTGCGTCGGTCTCCACTCGCCGTGAACATCCACCAGGTGTAGGCGTGGACGATTTCCGGACAGCTGTAGTGATCGTCCGCTGCGCTCAGAGCTAGTGACTTTCTTGCAGAGTTGCAGGGGTGGCGCATACGTGCCGACGTCTTTTGTCGGCATGTATGCGCCCCGTTGGAGCGACCTAGGGAATGGGTGCATACATCGCGACAAGAGGCGTCGCGACGTATGCGCCACCCAATTTTCATCAATTTTCGCGGGCCGAAGGCCCATGGGGACGGACTCTCAGGGCGACGCCCTCCGAAATCCGGCACCCACCTCGCGCTCGCGCAGGGCAACCTCTGCCGGCAAGCTGAGTTCTAAGAGACTGTGCAATTTTCGGCTTGACAAAAGCCGGAAGCGATGATAGCCTATACTTGTGGTCTTGTTGACGACGCCATGTCGCCGGCCGGCCCGTGAACGAGCGGCCGCCCAATCGAGGACGGAGCGTTCCCTGCCGGAGGATGACCCGGGGCACTGCAAGAAATGAGAAACAGCGGTCCAACAGCCATGGCTTGACCGCCTTTCAAATTCCGTGGTATTCAAATCAGGTTAATCACAGGTTCATGAGCCCCCAATGAAGCTTCGAGTAGCTTGCTGGAAATTATGCATTCTCACCCTCTCACTAGGCGCAGGTTGGCATGCTCCCGCCGGGCCTCGCGCCCAAGAGGCTCGGTATTCCTCGACGGAACCAGGTGGCGGACGCTCAAAACGCCAGGCGGACGCCGGCGTGCCTCCTAGCGCAAAACTCGCTGCGTCATACGCCAAATTGCCGCTGAACTTTGAGGCCAACCAAGGTCAAGCCGGCGAGAACGTGACGTTCCTCGCGCATGGGCAGGGCTACAGTCTATTCCTGACCAGCGATGAGGCGGTGCTGGAACTGAAAAAAGCGTCCGTGGTCCGTTGTCCGTCGTCAGTGGCTAGAACCGGGAAGTTGGGAGCGGGGTGCGCTGAGGATTCCTGGGTCAGCGGCGGTCCAGCAACGGACAACGGAGCACCGACAACTGACGTCGTGCGGCTGAGGCTCGTCAACGCCAATGAAAATGCCACCGTCCTTGGCGCCCAAGAACTGCCAGGGAAGGTCAACTATTTCCTGGGCAACGACCCCACGAAGTGGCGCACCAACCTGCCTACTTTCGCCGAAGTTCGCTACCGGAATGTTTACCCTGGCGTCGATTTGGTTTATCACGGCGATCAGGAGGGCCGGCTCGAATATGATTTCATGGTTGCTTCCGGGTCCGACCCGAGCGTCATCGCAATGTCCGTAGGGGCGGTTCGCGAAGCGCCCCTTCGGATCAATGCCGATGGTGATCTTGTGATCGCGGCCAAAGGCGGCGAGATTCGATTCCATAAGCCATTGATCTACCAGCCCGGAGCAGGCTTGTCACGCGTCACTCGTCACTCGTCACTGGTTCAGGGCCACTTCACTCTCGACGCTCGGAACCACGTCCGCTTTGCGCTTGGCCCATACGACCACACGCAACCCCTAGTGATCGACCCTTCTCTCACTTACTCCACTTACCTTGGCGGCGCCGGCGATCAAGCCAAGGGGGTCGCTGTGGACTCCTCCGGCAACGCCTACGTGACCGGGATGACATTGTCAACGGCGTTCCCCGTCGCCAACCCGTTGCAGTCGAGCGACAAATCCAAGAGTGGCACCGCCTTCGTTTCCAAGCTGAACTCGAGTGGATCTGGCCTCGTTTACTCCACCTATTTGGGCGGGAGCGTGAACGATCAGGCGAACGCCATCGCCGTGGATCCTTCCGGCGATGCTTATGTAACCGGCTGGACCTGCTCGAGCGACTTCCCCACCGTCACGCCGATTCAGGCCGCATTAAAAGGCGTCTGCGACGGGTTTGTCGCCGAATTGAATGCAGCCGGATCAAGCCTCGTCTATTCCACTTACCTCGGAGGAAGCGGAACGGTCGAATCCGGAGGAATTAGTTTGGGCGATCAGGGATTGGGCATCGCCGTCGACTTCTCCGGCGCTGCCTACGTGACGGGGGGAACCTGGTCGACCGACTTTCCCACGGTCAATCCGCTCCAGAGTTATGGAGGCGGCGGCGACGCGTTCCTCTCCAAATTCAGCCCGGGTGGCGCAACCCTCGTCTATTCGACGTACTTGGGCGGGAGTGCCGAGGACCAAGGCAATGGCATTGCGGTGGATTCTTCAGGCAGCGCCTACGTAACGGGGTTCACCGCCTCAAGCAATTTTCCCACCGTGAGCCCGTTCCAGGCGACCAATAAGGCAAAAGTCTGGACTGCCTTCGTAGCTAAAATGGACCCCGCCGGCTCGGCACTGGCCTACTCCACCTACTTGGGGGGCAGTACGTCGGACTCCGGGGAGGCGATTGCCGTCGACTCGGCGGGCGACGCCTATGTGGACGGCGCGACCTGGTCGAGCGACTTCCCGACCTACATCCCGCTGCAGCCCAGCCTGCTGGCCGCCCAATACCCCAGCTCCAACGCTTTCGTCACCAAACTGAACCCCGCCGGCTCAGCCCTCGTCTATTCAACCTACCTGGGCGGCAGCGGCCATTCCGCTAATCCCCCCGTTTCCACCGAAGGTGACACCGCCTATGGCATCGCCGTCGACCCCGCGGGTGTCGTCTTCGTGGCCGGGCTCACCGGTTCTACTGACTTCCCCACCGTCAACGCCTTGCAAAGCAGCAACAATTCGCAGGATCAATTCACCGCCTTTATCGCCTGCCTGGACTCTGCCGGCACAGCACTAGGCTACTCAACCTACCTGGGCGGCACGGGCGTTGACCAAGCGAACGGCATTGCCGTCGGCGCCTCCGACAATGTCTACATCGCGGGAATGACGACTTCACCCGATTTCCCTACCGTCAGCCCGCTCCAGGCGACCCCCGGCGGCGCGTTTGTGGCCGAGCTCTCTCCACCCCCGGCGGTAGCGCTCTTCCCAACCAGCCTCAATTTTGGGATCGTGCCGGGCAACACGATGAGCCCGGAAAGGATTGTGACGCTGAGTTCCATCAACAATTCCGCAGTGGACATCACCAGCATTACCGCCAGCGGCGACTTTTCCCTCACCACGACCGCCACCTCCTGCCCTTACACGGGCGGCACCATGCCCGCCGGGGCGAATTGCACGATCAACGTCATATTTATGCCTACCGCAACCAACACGCGGACCGGCAATCTGACCATCGCCTACATTGGCGCGGGCAGCCCGCTCTCGGTGCCCCTGAGCGGCGTCGGAATCGTCTCCGCTATCAATGTCACCCCAAACAACCTAAGCTTCGGCGGCCAGGATGTGGGCACCGAGAGCGCTCCGCAACCCGTGACGCTGCTCAACATAGGTTCGGTGCAGTTGAGCGTGGGCAGCGTCGCCGTCTCGGGCAGCTTTAAGCAGAACAATAATTGCCTGCCGACTGTAGCGGCCTTCTCCAGTTGCACGATCAACGTCAGCTTTCTGCCCACGGCTTCCGGGCTCCAGACCGGCACGCTGACGATTACGGATTACGCCGGCAACAGCCCCCAATCCGTTGCCCTGAGCGGGACGGGGGTGGCGCCCACGGTGGGCCTCTCCACTACTGCCTTGAGCTTCACTGCCCAAACGGTTTCAATCACCAGCTCCCCTCAGACCATCACGCTGAACAATACCGGCAGTGGGGCCCTCACTCCGCTGCTCGTCAATACCACAGGTGACTTCGCCCAGACCAACACCTGCGCCGGCTCGGTGGCGCCGGGCGCGAGTTGCACGATCAGCGTTACTTTTACACCCACCACCACGGGCAACCGAACCGGCACGCTGAGGCTTTCGGACAACGCCGGGAACAGTCCCCAAACGGTGACGCTCAGCGGGACAGGACAAGACTTCGCGCTCTCCACCTCTCAGGGCGCATCATCCTCGGCAACCATCGTACCCGGCCAGACAGCCACCTATTCGTTGATCGTGAACGCGGAGTCGGGATTCAATCAATCCGTGGCCCTTACCTGCGCAGGCGTTCCTATGGCGGCGAGTTGCACGGTTTCGCCGTCCTCGGTGACCCCCGGCACAGCATTTACGCTCCTCGTCACCACCACCGCCCCGTCTGTCATTTCACCTCGCACGATTCCGCCGCCTCGCTTGCCGGGCTCCAAAGTCCTCCTGGGGCTGGCGATGCTATTGGTTTTCGCCGCCTGGGCCCTGATCGCCTCGAGACGCCTGCGGGCCAGGTGGCGAATCCTGCCTCTCGCGTTAGGACTGCCGTTGGCCCTGGCGCTGGCGAGTTGCGGTCGAGGGGGCCCGGCTCCCGGCAGCAATCACGGGACCCCTACAGGTACGTACAACCTGAAGGTGACCGGCACATTCAGTTCCGGCTCCGCCACACTGAGCCACAGCATCACCCTGACACTGAATGTGTCGTAGCTTTGGACTGCGGCAGCGAAGGCGCCCGCACTGCCACCTCGGAATCCCCGCCAGGCTCGCGAGGCTCGTGCTCAGCAGGGATCGGCCAAACAGCTATGCCGCCCATCATCGAAGTAGAAGATCTCACTAAAGAGTTCCGCACTTTCCGCCGTCGCGAAGGTGTGAAGGGTGCAATCCAAAACCTTTTCGTGCGCGAGTACCTGACCGTGCGCGCCGTCGATCACATCAGTTTCTCCATCAACGTCGGGGAAATGGTGGGGTACATCGGCGCGAACGGCGCGGGCAAATCCACTACGATTAAAATCCTGACGGGAATTCTGGTTCCCGGCGGCGGGCGGGTGATCGCGAACGGCTATGTGCCCTACCGGGACCGGCGGCACTACACCAAGCACATCGGGGTTGTGTTCGGCCAGCGCACCCAGCTTTGGTGGGACATCGCGGTCATCGAATCCTTCAAGCTCCTCAAAGAACTTTACGAAGTGCCCGAGCAGCATTACCGGCGCCGGCTGGACTTCTTCTGTGAAATCCTCAATCTCAAAGAGTACCTTCATACCCCGGTGCGAAAGCTCAGCCTGGGGGAAAGAATGCGCTGCGACCTGGCGGCGTCGCTGCTTCACAACCCGCCCCTGCTCTTCCTGGACGAGCCGACGATCGGCCTGGACGTTGTGGCTAAGGATCGCATCCGCGAGTTCCTGAAAGAGGTGAATCGCACGGAAGGCACAACGGTCCTGCTCACCACTCACGACCTTTCTGACATCGAGGAACTCTCGAAGCGCATCATCATCATCGATAAGGGCCATATCCTCTTCGACGGCAATCTCGAGACCATGAAGAAGCGCCTGGCCAAATATAATCAGGTGAAGTTCTTCTTGAAGGACCGCACCCAGATCGCGCGCCTGGCGCAAATCACCAGGAACGGCATCGCCTGCGAGCGTGTGGACGAGCTCACTTACTTGATGCGCTTCGATCGCGACGAGCACTCCACCGCCGAAGTCATTCGCGACCTCGTCAATCAACTCGAAGTCCGGGATATCTTCGTCGAGGAAGAACCGATCGAGGACATCGTGAAGAGGATCTATTTGAGCGGAGAAGTGGAATGACGGCGAGAAGACGTAGCGCAGGTATCGCGCCTGCAGATAAAGACGCGACGCATTTAATCAGCAGTGTCATTCCGAGCGCAGCGAGGAATCGCGCTCTGACTCGTGCGCAGAGGAGGCAACATGCAGAGCGAGATTCCTCGCTGCGCTCGGAATGAGACTGAGCTGGTGGTTGGACGCGTGGCAGATTCGAAGCGGTGGGCCGCGGCGATGGAGCGTCTGTGGCGTGTGTACGCGGAGTTCATCCGCGTCGGATTCGTCAACACCCTCGCCTACCGCCTGCGCTACTACACCGGCATCGTAACTTACTTTATCTACGTCACGGTCTATTACTTCATCTGGAAGGCGATTTACGCTCACAGCTCTGAGATCGGTGGATTCGACTTCAGCCACATCCTTACTTACATCGCCGTGGGATGGATTATCCGCTCTTTCTACTTCAATAACGTCGACCAGGACATGGCCAACCAGGTCATCGAAGGCAAACTCGCTATGGACCTCATCAAGCCCGTCAACATTCAATTCATGTACGTAGCTCAGGCATTTGGTGAGTGCCTGTTTCGAGCCGGCATGCTGAGCTTGCCCGCGGCCTTGGTGCTCATGCTCATTTACCCTTTGCGCCGTCCGGCCAGCCTGCATCACTTCCTGGCTTTCCTGGTTAGCGTGCTCTTGAGCTTCTTCCTGGTGGCCGCCATCAATTTCGCAGTTGGGACACTCGCCATCCGGCTGAAATCCATTCTCGGCTTGCTGCGCGCCAAGTATTTTCTGCTTGAACTTTTCTCTGGCCTGCTCTTGCCGATTTCCTATTTCCCGGAAGTTATTCAGAAGGTTTTCAAGTTTCTTCCCTTTGAATACATCAGCTACGTCCCGGTGCTGTTGTACCTGGGGAACATTAATGGCAGGAAAATCGCTGCATCCCTTGGCCTGCAGTTGTTTTGGGTAGTCGTGCTCTTCGCTATTGGGCATGCAATGTGGCGATGGTCGAGTAGGAAAATCACGATACAAGGGGGCTAGAGATTCGAGACTGGAGATTAGTATGTCATTCCGAGCGTAGCGAGGAATCCTGCTCTGGTCTCTGGAAGCAACACCCAGAGCGAGATTCCTCGCCCCGCTCGGAATGACAAAGGGGGGCGGGCTTTTGCGATTTGTGTTTTGCCTTTTGGTATGTTCTTGCCCCAGCCCCTAGTCCCCAGCCCCTAGCCCCGATTTTAGGATGAAAAGGCACCTCAGACTCTTCGCTCTTTACTTCGCCCAGTATGCCAAGGTCCGCTTGGCTTACAAGGCGGATTTCTTCATTGCGGTTTTTTCGTCGATGACGGCGACAGTGTTGGGTTTCGGCTTTGTGCTGGTGCTTTTCTCCAAGATTCCCATGCTTCAGGACTGGTCGTTCTACGAGATTCTCTTTCTCTACGGTTTTTCGCTGATCCCGCTCGGCATGTTCAACGTCATCAGTTGGAACCTTTACGAGTTCGGGGATATTTACATTATCCAGGGCAAGTTCGACCGGCTGCTGTTGCGCCCCGCGTCCACTCTCTTTCAAGTTGTCTTCGAAAAGTTCCGGTTGGAATCGTTGCAGGAAGTAGTGACGGGAGTTGCGGTGGTCGGCATCTGCGTCCGGAGATTACACCTGCCGTGGCAGCCGGTAGACTCGTTCTGGTTTTTGTTGATGGTGCTGTGCGGGGCAGTGATTTATTTGGCGGTGTTTCTCATTCTCACTTCGGTCTCTTTCTGGTTCGAGGACCGGGTGGGCATCGTGCCGCCGGTCTTCAACATGCTCACCTTCGGCCGCTATCCCCTGACCATCTATAACGTTTTCGTGCAATTCTTGCTCAGCTGGATCATCCCTTTTGCCTTTGCCTCTTTCTATCCCACGACGCATTTCCTGGGTCGGCGAGCATTCACGCCTTATTTCTATCTTGTTCCGGTTGTCGCGACAGGCTTCTTCCTGCTTGCCGTCTTCGCCTGGAACAAGGGAGTCGCGAATTACAGCAGCACGGGATCATGAAGATTGCCGATTGTCGATTTCAGAATGGCGATTGCCTATTGCCGGTCGGTGAAACTGACCCCTCACCCGTCCCGCGACGGCTGAAGAAAACGCCGTCGCAGAACACCCTCGCCCCAAGACAGAGGGCTGCCATTCTGAAATCGTGCATCGACAATCGACACTCCTACAGGGATAGCGCCTCGTTGTAGACCTGAAGCGTGGCCTCCGCGACACGCTGCCAGGAGAATTCTCTAGCCCGAGAAAGTCCCTGC
>Ga0187784_10002827_pt1 | contig 13956 bp, 13 predicted proteins | sample 1015_SJ02_MP15_2_FD_132964 | JGI IMG/M metagenome (GOLD analysis project Ga0187784, IMG submission 132964) | Tropical peat soil microbial communities from peatlands in Department of Meta, Colombia - 1015_SJ02_MP15_20_MG | ecosystem: Environmental > Terrestrial > Soil > Wetlands > Peat | place...
ATCGACCGCTCTGTAGAGTATGTGGGTGATCTCACCAACCTTTACTGCTCCAGGGTTGGTGGTGGACTTGGCTTCCCAAGCTAATCCAGGTCTGGGTTGAAGAATAGGGTTCTTCGGGCTGCGGATGAGTTTGATGCTCATGCTGTCACTTTATCCTTCAATCATCGATCAGTTCATGTGTAGGGTTGATCTATCGCTAAGAAGACATTCAGGAAAAGGTCTTCATTGAAAACCTTGCCTCCGCAGTTGCCGATCTAAACTCGTTCAGAAAAATGGTTTTCCTTTCTCGTAAAATTCGGTGTTTGGGTTCTTCTTCTTACCTGCTTTCTGTTTCGATCGTTACGGCATAGTGAAACGTTCTGTACGGTGGGTTGGATTCGAAACCCGTCGTAATACCTACACAGAGATGAATGAACACTCGACTTGTCAGGCCTTGAGGTCTTCTCGCTAGACAAGTGCTTTTCAGGCTACGCTAAGCGAAATCGATTCCCACCCCCTTGCTGGTTAAGAACGATCGTGCGATCGATGGAATTTGAATCCAAGGGGTCTCCTCAGATGTGGAGACGGTTCGTGACTCCCCTTCGGAAGACGTGTTGCTTTCGTCCGGAGCCGGTAAGTCCATGAACCCTTCTCGATGTTGCCGATCGCTTAGCTGGGAAAAAACCAGTTCACCAGATTTGTCGTTCCCTTTCGAGTCTTGCCTCGCGGAGTTCAAGCAGTTCGTCGCTTACCCGATCAGGCTGATCGTCGTAAGCCTCCCGTATCTCCGCCTCCCAACGCCCCGCCAACTTATCCAACTCCTCAACCGTCTCGCATCTCGCGAAATCCGCCGCAAACAAGCTCTTCCTCACCCATCCATCACCTCCATACTTTGACTTGGTCTATTGTGCTGGGAGAAACATGCAGATTTCTGTGGGCTTCTCCATGACGCGGTTGATTGTGACTTCGCCGATGATTCTGGAGTATCTGGCGATTTCACCTAGGTTCCAAGTTATGATTCGAAGGCTCGCGGCAAGATTCACCTCCTTCGCGTACGTCAAGACCTTCTGCGCCAAGCTTCTCTCATCATTCTCCACGTTCTCGACTATTTCGACTGCTGTATTGGCGAGATTGATCTCGCCGGTAAGGAATCCCTTCAAGCTCTGTTCGGAGATCTTGGTAACCTGACCTGCAAACTTAGCGACCTCGTTCAATATCGGTTCTCTAGCCACATAACGATCCTTCAAGGCCACGATTTCATTCGCAATATTCTCTGCCGAGTCCGCCATCTCTTCCAGCATCTTGGCGACCACTCTGTCGCCGACTATGTGGAGGGGAGATTCTATTCCAATATTGGCGGCTGTGCTTCGGTTCTGTACTGCAAGTAGCAGCTGTCTGACGATGAGCCAATAGATTCTGTCCGCTTCCTCCTCCATGTGAGTGACTTCCGTTGCGACTTCAGCCCTCCCCTCCACCAAGGCTTTGATGGAGGCTTCGAGCATTGATGAGGTTATGATATGCAGTCTGCGTATGAGCCCATAGATGGGAAATCGGGTCGGGTCGACGAAGCTCTGCAGGGTTACCTGCCTAAGAGTCTGTTCAACAATACTCAAGCCGGTCAGACGCTGAACCGTCGCCCGGATCTCTTTTAGATGGACCTTCTTCAGCTCGTCTTTGGCGACGATCTGGATCGTGTCATGGCCGAGGATGTAGTTTCCTGTTATTACTCGCGTGAGAAGGTTGCGTGAACTACACAGGTCCGAGTTGACTACACATTTCTTGATCTCCGCACGCTCCCCCCTCGTCCCAGGAAACAGCTTTAACGACCCATCATCCTCGCGCTTGATCGAAACAATATCGCCCGCCTTGAGGTTCACATCCTCAACCCATTCTCTGGGGAGGGAGACGGTTAGGGTGGAATATCCTACCCTCTGAACTTTCCTAGTTTCCAAGGACGGCTCGCGAACTGTGATCTAAGAGATAGCAAATCCTCCGGTTTACGGTTTGCTGTGCTCTTAGCTTAGCTGAATTGGTCAGCGTTTCTCAGTCAGCAACTCGTCTGATTCATAATTGCGACCGCGATTCTGGTCGGACGTTGTAAACGACGACGTAAAGCTAGCCCGAGGCTCCGCCAAAAACGAATAACCGCACCTTCCGGATGAATAGTAATGCGAGATTGAACGTTAGATACCTTCTGCGATACAGACTGGACGTTTCTTGTCTAACTTCGATTGGTTGCTGTTGAGTTACGCTTTCGATTGTTTTCGTCTTTCCAATGCTCGCAGATGTCGGTCGAAGTGTTGATCTAGGTCTTCTCTCAGCTTCTTCGCGTCGGCCTTCGCCGTCTGCACATCTTTCCAAATGACTGCGTGAATTTCGTCCATCTTGTCGCTGATCAAACCGCCTTTCAGAAGTGCTTTCCTTATTTGTTCATTTACGATCTTTGTTATTTCTTCTCTATCTTTCTCATCCAAAAGAAACCACCTCTATCCGGTTCATGCAACCTGTAACTCTTCATTCTCCTTTCTGAGCATTTCCATACTCGCTGGCCCTGCTACCTGTCCTTGTGTTTGTGTATGTCTTCGGTGGCCAGATCGAAGGCACAACATGACTCCGTTTAACCCTATGATTGCCGACCCACAAATAACATCAGAGGTCAAGAGTCGGTTAGTTCCACTAGGTCTAGACGCAAAGGACGATGTTACCAAGTAGTCGTATGTGGTTGAATTGGTCAGAAAAGAAGTGCTTAGAGCATCAGAACGCGGATTCTGGAAGCCTAAGTGAAAGCGCTTGGGTCCAGCAGCGGCTTTCAACCAACTAGACGCCGACCGACTCCTATGCAAGCGATACTAACGTAGAAACTACTGGTGATTATTGTGGCCTCGCCTTGATTTGTTTCTGCGGCCAGGTTGCTCAGCGGCCTTCTTGCTCATTCAGCGTTCTCTTAGCCGAGAGTGCCCAGTCCGGATCGGAGAGCAGCGCTCTACCAACCGCAACCAGGTCCACTCTGCCATCTCTGATCGCTTGATCAGCAAAAACGGGATCAGTGATTCCGCCGACGCCAATAACTGGTGCATCTACCGCGTGTTTGATATTCTCTGCTAAGGGTAAGAAGTATCCTTGCCCGGTCATATCGGCTGGGGCGTCACCAACTAGACCACCCGACACGTCAACTATGTCAACCCCCGCTTGAACGAGTTCTTGAGCGAAGTGCTGCACCTCCCCAATGGTGACCCCTCGTCCTTCTCCGTCGGACGCTCCGAGACGATAGAGCACAAGAAGATCTGGTCCGATCATTCTTCTAACCTCCTTGACGGCCTCAAGTGGAAAACGGGCTCTACCCTCCAAGGAGCCGCCGTACTCATCATTCCTGCTATTGCTCAGTGGAGACGTGAACTGGTTCACCAAGTAGCCGTGCGCTCCATGAACCTCGACAGCATCAAACCCGGCTTTCCGTGCTCGCCTAGCAGCAGCGCCGTAGAGGCTGACTAGATCCCGTATCTCTCGCTTCTCCAGTTCTCGTGGGACGCTGCCAGAACTCTCTGACGGAATCGGGGAAGGAGCCACCGGATCTAGACCGGTGACTGCGCGGTTTGCTTCGCGTCCCGCATGGTTGATTTGAATGCAGACTGGTGTTCCCTTAACATGAATCGCTTCCGCAAGCTTCGTCAAGCCATTGATCGCGGCGTCCTCGTGTATCCCAAGTTGTCTTGGTGATGCTTTGCCCTCTGGTGTGAAGTAGGAGTGTTCAACAATTACGAGTCCTACGCCTGGTGCGCGTCGAGTGTAGTGCGCAATCAAGCGGTCGGTTACCTTCCCTTGCGCGTCGGCGAGGTCGTTGGCCATTGGGGGCATCACTATTCGGTTCTTCAGAGTAAGATTGCCAACGTGTAGAGGGTCGAATAGGTTCGCCATCGGTTTCTCACGCAACTGAGACTTCAAGATCACCAAAAAGAGTTTTTCCGGCAGTAATCACAGAAGTTCTAGATCCAAGTGAATGCGGAACGCGTTCCTGACGGGAATGGATTTGTTCTTGCGTTAAGTGCCATCGTACTTCACTGCAACTTTGAGACGCTGCCTGTCGAATACCGCCTGAAATGGTCTTGCATTCTAGCATAATCCCACATGCGAGACATGGCATTGGGCGATTAATCGGCTTGATATTCTAAACTTTCTGGGGTCGTTTCCTTTTTCCGGTACGGTGTTGATCATGCTTCTTTTGGCAGTACGGTGCGGTACAGATACCCGCTGCGAGCCCCTCACAGGAGGGCAAGTCTTTTCTGCCCACAAATGCAGCTCCAAAGAGTGATTGAATGAGTTTCAATCTTTCGGCTGCAAGGGCCTACCTGTCAAGTCAATACGACCCGGCGACTGGACTGTTCCACGAAGCCCCAAATGCTGCACCTGACTCCTATTGGTTCTACAACGACTTGCAGGCGGCGCAATTGGCTTTGGGTGGAATGCCGACGGGAGCGGTAGACGTGACTTGGCCAAATCTCCCTCCGCCGCGGATTAGAGTACTGAGCGGCGATGTGTTCAAAGATAACACCGTAATTGCGCCAAACTACACCATAATCCTATCGACCAAGGGGTCTAGTCCTGTAATCAAAACTGAAACACCCAATCTATCGGCTAACCCGCTGGATGTCACCCAATACGCTGACATAGCCTTCTATAACGTGGTTCATCTCTTCAACCAAGGACAGTACGCTAACGCTCGAACCGCTTTAATCGCGGCTGAGAACATGTGGGACAATGTAGGATGGAACGACGTCGGTAAAGGTACCGGCCCTTATGAGACATACAAATGCGCTCTCTACCTTATAGCCTGCAAGAGGTTGGGCGTGAGCCGTCCTCTAATGACAGCTAACCAAGCGGTGTTAGTACGCTGTCAAGTATTCAATAGAGCCGGCTTCGCTAACCAAGAGGGGGGTGTTTCAACCAACTATACGGCGACCAACCCCTATGCGGGCGATACTAACGTAGAAACTACTGGTGATTGTGTCGTGGCCTCGTCATGATTTGTTTCTACAAGTTTTTCTGATGGACCTTACCGAGGGCAAATTGAATTCGATCCACGCAAGTAGAGTTTAGACGTTTTTCAGATCGATGTCAAAATAACGTCACGAACGAGCGACTGATGAACGTTTACGGCGACACCCACTTAGCCCGTGAAGGTGACGCTGAATCTGTCAGAGTTAGGCAAAACTATGGTCTTGGCTAAGCGGAGATGAACGTAAGCACGCCTAGAATTGCTAAGAACCCAACCGCCAGCTCGATGTTTCGGGCATGTTCTGTGAGTGAAGTCGACTCTGGCGGTCAGGTTTGCGATAAGTGTGGTTTCGAGACTAACAGCGACGTAATCTTTACCCTGCATAAGAAGAACTGCCCAAGAATCTAGTTGCAAAGCCCTAACAAATCGTTCTGCGTCTATTCAGCTGGCTGTTCTTCGCATCCACGTTTCGTTTAGATGTGTTCGGCTTCTTGTTGTCGGTATGTTTCAGTTCCGAAACGTAGTTTGCAGCCTTCACCTCACCTTCACCTCGCGTTCAAAGCGCTGCCACCTGAATGACCGATGGCGCATTCTTCTTACATTCTTCTAATTTGGCACTTTGCGGTCGCACCGCAGAGGTCGAACGAAAAGAGACGAAGCCTTCGGGGAGACGGGGGTTTAGCATTCGCCTGAAGAAAGGACGCATGTCAAAGAGAATTCAGCACAGACTTGATTTGCTCTTTAGTGCTTCCGTTATCGACGAACTTCTTCTCTAATATTGCACCACCAATAGTGAAAGCCCATATCTTGTTCTCTTTAAGCTCGTTTATCTGATTAAAGTTCGCGACGTTGCCAGCGACGATTAACGGCACTTTCAAACTCTTAGCCGCAGCCAGTAGTTTCTTCTGATCGCCGGTGTACCGGTATAGCAGTAAGTTTATTCCGTTGATGCCTTGTTTCTCCGCTTCGTTTCCGTCCCTTACTATCTCTTCAACGCTTCCACCTAGGATGCAAGGGTGCTCCGTGATGTTGCCGATGTACGGGTAGAAACCTAACCGTTCCTTCTTTCGTTTCAGATAGGAAATGGTCTTTTCAGTGTACATGGGCATTCCTCCGATGAGGTTGTTTGCTCCAATCTTCAAAGCGAGGTCCACGCTTCGGAAATGCTCCTCCTCACTATAGGTGACAACTTCCAAGAAACTTTCGATCCCATGATTCTTGAAGCCGGCAAAGAGTTCCTTGTACTGGTCAAGGCTTAGGCCAATATCTTTGCATCCAATACATTTCAGCCCCGTCTCCTTGACCTCATCGAAGACCTGCAGCGCATTAGGAATTGTAACATCATGATGAGTTAGCATAAAGATGAATTCCAATTCCACATCCTCCATCAGCAGAAAAGTCCACTACATCTTAAAGGCAGGCCATTATTATCGCAGCCGAAACGAAAGTCGACGGCCTCTCTAGCAAAAAGGTCTGCGCCCCGAGGCAGGGTCGTTTCATTGTCTTTGGAACATTGTGCATAGATCACCGTACAGTTGCGTGTAGTTGCGATAAGTGGTATCGTAAATCTCGGTATTGACGGGATTTGGTTCGAAGCGTTCTTTCACCGCGACCATCCTTTCACACGCCTCATCTATGCTTTGGTACATTCCTACGGCGGTTCCCGCAAGGATAGCCGCGCCTAGGCATGCGGCTTCTTCGTTCTTTGTCGTTACAACCGATCTCTGAGTCACGTCTGCTTCTATTTGCTTCCACATTCTGCTTCTCGCTCCTCCGCCGAGTGATCTAATCTGCGTCACTCGAATTCCCATGTCTTCTAAGACCTCCATGTTCCTTCTGACAATGAAAATTACGGCCTCCATGATGGCACGTACGAAGTGAGGCTTCGTGTGCCGAAGCGTGAAGCCATAGAATACCCCTTTGGCTTTTGGGTTAGCTTCAGGTGCCATAGCGCCCTGAAGATGAGGAAGCATAAGTAGGCCTTCACATCCCGGGGCAACCTTCTCCGCCTCCTTCCCCAGAAGGTCATATGGGTCTGTGCCAGTTGCGGTCCCGACGTTCATTTCGGCTTGGCAGAAGGTATCCCTGAACCATCTCAGCACCATTCCTCCTGTCGTGAAGGTGTGAGCCATGTAACTGTGAGGTCTCACAAAGTAATGTACGGGCATTCTTCCCTTGGTGTCGAACACCGGTTTATCCAATGGCGCGCAGATTGCTAAGGCTGCGCCCGTATTCTCTGAGAAGAATCCGGGTCGGATGTTTCCAACACCAGTAGCTCCAGCTGCTTGGTCCAAGGCGCCAGTCGCCACGGCTGTCTTCGAAGAAAGCCCTAAATCCGAAGCTGCCGAGGTGAGCAACTCGGACACCAACTCTCCGGATTCTCTGATCTCGGGCAGTTGGTCGGCTGTGATTTCTAGCCGCTCAAGCATCTCATCCCACCACTTCCTCGTGTTAATGTTCCAATACACGGTGGAGCAGAGCAACGAGCCTTCGGCAACATACTTCCCTGTCATCCTGTAGATGAGATAGTCTTCTACCAGCAGATATTTCGAAACCTTCTTGAAGACTTCCGGCTCGTTTCTTTTGATCCACAAAATCTTCGACGCAGGCCACGCCGGTACGATCTTGACTTGGCCCGTAACCTTGAAGCTCTCGTTCCCTTGATCAAACTCCCTTGATAGGGCCTCCGCCTCGTCTTGCGCTCTGTTATCTAGCCAAACTATAGCGTTTCTCAGCGGCTTCCCTGCCCTATCTACCGGAATTAGTGTTTCTCCCTGCGCCGATATCCCGATAGCCTTGATCTCGTCTTTGTTGATTTTGGAGTTGTTGAGGACATCAGACACACCTTTCTTGTAAGCGTTCCAGAGTGTCTCCGCTTCGATCTCGACCGACAGAGATGTCGGCGTTATCAAAGGATATTCTTGCGTGGAAATGGCGGCTAACTCTCCGTTCTCCTTGAAGAGTGATATCTTTGATGCCGTTGTTCCGGCGTCTACGCTGAGAATATAGGTCATGATTTGCTAACTCAGAAGCATGACGCACTTAGTCCGGTGGAGCTAGACTCCAGACCACGAGAGCTTCTTCCGTCCCATTATTAATCAGTTCATGAGGTTCGCCGGGCGGAATGACGGCGATGTCTCCTTCGCTTAGTTCTAATTGCCTGTTTGCTTTTGGAAAGTTGCAAAGCACCCTACCTCTCGCCGCGTAGAAGACCTCATATCCGTTCTTGTGTCCGGGGTCCACGGCTCCTTTCTTGCCGGGTTCAAGAACAGATGTCCCAAAAACTAACTGCTCAGTTTCGTAATATAGCGTGCAGTGTTCGTCCCCTTCCATGAAATTCTTTGCGTCCATCTTTGTCATCTTTCTAGGTTCCATTTCGGCATCACCAAAAAGGGGCCTATCGAGAGAACAGTATAAATCAGATGTATATCGAGTCACTTTCCTCTGTGCCGGATTACTCCAATGTTTCTACTTGTTGGCCCGAAACACGGCCGCTTTGTCTTCTTAGACTCACCCATGCCGACGAGAAAATTTCAGTTACTCTCTACCCCATAGTGAATCCACACATTATCTGACTGCCAGCGCGACGGTTGTAAACGACCGTGTCAGTATGCATTCGTTCAAGGCAGAGGCTAAAGCCATCTTCATATCACCTCCCAACGTCGTAGCCAGCGACTTGCATAGGTCGGATTAACGTCGAGAGTAATTGTTGTCGGTTCGGGCGGCATCGGAGGATTCCTAGGGGGAGCGTTAGCTAAGTCGGGTGAGGATGTTGTGTTTCTAGCAAGGGGGAAGCATCTTGAAGCCCTCAAACGTGATGGCTTGAAGGTTGAAAGCGTAACCCTTGGAAAATTCAATCTGAAGATCAAGGCTACCGATAAGCCTACAGAAATCGGCGTCGTGGACCTAGCTCTCTTCTGCGTCAAGTGCTATGACACAGAAACGGTTCTGCAGCAAGTCTCTCCAATGATTGACCAGGATACTACCGTTCTCACCTTCCAGAACGGAGTAGACAATGAAGAGCTGATTGGAAAGATCTTGGGACCCAATCGTGTCATGTTGGGGACCATCTCCGTTGAATCGTATATCGCCGAACCGGGAAAGATTGTTCAGGCGGCCGGGCCGTGGAAGATCGCTGTGGGCGAACCGGATGGGTCGATAACGCCGCGGGGGACGGCGATCCGTGAATCACTCCTCACGGCAGGATTGAGTTGCGAACTATCGGAGCGAATCCGGGAACTGGTTTGGGAAAAGTTTCTGTTCATATGCGCAACTGCCGGGATTTGCTCTGTCTCACGGTCGTCAACTGGGGAGGTATTGGGATTTCAAGCCACGAGAGACCTCTACTTGGCGACTCTAAAGGAGATTGAGGGAATAGCGAGAGCCAAGGGATTCAAATTCGCAGATGGCCTTGCGGCAAAACGAACGCTAGCGCAGGCGGATGCTGTGAACAAGTCAACGAAACCGTCCATGCTTCGCGATCTGGAGAAAGGAAAACGCATCGAAGTGGATGCGTTGAATGGAGCTGTTTCTCGATTCGGCCGGGAGTTGTCTATTCCAACACCAGTCAATGATTTCATTTACGGTACCTTAAAGGTGCAAGACTTGGCCGCTAGACGTATGTCGCTTTCTTGAGAAACGGAGTCGGTCATTTGTGAAAGTAAACTAGTCGATCGCGCTTCGGGTGTCACACAATCATACGAGCAGAAAAAAACTCACTGGGTGATGGTTACGTTAAGGACGTTGCTGACGTCACCTAGGTTGTCCGTCGCGCTGAGAGTCGCTGGTCCTGAGTAGGGACCCTGGTAGCTCAGTGAGCCTGAGTAGTTTCCGGTCGGGTCAGCGGCACCCGACGACTCGCTTAACGTTCCGTTCGGTCCATTCAAGAGCACCACGACTGAGACGTTTCCCTCCAGGCCCGTGACTGCGAATGGAAGGTGTGTCGAGCCGTCATTCGTGATTGTAAGTGCGTTCGCCGTAAGAGATATCCTCGCTGATGTTGATTGCGCTCTCACACTCGGACAAACATGCCGAGAGCAAGGACAACTAAGACTAGTATCCAAGTAACATCCGTGCTTCTAGTCAAAACTATCGCCTAAGATAGAAAATCAACACCATGACAAGCGTCGAACTTCGCTGCAACCTGCAAAACGACCCGACACCAGAGTTCTAGTAACGCTCTATAGCATTTGGGACATTACGAACATAGAAAGTAATTTCCACTCAAGCCAAGTAATATCTACAATTACCAGTACGAAAGCTATCAACGCAAAGACCTAACCCGAACAGTGAACGGCAAAGTCCCTGGAGTTCTTCAATTCAAGACGTTATGTCATTGGAGAGCTTGGACGAGCTCACGCCATGAGAGTAGAGGGAACTTCGACAACGACTTCAACTCATTCTCCATGTGAGAGTTCAGTTTCATGACAAGGTTCTGCGCATAGACTAGCCTTCGAGCGAAGGTCGGAGCTTTCTAGGCGTGCTAGGAATCAGGTTTAGACCTACCTATTGAATGCCGTCCTTTCGTCAGCAACGTTCAATACTATTCGAAATAGAGTATTCTGTGCATCGATTTCGCTCTTCTCTTCGTAATAGGAGCGATATCTTTCAGTTTTGTGTTTTTCTCTTTCCTTCGTCTCAGCGGCCTGTCGAATTCAGGGAATAGCAGAGTTTGCATTTCGTTAATTTTCTTTCGGAATTTTCGTTTCAAGGCTTGAATGAGCTATTCGGTCCACCTTTTGTTCTAGAATTCTGTTCATCCCTGTTTCGCGCCGCATTCGATGCAGAACTTGCTGTCAGGCGGCATCTGTGCGCCGCAGCGTGCGCAGCAGCAGGTTGGGGGTTGCTCGGTATCCGCGTAGAGGCTTGACTCTGTATGCGTTTGTGGCATGAGTAGAAGGCTAGCTTCTCGATAAATTGTGTCACGAGAGAGTGAGTAGTTGTACCTGATTAGGTTGTAGTTGGGCATTGTTCCTTCTTTCTCGTGTAGAAAGTCGTCTACGTCTGATTTGGCAAGTTTCGTCAAGTCGTGACGTCTAGCCCATGCAACACATTCACCTGTCAAGTCTTGCTCCAGTTTGGAGCGCTCCGCGGCCTTCTCTCTTGCAAGCTTGCCGCTAGCTATGACCGAAGCCCGTTCGGTCTTGAGCCTCAGTTCAGCGCTGAGGGCGAAGGCATTCTCTATTCCCTTGGATGCCCAGAAGGCGTCTCTCGCCGAGTTTGGGGCTCCTGGCTCGTTAGACTCGGGAAATTCTTTCTTGACGAAATTCGCCAAGTCCTCCGCTAACTGCTCAACTGGGGTATTCTCCAAGTAGTCTTGGCTCTTGATGCTCAAATTTCCTACGGCTTGAATTCCGGCCAAGTTGATGGTGACCGAAGGGTTCGCCGACTGGGTGTGTAACTGTGGCGAGCGGTCGCTAGGTGTGGCGCTCTTCACCTCATGCTTTACCGTGTTGATTAGCTGCTTGAGGCCTTGGGGGTCTGAAACCTTGCTAAATCTGATGTAGCGCACTCCATCCTTCAATACGTCTAGGCAACCAATCGTTCGTGATGTTCCTGATCTACTCCCGGTGTAGACTCCGCCCCCATACATACCTCCGCCATACGATTGTGAATCTCGGTGTGGGTTAGAGATGACGACGTCGAAATTGCCGGCCATCGAGATCTGGCTGAATTTGTGGGTGCCGACATCATATTGGAAGATGCGCTTGTTAGTTATTCGCTCTTGAACAGTCACCTGTTTGTGGATTATGCCCCGTTTGATGTCTCTGCTCCATAGAATTCTCTCGTTTGGAACCCGCTCGGGCGGAATAAAGACCACGTTCGTGCGAGTCTGTTGAAACGCTTCGTGGCCCGACTTGCTGGATGGAGATGGCGAAGTCATTCGCACGGACGGGGATTGCTCAACTATCGCTCCGTTTACTGTTAAGTTGGCAAAACATCTTCTGCACGTAAGATCGGTGTCAGCGACCGGTTCCCCACACCTTGCACAGTAAGGCAACAGTTGCCCCGATCCAAGTTACTCCTGCGTGTTACGCATAAAAGCTGTGCGTCAGACCGGGTGAGCGATAGCGTAATTCACTTAGGGAGCTTCGGATCGCTGATGAAACCAGCTACAATTCACTCTAGAATGGCGGGAACACACAAAATTGCAGCCTGAAACTTTCAGAACTTGGCTCGACGCGTTGAAACACGCTTGGGAAGAACGAGACCCCCTAGCCGCTGCCAACTTATTCTCCGTAGACGCTGTCTATCGCGAGACACCTTTCGAAGAACCCATGAGGGGCCGAGAAGCCATTCTAAAGTACTGGGAGCACGTGCCCAAGACACAGGACAGAGTAAAGTTCCACTACGAAATCCTAGAAGTCTCGAAGGCTAGAGGAATCGCCCGGTGGCAGGCTTCATTCCAGCGAATCAGAACCGGGGCTCTTGTCAACCTGGACGGCATAATGGTCGTGTATATGAACACAGAGAATCAATGCACTCTATTCGAAGAATGGTGGAGCAGACAAGAGCGAGCGTTAAGCTCGCGAGTATCGTAACCCGACCACAAAATCGATTCTAATCCCAGCCACTCATATCCTACGCCTTGATGCTGTCCTAAACTCATCGGAGGCGGGACCTTTGTCAGATCGTTGCGGGTGGAAATTCGTGTCGAAAAGTAGAAAGTTCGCCAAATGTTAATTTTCATACCCGGCGATATCGTAATCGTGGTAGAATTCGGGGGAGCGGAAATGGCTATCTATTTCTTGAATGGCACTGGCGAACTAGAGAGACATTCAGTCAAATGCCTGTTCTGCGAGACTCCGTTTGCAGAAAGAAGAGAGCTGAACCGCCACTACTTCGAAGCTCATGCTGGTGCATTCTCTCTAGAAGAACTTTCTATGGCGTGGATTGGGCGCGCACAGAGGGCGCAACATAGAGGATATCCTGAATAGATCCCAAGCCGGTTTCGTAATGGGTTTCATCCGTGCTGGCGGGTTCTAGGGAGTCGGCGGAGCTATCGTAGTTGCGTCCGTTACTTCGACTAAGGCGCTTGAGGCGGTGTCGTAGGCGAAGGTGATCACTTCGACGCAGTGTATTCCCACTTTTAGGCTAGAAGTGGGCAGGGTGACCGCCGGAACACTGCCTGAAGCATCTGAAGTGATGTTCTGGAGCTCTCGTGTGTTCCCCAAGCATCTGCCGGAGGTATCGGCATAAACTTGGACTATGCCGACGCTGGAAGGATCGAAGTCCGTTCCGGAGACTTGAAATGAGGTGCCTTGGGCGACGGTGTTCGGTGTCACTGATACGTTTTGAGCGTCTACATTTCTCGGAATGGATACTATGCACAGGACGATGACCGCTACTAATGCTGATCTGTAAGCGGTCGGGGTCTTCCTCAAATCCTCGAACCAGAAAGCAGGCAATTTCATGCCATACTTATGTTTTCAGCAAATGAGTGCTCATTCCGGCCGATAACCCATGTTCCTAATGCTTGCCGACCAGACGTTATCATGTTAATGATCTGCCGCTACGTTCCTTCGCTGAGATACGTCTGACGAAGTTGGCACTCGCTCTCTGAGTGCGGTAATGTTGCAATGACGCTGTAAATCGTCGGCACTCGATTTGCGAGTTGTCCTACCCTTCTGCGTTCAAACAGTTTACCCAAATTGTGCCTTAGGTGCCTGCGCAGATGATTATTGGATGCTGCGAACCAGAGCAATCTACATGCTTATCATTCTGATCTTTATACTCCCCGGCTTGGTTTCTCCTGTCTCTGGGCGCGGCAGTCTGCGTACCGCGTACTCACCCTCATTCTCAATGCCGCTTCCGACTCCGCCCGGTGGATTGATAGTTGAGCCGGCCCCGGTTTCTGGAATATTGAAGGTGTTAGTGATCGCGGCCTACTTTTCGGACGTCAATTATACGGTGAGCATCGGGCAGTTGAAGCAATCCTTCTTCAGTGGATTAGAGAAGTATTATGGGGAGATCTCATATGGAAA
>Ga0187784_10002829_pt1 | contig 13952 bp, 7 predicted proteins | sample 1015_SJ02_MP15_2_FD_132964 | JGI IMG/M metagenome (GOLD analysis project Ga0187784, IMG submission 132964) | Tropical peat soil microbial communities from peatlands in Department of Meta, Colombia - 1015_SJ02_MP15_20_MG | ecosystem: Environmental > Terrestrial > Soil > Wetlands > Peat | place...
CCGTAGCCGGAACTGAAAAGTCCCATACCGAATAAAAAACTGTTTGCTCCGCAGTCGGTCCTGTGCCGGTTGAAGTCGAACCTTTGTGCGCCTTAATGGGATGAAGCACTACCCCGTATTCGCCGGGAGTTAGCGGCGCGGCGGCTTCGATGATCACGTGCCCGCGCCCGACCGGCGTTGTCTTGATTTCTGTACGGTCTTCGGTGATCGCGGATTGCTTTTCATTTCCGTGTTTGTCGAAACTGTCTTTGGTCGCGCCGACCAGCCGCCAGTTGTCTTTCGTTTGTGTCAGCCTCACTAATGCCGCTTCGTACGCGTCTGGGTCAAGGCCGACGATGTTTCCAAATTCGACCTCAAACTTCGGCTTGGTCGCGGGCGTCACATACGCCGCATGCGCTCCTGGTAGTGCCCAGACATACGTCGCCCTCGGCCCCCTTGAAGAGTGCGTCAGACCGCCACCCAGCAAGCCGGTCGCAAGCGACAATGCCGGTGCTGCGAACATCATTCCGGGGCCCGCAGCCAAGGGAGCAAACCGTAAAGCAGTTCCTCCCAAGCCACCCATCATGGTGAGCCCCGACATACCACCGCCCATGCCGCGCATTCCGAGCGCCGCCATGGATCCCATTGGCGCCATGCCAGCCCCGCCCTTGCCTCCTTTAACTTCCGACTTCGCTATTTGGGTTATCGAGCGGTTCAATAACTCTCTCTTCTCCTCTGCGACAAGTAAGACCCTTGGTAATTGGCTGGGGTCAACTTCTCCCGCGGCCATCCGGGAATTCATTGCGACGCTGGGGAACATACCCAGGCCGCTCCGGCCACGCTGCATGGCCGAGATTTGCGCCAGCACCTGGGGAGACATGCCCTGAGCTGCCAGCATCTGCATGGCCATGGCTTGACCTGCGGCTCCCTGACCCAGCGCGGGATTCATTGCTGTCGGGTTCATCGCTCCCGATGGACCAGCCGGCGACGGACCGTTCTGAGCCTGCATTGACGCGACTGGCGCGGGTGGCGGATTGCGCTTCTTGGCCTCGGCCACGAGCATCGCCTGGACGATCTTGTCGTCCAGGCCGGCTTTCTTGAGTGCAAGCAAACCGGTCGCGGAAACATCGAACTTTTCGTCGTTTGCCTGTATCGCCCCAACGATAAGGTTCTCGTCGAGACCGCCGGCAACCATGGTCACAACGTCTTCATTCGTAAGCGCTTTCGTTCGCTCCTGCCCCATAACTGTGGCAAGAGGTAAGAGCCAGAGTGCAAGCCAACCCAATATTCGTCGTGGCACCATCATTCACCTCGCTGCACCTCAAAAGACCAAACAGACTTGAAGAAAGCCCGCTCTCCCGTGTTCTGGGGCATGCTAGCTCCGGAGAACTGCTTAGCCTTTGTTAATAGGACGAATAACCTCGAACTCGCCTTTTGAACATGGAAACCACGTCTTCGTTAGTGACTGCCGGCGAGGGAGTCTGCTGCGGTCAAAGTGAACAAAACTGTGCAGATCAATGCGAGTCGAGATTTCTTCCGCATGGTTTTTCCCCCGAGCCGCTTATTTCGTACGTTCCCTCTACAGAAAGAAGCGGAAATCGGAAAGCAATTAGCTCAAACTCAGGGACAAAAATTCTGATGGATCTGGGGCAGCTCCGTCATGATTGTGAATGCTGCGATCATCAACGCGGCTCGCTTGGGCATCGCGGTGCTCACGTTTGATGTCAGATTTCCTTCGTTGTGATAGCGGTCTTGACGGTCTTTTGCGCTTCCTGGCGCGTGCCACCTTTCTTCATCAGGTTCTCCACCTGCCGTTTGCACTGCCTTACACATGCCCTAAGACTGCCGCTCACAATCCGTTTACAATCCGTTTGTACTGCTTTCCATGTACTAATATCGTATGTTGTTAAAACTACGTTAGTTCAGGTTTCGAATCCCACTCTCTCCGCCAACTACCATAGAATCAATTACTTGCAATTAATTAGTCGCGGGGCCGGCCCGACGACCAGCGACGTCGGCAAGACCGGCCATTTCGGTGACCACCGACTCCGGGCCAACCAAAGCAGCCATTGGTCCTTCGGCCATGCACTCGGCCGCGGAGGCGCGAGTGGACAAGACGTCCTGCGCTCGAAGATATATGTCTCATTAATCAGGGTCGATATGACGCGGGATGGGATCTTTGGTCGCCGATCGCATCAAGGGTCTACCGGACGAGTCAGGGGAGATTCCGACTGGTTCCCAAGTAAATCGGGTTTCAACTCCCAATGTCAGACCTAGAGTCTCGCGGTCGCATCGGCCACTGCATCGCGCAGGGCCGCGCGAAAAAACACCAGTCCTGTGACATGACCTGCGGGGAGCCAGCGCAGAGTACTTCCTGACCAATGCTTATGCAGTCGCTCGACCTCGTTTGCCAGGACGTATCCATCCTTCATACACCCCACCAGAACAGCTGCATCAGTCCGAAGCGGAGGAGCGTGACGGGTTACGTCGGCCGCCTCTATGAGGAAGCGCAATCGTTCCCTTGCCGCCAAATGTGCACCTCGATCCGCGACCAGCGCATCGAGGTTTACGCTCCAGGAAAGCAAGCCATTCGTGTAGATGGGAGCAGCGGAAGCGCCAGTGGCTAGTGCAGCACATGCCACCGGAAATGGAGACACCGCAGCCGTGATCGCCGCCATGTGTCCTCCCATGCTATATCCAGTAACTGTCAGCCTCTCATAGAAACTCCGCAGATACCCCAACAGCGCGCGCGTTTCCCAGACCGAGCCAATGTTCATCAGTACGTGATCGCTGAAGGTCGCCAGAGATGCCGAAGAGGAAGTACGCCGCAGGCCATAGAAAGGATTTTCGAGAAGATACAAGTCGAGCCCGCGAGCCACCAAAGAACCGAACACATTCTCACGTGTTTTATAACCTTCGTCGCGAGATGCGGCTAGAATCACGCAAGCGGCACTGTTCCCCGTTTTCGACCAAGCCCGAATGTGTACGGTCCTCGCTCCTTCGGGAAGCAGATCCAAAGGGGACGTAAATCTTCCATCCCGTTGAATCTTGCTGCCTTGCCCCTCCGCGACGGACCAGTCGACGCAAATGGGCTTAAGCGGCTCGGAGAATGAGGTGTGCTGGAGTAGGCGACGCACGAGAATTTCGTCTCCCCATCCTTGCGAGAACAACTTTTGTCTGCACGTAAGCCAGGCAGTGACGATATCAAGAGGATGAACTCCCGGCGGGATGCCATTCCATCGCTGCACCTCTCTCATGCGTATTCTTCCCCGAAACGCGACATCTTGCGAAAAGGGATGTCACGGCTTGGCCAGTCCAAGAGTTTCCTCGCAGATCCGAAAGGCTTTCCTGCAACCAGGTCCATATTGGAGCCAAAGGTCCCTTATCACGTCAATCCTGCTCCATCTCTTGAAGGTGTCAAGCCACGGTCTCTGTCCGCGGTTACATCGTGGGTGAGGCAACCACGATTCGGAGAATCCGGACGCGCTCAGGCATGTGAACTGCACTGCAAGTGAGCTGGCAGTTTCGCAGTATAAATCCGATTACTACCGAACGGAGGCTATGCCAAAACTACTTCAGACGGTCTACTTAACAGCCTACGGTAAGCGCAAGAATATCTCCGCTGAAGCCAATTATAGATGAACCTATTCAACCGCCCCTCGAAGGATCGAAACGCGGGGCCTGAAGCATTCATCCGTTCAAATTCATCTTGGGCGCGTCGCGATTAGGGTTTAACCGGTCCGTCGTGGTGCGCTATCGCTCGTTCCTGGAAAGTCTTTCCCTCTCAGCCGCCACGATCAATCTACATCTCACCGCGATCCGGTGACTGCCCGATGAGCGTCCTGAGAGCCGTTGGCTGAGCCCGGAACTCGTGACTGGCATCCGGCGAGTTAAAGGAGTCAAGAGGCTAGGACGAAGATCGGCAATTGGCTGACAGACAATCAGGCACAAGAACGGTTGAATGCTGCTGCTCAAAACACTCTGCAAGGTAAAAGAGAGGGAGCACAGTTCGGATTGCTGCTCGGATGTGGGATTGAGGCGCTCCGAAGTCGTCGGTTTGAAACTCGCTCAGCTGCAGTGCCCACGTTTGATCTCAGATTTCCTTCGTCGTGATAACGGTCTTGACGATCTTTTGCGCTTCCTGCTCATCGAACAGTGAATCCTGCGAACGTGTCTGCTCGCCGACTGCTCGTTCATCGAACTCAACACTAAATCGCCAAGGGCGATTGGCTCTCTGCTGGACTGGCTTATCGGACACTCTGGCCACTAGCTGCTTTTCGTGCAATCAATTCAAAACCTCTCGCACTTGCGCTTTTCTGTAGGGCATGGAGCCGAGCGCGACCCGCGCTGGGATTTGGCCCTCTCAACTGAATCTGGCCCAGGGCGAGAGAGGCCTCCAGTTGCAATCGAAAAAGACCCAGGTTGCTCGCTCGGGTCAGGGTTTGTTGAGCGGTGGCCTCTGCTTTTACTAGATTCTTCCCAGCCGCCATGACGTAGGCATGATCAAGAATCACGGGGATTCGAACCATTACATCCTGGCTTTTTTCCGAGAGTCGAACCGCCTCGGCTATTGCCGAGCGCGCATCGTCCAGCTTTCCTTGTTGAAGAAGAGCTCTGGATAACATGGATTGAGCGAAGATTTCCTCATCGGCGTAGGCATCCACGCGGAACGCTTCGACCGCAGCACGGCTGAGTTGTTCCGCCTCGGCGCCTTTGCCGGAATCGCAATCCAACTCCGCCAACGCCAGGCGAGTCTCAGCGGCATCGCTTTTGTTTCCAAGTTTCTCTTCCAGGGAGAGGGCCTCACGATAAGCCTCGCGTGCTTGATCGGCTTCCGCCTGCTGCCGCAATGCCTGCCCGACTTTAACGAGTGTGGAAGCGTAAAGGACTTTTCCGCCAGTTTCGCGCATAGTCGTTAATTCTTGCTGATACATCTTTTGAGCCCCTGGGAGATCCCCCTGTTCTAGCAATACGTCTCCGATCGCCCCCAGGGCCTGCGCAGCTGAAACCCGATGTCCCACCTCGTTTGACAACTCGAACGTCTTCTGAAAATGATTGAGTGCATCCTGCAGTTTCCCTTGGGCACGCAAGAGGATTCCGGTGTTGCCCATCACGGTTGCCATTCCATACTTGTCATCCGCCTTCTGGTAGATCCGGAATGTCTCGTCATACATCAGAAGCGCGGTGGTGAAGTCACCTTTCTTGGCAGAAATCAAGCCAAGGTCCATCTGTTCTCTCGCTTGACCCTTCTGATTGCCGATAGCTCGAGCCAGGGTCAGTGCCTGGCTGTACAACTTTTCCGCCGTCGCGAAATCCCCTTGATTGATGGGGACTTCAGCAGCGTCGTGCAGCGTTTGCGCCAATCCGAAGCGATCTCCTGCGGCCTCATAGATCTGTCTAGCTTCTTCGCAGATACTCTTGGCCTTTTCGTTTTCGCCAAGATCCGCTAGAGCCCGACACTCAGAATTTCGTGCACGAGCCACCAAAAGTTTCGCCCCCTGCTCATCTGCTTTCTGCGCTGCTAACTCAGCCATGTCGCGCCTGAGTTTATGGTCGCCGAGCGACGCAGCGGCGTCCGATCTGGCCAAATCGATTCGCGGGTTGTCCTTTGTCTGCTCCCCCCAACGATCTATAGCGGCCAAGCTCTTCAATGCATCCTTGCCTCGGCCACCAGCAGTTTCAGCGTTGGCCAGCTGCAAGCCGTACTCGAGATTGTCAGGGAAAAAGTTGGATAGCGTCTGATAGGCTTCAATGGCCTTTCCCCAATTCTTACTCGTCTCATAGAACCGGGCCTCGACCAGCAGGTGCTTCTCCCGGGAAAGATTGCGCGCTCCATCCAAGGCTCTCTTTGCTTCCTGCTGCGCGTTGGAGTCATAACCGAGGGACGACCACGTCCTGGCGAGCTCAGAGTGAGCCAGAGGAAAGGAGGGATCGAGGGCGACAGCGTGGCTGAGGAGTTCCCGTGCCGACAGTGCATCAAAGGCCCTGATCTTGGCGAGTCCTTGCGAATATGGGCGCATAGCTTCCGGATTCGACGGTAACTCGGCCCTAACTCCATCGGATTCGATTTGGGAGAGCTTCTCCAGTCCGACCTGCTCGCGCAAGCGGGTACCAATCTGCGAAACCAAGTCGATTATGGTTTTCTCAGTGCCCGTTTCCGAAACGGCAGCGACAGTTTCTCCTTTTACAGTGTCTTGGAGGCGAAGGTCGAGGCGAACTTGGCCTCCCTTTTCTTTTCCGAGGTCGAGATATGAGCCGAGAACGATGAAGTCACTTGCTAGGTTCTTGCGAACTTGCTTCAAGGTGTCGGGCTGTAGACTCTCGGCATCAGAAAGACCAAGCTCGATTTTCGTCCGCGCGACTGTATCCTCTGGTACAGTGCGCAATTGCCCGCCGGCTGCCAGTTCCGCATCCAACATCTCCGACAATGCGGTCGAAATCCAAACGGTGTCTGGGCGACTGGAGAGATTCTTAAAACCTAAGATGGCCACCGAGGGCCGTATTCGAACGTGTAGAGCGCTGGCCGAAGGCTCGGTGGCATTCTTCTGTTTCCACAACCTGCGCGCAGCCCACACTCCCAAACCAGCGGTCACGGCGAGAACCAGTATCGCGGTAACCAATGACTCCGTATGCCGATGAACGAACTTCCCACCCCGGTAGAGAAGAGTGGGGCTGCGGGCTCGAATGGGCAAACCGGCAAGATGTCGCTCGATATCCTTCGAAAACTCTTCCGCGGAGGAATAACGTTGTTCCGGCTCGGTTCGGATTGCCTTCATCACAATGGTGTCCAGATCGCCTCGCAATCGCCCCGGCAGATCTTCGGGCCGAATGGCTCGTACCTCAGAACCCAATCGAGGGGTGGTTGCCGTTCGCGTGTCATCGCGAGATGCTTCCTCGTCAATCCTGCCAACTGCCACACTTGGCTTCTCCGGTTCCTCGTTGTAACGTTGCAGCTCGTTCTCCAAAGCAGAATCGCGACGAATCCCATAAGGTCGATGGCCGGTCAGAAGTTCGTAAAGCAAGATTCCGAGGGAATAGATATCCGTAGCCTTTGTGACCACGGCTCCACGCAACTGTTCGGGACTGGCGTATCCGGGTGTCATCGGACGCCAATTGGTTCGCGTAAGAGTCGTGTCAGCGGACCATTGCGGGTTTAGCACTTTGGCAATACCAAAATCCAAGAGACGGACCACACCTTCCTTAGTGATCAAAATATTGCTGGGCTTCAGATCACGATGGATGACGAGGGTCTCGTGCGCATATTGCACTGCGAGGCAGACCGCACGGAACAACTGCAAGCGTTCGGCGATGGAAAGTCTGTGAACATCGCAGTATTCGTCGATACGAACGCCCTCGACGTACTCCATGATCAGATAAGGCAGACCCTCTTCCGTGCTCCCAGCGTCTAGAAGCCGAACGATGCTGGGGTGGTCCAGAGCTGCAAGGACCTGTTGCTCGTTGCGAAAACGCCGAAGGATTTCATCTTTTTTCGTCCCTGGGGGCAGCATTTTGACGGCTACACGTTTGCGATATTGGTCATCCGCACGCTCGGCCAAATAAACCACCGCCATGCCACCCTGCCCGATCTCACGGATGATGCGGTACGCCCCAATCCTCCTTCCTGTCATCCCTGTCATGGCACGCGACTCTGCAGACAGAAGATCAGCAGCAGGAGAATCCTCAAGAAAGGTAGCGGCGCCATCGAAACTCGACAGCAGCGACTCTATTTCGGTGAGCAGGGAGTCATCGCCGGCGCAGGCTTGACGCAAAAAGCTGTTTCGCTCCTCGGGATCTCGCTCCAGAGCCAACGTGAACAGCTCTTTTACCTGGTCCCATTTCTCAGGCACTTTTCTTCTTCCCTCGGCACAGTTCGCGCGCCAGCCAAGCCTTGGCCAGGTTCCAATTGCGCTTCGCCGTCGTGCGGGACACTCCCAGGACTCCGGCAGCCTCGTCCAGGCTCAAACCACAGAAAAAGCGCAACTCCACCAGTTGGGCTTGCTGCCGATCAAATTCGGCGAGTCGGGTGAGGGCTTCATCCAATTGAAGGACATCGGTCGCCTTCCCCTTCGCGACGACTTCCGCTTCTTCCAGAAAAACCTTCTCAAAGTCGTTGCCGCGCTTCTTCGCATCGTGGTTACGGCTGTAGTCAACCAGGATACGGCGCATCAGTTGTGCCGCGACGCCCATAAACTGTTCCCGGTTTTTCCAACGAACTTCTCTTTGATTGGCCAAGCGAAGATAGGCCTCATGCACAAGCGCGGTGGTTTGTAAGGTGTGATCAATGCGCTCCCGTCGCAAGTAACGAGACGCCAGATTCCGCAGTTCCGAGTAGAGCAGCACCACCAACTCGGCCCCTTCCTTAGGGTCGCTGACATAAAGTTCACCCATGAGGGTGGCTACATCGATTGGCTCATCCATAAGAGTCTCGAATGCAGTCAGTTGAACTAACTGGATACAGATCGACACCGCACGTTGCGATCACACGAGGTCGGGAACAGGGGGAAGAAAAAATATAAGCGGGGAAGAATCAGACTTGAGCACGCAAAAACTCCAAACTCACCCGAAAGACCGCAGTGTCAAAGGCGGACAGTATATCGCAAGTCGAATGCTAAACCAACGTGGTTTAGACCTTTGTGTTCAACCACTTGGAGTTCGTCGATGCCGAAACGCAGAGGCGCCTCCGGCCGCAGTAAAAAAGATCAATTTCATGATGCCCCTCCCCCTGGTTGAGGACGTTCCCATTACCGATAAATAGGTGAACCTGCCGCCGGATAGAAGATTGTCGCAGGGGTCTGCGCCTTTGCCTTCACCCGTTCCGCGTCCTGTTCAAGAAATGTGGACCTTTTCCCGTGGTTTCTTCGCGTTACTAGATAGAGGCCGAGTTGGGATCGTGCGGGCCAAAGACCGCAAGTAAACCTGGACGATTGCCGATGTTCCCGGCGCTGGAATCTTGACATCGAAAAGGAGCAGCTATGAACGCACCGTCATTTCAAACCTCGGGTTCGTCGGCGGCGCCTACAAGCGCAGTCGCGCCCCGCAAGAGCTGGTTTGGCCGCAATTGGAAATGGCTTGTGCCTGCGTTGCTTGTCGTCTTTCCGGGTTTGCCACTCCTGATTCTCGGATCGGTGTTTGCTGCGATCCGGAGTTCAGATGCCGCGAAGGAATCTTTGCTGCGAGCCCAATCCAACTCGCTACTCACCCAGCAACTTGGTACACCGATCGAGGAAGGCTGGCTGGTTGGCGGCTCCATTAACGTTTCAGGGGCTTCCGGCGATGCCGATCTTGCCGTGCCCATTTCGGGTCCGAAGGCCAGTGGCAGGATCTATGTCACAGCTCACAAAAGTGCTGGTGTTTGGAGCTACAGCCTCATGGAGGCTGCCATTGACGGGAGTAATCAAAAAATTAATCTCCTCTCGGATGTGAGTCCCGCAGCCGGGGTTCAGCCAACCCCGCAGGGGCCGAACGTACAGCCGCCGGGAAATCCGCCGGTCGAGGCTCAGGCGGCCCCGGCTGTCGCTCAGCCGTCCGACCCAACCGCTTCTTCTCCAGGGGCAGCGGCGCCGCCCGCTGCTGGGCAGGCGGATGTGATCCAGGCTCAGGAAACAAACGAGGGGGGTGTGGTGGGCGAACTGATCGAGTGCCGGCGCTCCGAAGGAGTGCTCAACATAAAAGTTCGATTCCGTAACACCTCGGATAAAACGGCGCTAGTGACCTTTACTCATTGGAACGACGGTAACGATAACCCGAAGTTCTACGTCACTGCGGCGAACAAGAAATACTTCATGCTTACCGACGCCGACCGCACAGTTTTGTCGAGCAATGGTAGTGGCAACGGCGTCGCAGCTAACTTGGATCCGGGAAAGACCTATCTATGGTGGGCGAAATATCCCGCGCCCCCGGTCGAGATAACGAAGATTAATTTGATGATGCCCGTCACTGCTCCGTTTGAAGACGTTCCCATCACCGACAAATAGTCGTCGCAAGCTGGCTTATCTGGGAGGAATTATGGCGACACTGCGAATCAAAATACTCTTACTGCTTCTCGCCCCTTGCCTAGTATCCGCCGCGCAGTCGCTGAATGCGAATTACAGCGGCCCGAAGATGAGGCTCGCCGTAATGGACTTGAGCGGCTCGGCGCTGAAAGCGCCGGCGAGCGCGGGAACCGCCTCGGCGGCGGCAGTGCCCATCGCGCCGCCTTCCGACTTTGCCCTTGGGATGACCGACATGCTGACCATCGCCCTGATCAAGACCAATCGCTTCGTCGTGCTGGAGCGCGCCGTGATGAAGGATGTCGTTGCCGAGCAGGATTTCGGCGCCAGCGGCCGCGTCAACGCCGAAACTGCTCCGAAAGAAGGAAAGATCATCGGCGCGCAGGCCATGATTACCGGCGATATCACCGAGTTCAGCTACAACCAATCCAGTGTGGGCGGGAGTGTGCCGATGCTTCACGGCTTCGGCGCAAAAAAAGACAAAGTCACGGCGCTCGTTGCGGTCGATATTCGGGTCATCGATGCAGCCACCGGCGAAGTGCTGGCTTCCCAGCGTGCTCAAGGTAAGGCCGAGATGTCCAGCGTCTCCGCCTCGGTCACGGCAGGCGGCTCAAACTTCAGCAAGGCCACAGAGGAAAATACTCCACTCGGCAAGGCCGTTCGCGAGGCGCTGGAGGGGGCCGTCTCCGCAATCGTAACCGGGATGCAGAAGGCACGCTGGTCCGCGCATGTGATTGATTTCCGCACCGGCATGCTCTACATCAACGCAGGCTCGGATATGGGCATGCGGCCCGGCATGGAGCTTGCCGTGTTCCATCCTCAGGAGGCCCTGGTTGATCCAGACAACGGCCAATCGATCGGTACTCCGGACGTAAAGATCGGCTCCGTCGTCGTTGATTCGGTTCAAGACAGATATTGTGTCGCAAAAGTTCTGTTTGGCACCGACATGAAACGCGGAGACGTGGTTCGTTTAAAAGGCGACGCCAAGCAACCCTAGGCGCTCGACACTTTTTGAAATGTGCCGTACCAACCTTGTAAAGGCACTCTCGGCCCGAGTAATTCCGTTCATGGAGGGACTGCAATGAAAAATAATCGGATCGCTTTGACGGGAGGATCTGCTCCCAGCCCTTCGACGACACGCAGCTTTTTTTCCCTGTTAGCTATCTTCGGCCTACTGGCATCGCCCGTTGCATCTCCCGCCCAGATCCACCACTCCGCGCCGACCACCGTAACGCCGCACCTGTCGCCGTGTTGCGCGATCACTGCGATTAACAGCAATTCCGGCATCGTGACAGCGACAGAGAGCTCCACAGGGAAAGTCTTTCAGTTCAAGGTCGCTGACTCTGCGCTGCTGAATACATTGAAGGTCGCGCAGAGCGTCTACGCAAACTTTAGCGCGGGTCAGGTTTCCGTGGTTGCGGGACAGCCCTGCTGCACCATCGTCAGTACTCCGGCAGCGGCCGCAGCGGCGTCGACGGCTGCGAGCCCGATCGGGAACAACCCCGTGCCCACCGGGCCGAACTCGACGATCACTGCGATTGTCCCCTATACCGGGGTGGTGACCGCGACAGAGAAGACCACAGGAAGAACCTTTCAGTTCAAGGTCGGCGATTCTACGCTGCTGAACACATTGAGCGTCGGAAAAGGCGTCTATGCAAACTTCGACGCGGGTCAGGTCTCCATGGACGGGCGGGAGCCTAGCGGGAAAATAACGGTGAAGCCGGCCGCGCCATCAGGAGGCAATTCAAGTACGGGCACCAAACCCAGCAGCGTGGCCACAGGCAACTCCTCGTCCCCGGCCGCGCCTGCGGCCGCTAGCCTGACCGCGAACAGCGGCGCACCTGCCGGTCCGAACTCCACGATCACCGCGATGGACACCACCACGGGCGTGGTGACCGCGAAAGAGAACACCACCGGACAGGTCTTCCAATTTAAGCTCGATAACGCTGCCCAGCTGAGTACGTTGAAGGGCGGCAAGACTGTCTACGCAAACTTTGACGCGGGTCAGGTTTCCTTGGACGGCCTGGGGTCCAGCGGCCAGATAACGGCAACGCCGGCGAAGACGATTGCCATCGAGGGAAGTGATCTGGAGGGCAAATTAGGAGGCAACAATGGAACCACTGGCATTGGTTTGGCGCCCGGCGCCACGACCCCACCTCAAATTTCCTTGCCACCGTATCTTGTGAGCGTGACCTTGGGTGTTGCGTCTCAACCTTCGCAGGCTTCTAACGTGGGAGGAGTACCTTTAGTCATTTCTATAAAAATGGCCGGCTCAGAAGGATATCAACTACAGGGGCCCATTCAAGTATCTCTCTCCTCTGACCATCCCAACGTAATCAGCGTTCCACCCTCCGTCGTTCTTCCTTTTGGGGGCAAGGGCTCCATATGGGTGGGGCCCGAGAACTCGTATTCCAAAATTGTCGGATCGACGCCGGTCGTGAGCAACACTCCCGTCACCATCACCGCCCAGTATGGTGGCAAGCAGGTGCAGGCAACAATTACGATAATTGCCAGTATTTTGGACCGCCTCACATTCGGTCCGACTAGCGTCAATGGTGGTGCAGCGTCCCTGGGTACACTCCTCACCGAATTTGGAGCGCCTCCAGGGGGTATGAACGTTAGCCTTTCGAGTAGCAACCCCGACGTTGTCCAAGTCCCTCAAAATGCCTCGATTCCGGCAGGGAGCAAAACCGGAAACTTCACAGTCACAACCAAGCCGGTTGCCAGCTCTACCGAAGTTACCATTACTGCCTCTATGCTCCCACCCTTCCAAAACCGACAGTCGGCATCGGCCCAACTGACCGTCCAACCTGGCGCCGCTCCTACTGATTTGTCCATATCGGTAACTCTATGGGCTCCCAATCAGTCCACTGGGAGTCAGATTCAAGCGCCCGTTGCCGGCCAGGCTTTCCAAATGTGCATCAATGTGGTGAATTCCGGTACAGGGGTCGCGGCCGCGAGCACGTTAACGGTCCAAGAGACCAGCTCAGACAACAGCTATTCAAACTCTTGGCCACTATCGATTCCTCAGCTCGCGTCGGATGCGGGAACAGGGTCAGGTCCGTGTATCTCTCCACCGGCATTTAACAGTGGCGTCACTTATGATTTCAATTTCTACGACCCTTCAAACATCTTCCTAAACAACGTTTCGTATTCGCCCGAATAATGGGCAAAACATGGTAACCCCGGTTTCTACCGTCAAGGCGGCCCCGAACCTGAAGGTCGGCAGAATCAGTTGCCCCGGCCGCCCCAAATGGTCCAGTTTCTGATCGGTAAAGGGGCAACTATGAACGCGCAGCCAAATCAAGCAGGTGCTACAAGCTGGCTTACCTGGGAGGAATCATGGCGACGCCGCGAAGTTTGACGTTACTCCTATTGTTTCTCGTCCCTTGCTCAGCATCGGCCCAGAAGTACCCTGATCCAGATTCGACAGCCGTGCAAGCCGCCGCTCAGGCGGCTCTGCCGCACGCCAAGGTGGAGAACATCGTGGGCGTGACCCTTGGAATTCAGAGTGTTTTGCAGGATCTCAAGGCGAAAGTTACCGAGCACGAAATCAAAATCGAGTTGGACGCAGATGTCCTGTTCGACTTCGATAAATACAGCTTGCGTGCCGGAGCCACCGACGGTTTGCGCGAAGTTGGAGAGGTTGCCAGGAATTATGGTAAGTCGCCCGTGCTGATCGAAGGCTACACCGAAGGTAAAGGTATGCACCCTTACAACCTGAAGCTTTCCGACAATCGCGCCGCTTCGGTGAAACAGTGGCGGGTGGAGAATGCGGACGTCTCCGGGCCGCGAATAAGGACCCGCGGCTCGGGAGAAGCCAGGCCGGTCGCTTCCAACACAAATCCGGATGGCTCCGATAGTCCGGCCGGTCGTCAGAAAAACCGCCGCGTCGAGATCACGATAACTACGAGCTAGAACGCTATGAATACCACCGAAAGCACCTTGGACCGTGAAGCCATACCGTCGGCGGCCATCGCTCCG
>Ga0187784_10002832_pt1 | contig 13943 bp, 12 predicted proteins | sample 1015_SJ02_MP15_2_FD_132964 | JGI IMG/M metagenome (GOLD analysis project Ga0187784, IMG submission 132964) | Tropical peat soil microbial communities from peatlands in Department of Meta, Colombia - 1015_SJ02_MP15_20_MG | ecosystem: Environmental > Terrestrial > Soil > Wetlands > Peat | place...
TCCTTGTCTGTCGTGTCCTTGTCTGTCGTGCACGCATCGGTCTGAACGTCCTGTGTTCTGGTCGTTTGGCGTATCTCCTCGAGGTAGGTGCCGAGGCGGTCGAGACGGGCCTCCCAGGTCCTTCGGAACGTCTCCATCCATTCGTCGGCGAGCGCGAGCGCCTCGGGCCGGAGCGAGCACGGCCGCCACTGCGCGTCCCTCCCCCGGGCGATGAGGCCCGCCTGCTCAAGAACCTTGAGGTTCTTGGAGACCGCGGGCTGGCTCATCTCGAGGGGCGCGCCGAGCTCGGTGACCGATGCAGGTCCGAGGGCGAGCCTCGCCAACATGGCGCGACGGGCGGGATGCGCCAGCGCGGCGAAGATGGCGTCGAGCTGCGCGGGCCCCCCGGACTGGTTGGCCAGGCGGTCAGCACCAGCGGCGCGGGTCATGACGACGCACCAACCGGGCCGAGCACCCGATAGTGGAGGAAGGTGGCCCAGTCGGACTGGTGCACGTCGAGCTGCTCGAGCTCGACGGAGCGGTCGAGGTTCTCGAACAGGCGCTTGCCGGCGCCCAGGAGCAGCGGTGCGACGATGATCGTCAGTTCGTCGAGGTACCCGGCCGCGAGCAGCTGGCGGATGATCTGTCCGCCTCCCATCACGTGGACCTGGCGGTCGCCGGCCAGCGCTTGGGCTCTGGCCACCGCCTCCTCCGGGCTGCGGGCGAAGTGGAACCCCGTGACGTCCGGGACGTCGCTCGTCCGGTGGGTCACCACGACGCAGGGGAACGGCCAGGGGTTCGTCCCGCCCCAATGGCCGGCAGCTTCGAAGGTGCCCCGTCCGGCGACGACCGCGCCGTTGGCGGCGGTGGTCTCCTCGAGCCACGCCTTGTCGGCGCCGTACGGCTCCCCGCGCTGGGGATCCTCGTAGCGCCACGGACCGCCGAAGACCCAGGAGTGCAGGCGCTCTCCGCCGACGCCGAGGCCCCGACCAGGACCGTCGTCGGGGCCGGTGTAGTAGCCGTCGAGGGAGATCGTGATCGCCCCGTGCACCGTGCCCATCTCGCTTCCTCCCCGTCCGACCAGTGGATAACAGTAAGGTTATATAACTAGATAGGAAAGTACAAGAGGCCCGGGATGCCGCCCCTCCGTGAGGGTGTCGCAGCTCAGCGCGGCTGCTGCAGGTAGACGTCGAGGTGGCGGATCTTGCCGTGGTCGTCGAACTCGAAGACGGTCATGGAGTTGACCGTGCTGACGGCTTCACCCCGACGGTGACGCTCTTCGATCTCGTAGTACACGAGGCCCGGGAGCTCGGAGACCCGGCGCACGGTGGTCGCGAACGAGTCGATCGACGACGCCCACGCCGTCAGCATCTGGGCATACTGCTGCCAGTCCTGGACCTCCAGGAACGTCCCGATCCGCTCGAAGTCCGCCACCGCCACGAACTCGGCCAGCGGAGCCCAGTCCGAAGGAGCGCGCGCCGAGGGGACCAGCTGCTTCATGGCTCGCTCGTAGGCCAGCACCTTCTCGGTCAGTGGGCCGTACTCCTTCGAGTCAGGAGTCATGGGTTCTGACGTCCTCCGTGCGGTCGCTCTCGGGGCGTCACGCAGGAGTGCGAGGTCTCCGCGGCAGGATGTGGGGGAGGTCCTCGGTGGTGAGGATGCCGGCCGCCGCTGCGCACACGTACGAGATGGCGTTGAGAGGTCCGTTGGCGTTGAACGCTGGCACGTACGACGCCAGGTCGTCGAGGGGCACGGGGAACGGCATGCTGACGTCGAACGGCGCGTCACCGTGCACGCGGATCCGCCACCCCGTCGGCTGCAGGCCCCAGTCCGGTTCGACGTCCATCGCCACGAAGCCGTACTGCGTGAAGCGGATGCGATCCTGGCCACCGCTCCGGCCGCGGACGACGATTCGCTGCGCCGCCGCGGTCCCGGCCTTGATCTGTCCCGCCACAATCGCCAGGTCCTCCTTCGCCGCCGCCACTCCGCCTTCGGCCGTCCATTCGTCGATGTCGAAGCGGGCGATGTCAGCCAGCACGGTCAGCGCCGGCTGGTACTCGCCGAAGAGGTGGTTCTTCCGGCGCTCCGGGTCGAACTCCGAGAGCGGCTTCCCGAAGCGCATCTGCTCCATCACCATGTGGGGGGAGGGGCGACGGGACAGGTCGCCGAACTCTTCGATCTCTATGAGGTCGACCCGGCGCTGGACCGACAGCAGCGCCAGCGGGACAGTCTCGGTGATGAACCCGGGGTCGCTCCCGCTCGCCCAGACCGAGGCACCGCCACGGTGGCAAGCATCGAGCACCCTGGCCCGGTTCTCGTCGCTCAGCCGCACGCCGCGGGCGATCAGGTCGGTGCACGTGGTGACGATGTTCGTCCCCTTCTCGAGCAGAGCCACGACGTCGTCGACCAGCTCGTCTTGGCTGAGCCCGGCACGCGTCTGGCCGCTGCCCGTCGCCCGCGCCATGTAGACGCAGCAGTCGGCCGGCACTTCGAGCACGGCATCGCGGTCCGTCGTGGCGACGATTCCCGTCGGCTCCTCGCCGCAGAGCGTGCCGGCATCCACCCCGTCCTTCGCCGGGTCGTAGACGAGCACCCCGACGAGGTCGAGCGCCGGATCGCGGATGATCTCGCGTAGCGCGCGCTGTCCCGTGTTGCCCGTCGCCCACTGGATCACCCGAAGTCGCTCTGAAGCCATGGCGGCGACACTACAGGAGTGTCTAGACGATCGTCTAGATGCAGTCGGCGATGGTGGCTGCGGCGCGACGGCTCTCCTTCAGCGGAAGCGCCGCGCGAGGCGCAGCAGTTCGCAGCGGAGCGTGTCGTCGTCGATGTCGGCCATCATGGGGTGCATCACCGCCCCGCTGAGGGCCGCCATGAACATGGCGGTCTGGAGGTGGCGGTGTGGTTCGGCCCCCGGGCCCATCAGGAGATCGGTCAACCGGTCCAGAACCCGCTGGTAGCGCTCATCGTCGGCGAAGAAGCGCAGCACCACGGGGTCGCTCATGATCACGCTGACCGTTCGCCGGCGGTCGACCGAGAGGTCGACCATGCCGCTGAGGACGACCTGGCGTCGCCGCGTCCGCGGCACGCGCTCAGCCGCGTCGACGACCGCCTCGAGCCGCGACAGCTCGTCGTCTGCCGCGGCGAGCACGATGTCGTCCTTGGTCTTGAACTGGTAGAAGAGGGCGGCCTTCGTCACCCCGATGGCGTCGGCGATCATCTGGAGCGACGTGCCGCCCACCCCCCGCTGGGCGAAGAGCTCCTGCGCCGCGGCGACGATACGGGCCTGCGGCCCCGTGAGCGACGGAGCGCTCGCCTCGGGTTCCTCGGGGTTCTCGTGGTCCACGAGCGTCCTGGTGCGGCTCACGCGCCCCCAGCTCCCGCCAGAGGCTCAGGCCGGGAGGGAGGACGGGGTCATCGTGGCCGGGCGGTCCTCCTCGGCCGGATGCGGCGCGCCGGACGGGACGAGATCCGGCCGTTCGAGGCGGCGCCCGATGCGGGCGCTGTTCCAGACGACGAAGGCGGACGACAGCGCCATCGTCGCCCCGGCGATGAGCGGGTTCAGAAGCCCGAGGGCGGCCAGGGGGATGGCCGCCACGTTGTAGGCGAAGGCCCAGCCGAGGTTGCCACGGATCGTGTGCAGCGTCCCGCGGGCAAGGTCGATGGCGACGGGAACGACCCGCAGGTCGTCCCGCACGACGATGAGGTCTGCCGCGTCGCGTGCCACGTCGGTGCCCGAGCCAACGGCCAGGCCCAGGTCGGCCGAGGCGATGGCGGGCCCGTCGTTGATCCCGTCACCCACCATGGCCACCGAACGCCCCGCCGCCTGCAGGCGCCGGATCAGATCCACCTTGTCGGCCGGCAGCGCCTCGGCCACGACCTCGTCGATGCCGGCGGCCGCGGCGACCGTCTCGGCGACCCAGCGGTTGTCCCCGGTCAGCAAGATGCAGTGGAGCCCGAGCGCGTGCAGGTCCGCCACCGCCGCCGCCGCCGTGGGTCGGACCGTGTCCGAGAGGGCGATCGCCCCCAGGACCTCGTCGTCGCAGGCGACGAGCACGACGGTCTGGCCGCGTGCCTCCCACGTCACGCGGGCCTCGTTGACCTCCGCCGGGATGTCGGGCGCCGGCCACGACCCCGGTCGTCCCACCACCACCCGGTGGCCGCCGACCATCCCGCGTGCGCCGAGGCCGGGGAGTGCGGTGAAGTCCTCCACCTCTTCGAGCGTCGTGCCCCCGTCGAGGGCAGCGGTGACGATGGCCCGTGCCACGAGGTGCTCCGAGGCGTGCTCGACGGCGCCGGCCCAGGCGAGGAGCTCCCGGCGCGACACCCCGGGCACCGTGCACAGCTCGGTCACGGTCATGGCACCCGTCGTCACCGTCCCCGTCTTGTCCAAGATGACGGTGTCCACCTGGCGCGAGGCCTCGATCCCTTGGTAGCCCTTGAAGAAGATACCCAGGCGCGCACCCTGGCCGGAGGCCACCATGAGCGCCATCGGCGTGGCCAACCCGAGCGCACAGGGGCAGGCGATGATGAGGACCGAGAGGGAGGCGTTCAGGGCCTGGTTCGCGCCGGCTCCGCTGGCCAGCCACGCGCTCAGGGTGCAGGCGGAGATGAGGAGGACCGCGGGGACGAAGATGCCCGCGATGCGGTCGGCCAAGCGCTGCACCGACGCTTTCTCGCTCTGCGCCCGCTCCACCAGTTGCACCATCTGGGCGAGCTGCGTGTCGTGGCCGACCTTCTCGGCGCGCACGATCAGCCTGCCGTCGACCGACACCGTGCCACCGATGACCGCGTCCCCGGGGCCGACGTCCACCGGGAGGGACTCACCGGTCATGGCGCTGCGGTCGAGCGAGGCCCGTCCGCTGACCACCTGGCCGTCGGTCGCCACCGTGTCTCCGGGCCGCACCACGAACTGCTGACCCACCACCAGCGCGCTGACCGGAAGGCGGTGCACGTCACCTTCGGTGTCGACGACGTCGACCCACTGCGCGGCCACGGCCGCCAGCGAGCGCAGCGAGTTCCTCGTCCGGCGCTTCGTCCACGCCTCGAAGAACCGGCCGGCGAGGAGGAATGTCGTCACGCCGGCGGCGACGTCGATGTAGATCGCTCCGCCGGTGTGGTGCGTCAACGAGTACAAGAACGTGTGCTGTTCGACGGCGCCCCGTTGCCAGAACATCGTGTAGAGGGACCAGGCCGTCGAGACCAGGATGCCGAGGGACACCAGGCTGTCCATGGAGAACGTGCCACGGCGAAGGTGGCGGGCCGCGGCCGTGTAGAAGGGCCACGCGCACCAGGTGACCACCGGCGCGGCCGTGATGGTGAGGAACCACTGCCAGCCCGGGAACCGGGCGTCGGGCATCAGCCAGAAGAGCAACGACATGTCGCACAGCGGCATGAACAGCAGACCCGCCACGATGAGGCGCCGGCCCAGGCTGCGCACGGCCGCGTCGGCACCACCGAGGTCGTCGGCCACCGAGTCTGGGAGCGCCGTCCTGGTTCCGTACCCGAGCGACTCGATCGCCTCGACGACCGCCGACAGCCGGTCGTCGGACTCCATCTCCACGAAGGCCGATTCGGAGGCGTAGCTGACCGACGCGTGCACGCCCTCAAGTTGGTTGAGCCGACGCTCGATGCGGGCGGCGCAGGCGCCGCACGTCATGCCGTCGATGGCGAGCGTGGCCTCCGTGGGCCGAACGCCGGCGGGCGCGTCGTGGTGGGGTGCGCTCACCGGCGTTCGCGATCCTCGGTCATCCCCGTAGGTCGGAACCGCTCAGGCGTGGGCCGAGCTCTGCTCGGGAGCCCGGACCAGTGGCGCGCCGCAGGCGCACAGGTACTTGGACTCCTCCGTGACGCCCTCGCAGTGGCACTCTTCGACGATCACCACGCGGCAGTTGCAGTGCTCGTGGGTGCAGGTGAGGATGGATCCCTTCGTGTACTCGCTCATGAGAGCGCTCCTTCCGCTCGGTCGCTCGTGCCGCTGGTCCGGCTCGTGGCGGGTTGAGCACCGGTGGTGCGCCCGCCTGCTACTGCTTACTCCCGTTACTCCCGCACCAACTTCGTTTGCACCTTGATACTACTTAGTGTAGTACATGCCCGTCAGGCCGAAGCAGCCGGGTCCGGTCGTGGCGCCGGCTCGGGCGGCTTCGTGACGAGAGGGGTAGGGATGGCGATCACCGAGGACGCGGGCCCGTCGGTCGAGAAGGAGCCAGGGCCGACGCCGGCGCCGCAGGCGGTGACGCAGGGAGCGGCGCCGCGCGATCTCCAGCAGACCTTCCGCCTGTTGCTGGCCACGGTCTGGCTGTTGGACGCCGCGCTGCAGTTAGCGCCGTTCTTCTTCACCGCCGGGAAGAACGGCTTCAGTGGGATGCTCAACGGCCTGGCGCCGGGCAACCCGACGTGGATCTCGCACACCATCACCTGGAACGCCTCGATCGTCGACCACCAGGCCGTGTTCACCAACACGGTCTTCGCCGGCATCCAGTTCCTGATCGCTTTCGGCATCGCCTGGCGGCGCACAGTCAAGCCCGCCCTGGTGCTGTCGATCGTGTGGTCGGTCGGGGTGTGGTGGTTCGGCGAGAGCCTCGGCGGCCTCTTCCACGGCGCCGCCACGCCGCTCGGGGGAGGGCCCGGCGCCGTGCTCTTCTATGCCCTGCTCGCCGTGTTGCTGTGGCCCTCCGAGGGTCCCAACGCACCGTTCGTGGCCGCCCGGACCATCGGTGAGGGCGCGGCCAAGGTCGTCTGGCTCGTGGTGTGGCTCCTGCTCGCCGTCCTCGCCGTCGTGGGCAACGGCCGGTCGCCGCAGTTCCTGCAGGGCCTCGTGGCCGGCCTCAACAGCGGGCAACCGGGCTGGCTCTCCAGGCTCGACAGGTGGACCGAGAACGTCCTGCTACACGACGGGACGAAGGTGGCGGTGCTCTTTGCCGTCTTCTGCGTGGTGGTGGCGGCCAGCGTGTACCTGCATCCCAAGGTGACGCAGGTGATCCTGGCCATCGCCGTGGTGGCGTTCGCCTTCGTGTGGGTGGGCGTAGAGGACGTCGGCGGCATCCTGGCCGGGGGAGCGACCGATCCGAACTCGGGTCCCTTGGTCGTGCTCCTCATCCTCACCTACTGGCCACTCTCGGCGTCGGTGACGTCGGTGACCGCTTCACGTGATCGGGCCGCCGTGGCGCTCGGTACCAACGGATCGAAGGAGGTCTGAGGCTGATGGTCGGAGTGCCTCCCTGGTTGTACTACCTCTTCGGCGTCCTCATGTTCGCGGTGGCCGCCTACTGCTTCGTCCTGCTGGTCCCTTCGGGTGCGGCGCACCGCGCCGCGGGCCGTGACGTCGAGATCTCCCATGTGGCCATGGGCCTGGCCATGGCCGGCATGTTCGTGCCGGCCTGGGCCTTCGGGCCGAGCTGGTTGTGGGTGCTCGTCTTCATCGCCCTGTTGGCGTGGTTCGTGGTCAAGGCGGTGCAGTCGATCCAGCACTTCGGCTTGCACGTTCCCCACACCGCCATCCATGCGGTCATGAGCTTCGCCATGCTGCTCATGTACTGGTTCCCGACGGGGTCGACCTCGGGGGCCATGTCCATGTCGATGTCCGCCGGCGGTCACCGCATGGACCCGGGCCTGGCGCTCCTGGTCGCCTTCGTCCTCTTCGGCTCGGCCATCTTCACCGTCGCCTCGCCCAACAGGGGCGCCACGCACTACGGGACGCACGACGGCATCCACGCCGTTCCTCGCCGTGGCCAGCCGGTGGCGGCGGGGGCGGACGGCCCGGGCTCGGAGCCGTCACCCCTGGCGACCGAGGTGGACGTCGTGGTCAGTTCACCTGCCCTGGCCGACGCCACCCACGTCGTGATGTGCGTGGCCATGGGCCTCATGCTCGTCCTCATGATCTGAGGGGACCCGAGGGCAGATCGGACGCCACGGGCCCTTGGACCTACGGTGTGCTCTGGGGAGGCCGCCTCAGCCGCTGGGGTGCTCGAGGATCCGTGAGAGCGGGACCACGGGCACTTGGATCCTGAGCGACCCGGCCCGGGCGAAGCGCAGCGTGATCGGGACGCGCTCTCCCAGGTGCAGCTGCGACTTGGGCACCTCGAGCATCACGTGGTCCTCTCCGGGGATGAGCGACGCCTGGCCGTGCGCCGGGATCTTCAGCTCGCGCATGAAGTCCATCGAGCCGTCCGGGTTCTCCGTCATCAACATGGCGCTCAGCGCCGCCGTCGTCGAGACCGAGACGAGCGCGTCGAGGTGCGACCCTGAGTTCTTCACCGTCAGGTAGATCGCCGCCACGAGCGGGCTCGGAGGGAGCGGCAGGAAGGCCTGGACGACGCTGAGCGCACCGATGCGGTTCCCTGCGCTCGCCGCCGCCGCCGCCGCCGCCGCCGCCGCCGCCGCTGCTGCTGCCGGCGCTGACGCCACCGCCGGCGGGACGGCCTCGACGAGACCCGCCCCCGGACCCAAGATCGCGCCGAGTGAGAGGGCCAGGACGCCTCGGCGCGGGGGACGCGTCCGTGGCGTAGTCGACCGCGTCACCTTCTCCGTCCCTTCGTCGCGCGCCAGACCTTCCCGCCCGGGTCCTCCCGACCCCGGCGGGCACACCGCTCCCGATGCCGACGCAGCCGACGCGGCGCCAACCGTACTGCGGCTCTGAGGCCGTCCCGGGTCGCCCACCGCTCGGACACGCGCGCACGTGTCGAGTGGCCTCCCGTACGTCTCTTGACTGCGCACGGGCGACGCGCAGCGGCCGCCCGGTCATTCTACATTTTGTAGATTCGAGCCGGACGCCGGGGTCGGCGCGCTCAGCGTGCGCCGGCCGTGTCGGTGCGGACGTGCTCGCCGACGGCGTCGAAGTCGAGCTCGGCCGCCGGTCGGGGCGCTTGGATGGCGAAGCCCTGGCCGAGGTCGCAGCCGAGCCCGACCAACTGGCCGATGAATTCGATCCGTTCGATGCCCTCCGCCACCACGCGCAGGCCCACGGCGTGGCCGAGATCGATGACCGACCGGGCGATCGACTCGTCGCGGCCGCCGGGTTCGCCGGCCTGGAGGTGCGCCGTGAACATGCGGTCCAGCTTCAGCTCGCCGACGGCCAGCTCGCTGAGGTGGGCGAGCGAGGAGAAGCCGGTACCGAAGTCGTCGATGGAGACGCGGACCCCCAGCTCGGCCAGATCGCCGATGATGCGCTTGGCCCGCACGAGGTCGGCCATGACCATCTGCTCGGTGATCTCGAGCACCAGGGCGCCGGGTGGGAGCGCGGCCAGGGCGAGGAACTCGGCCACCCGCGATGGCAGGGAGGCGTCGAGCAGGTCGGTGGCCAAGAGGTTGACCGCCACCGAGACGCGGCGCCCGGCGCGCCACCACCCGGCGCAGTCGGCCAGTGCCCGGCGGAAGACCCAGTCGGTGAGGGGGCGGATCATCCCGTTCTCCTCGGCCAGGTTGAGGAGGTGCTCCGGTGGGATCATCCCCAGGGTGGGGTGGGGCCAACGCAGGAGGGCCTCCACCGTGACGACCTCTCCCGTGCGCAGGTCGATCTCGGGCTGGTAGTGCAGCGTTAGCGAGCCGTCGTCGAGCGCGTGGCGCAGGTCCTCGATCAGCCGGAACCGGTCGGCCCCGTCGTCGAGCGCCGCCTCGTAGATGTCGAAGTCCGACTTGGCCCCCTTGGCCCGGTACATGGCGACGTCGGCGCACCGGATGAGCTCCTCGGCCGTCTGCGCGTGGACGGGGGCCACGGCGACGCCGATGCTGCCCCCGATGTGCAGGCTGGCCGTGTCCACCACGATCGGCTCGGTGAGGGCGTCGGTGATGCGCTGCGCCACCGACGTGGCGAACCGGGCGTCGGCACCGGTGAGGATCACCGCGAACTCGTCGCCGCCCAGCCGTGCCACCAGGTCGGTCGGCCGGATCACGGCGCGAATGCGGGGCCCGACCTGCTTGAGCAGGGCGTCACCGGTCTGGTGGCCGAAGGAGTCGTTGACCTCCTTGAAGTGGTCCAGGTCGATCAACAGCAAGGCCACGTACTGCACGTCCCCGCTGCGCAGCGCGTGGAAGCCCCGAGCGAGCTCATCGTGCATGCGGCGGCGGTTGGCCAGGCCGGTCAGCTCGTCGGTGACGGCCTCGTGTCGCCGGGCCTCGGTCATCCCCCTGAGCTCGCGCAGCGCCAGGCCCAGCCTGACCGCCGCCACCACCAGCGTGGCCGCGGCCAGCCCCAGCGCGACCGCGCTCACGTGCTCGATGTTGCCCAGCATGAGGATCACGACGCTCGCCACGGCGGCGATCGCCGGGATGATCAGCCGGGGCGCCCGCTCAACGGTGAGCGAGCGGCGCTCGTCGCCGGCCGGGATCCACACCGAGAGGGACATGGCGAAGATGGCCAGTGGCCAAGTCAGGTCGAGTGGCGTGCCGACCTGATAGCTGCCCGCCGAGGACTGGAACAGGTAGATCGTGTCGCCCACCGCCATCAGGCCGCAGCCGGCGGCGAAGACGAGGAGGCGGAGCGGCGACCCCGGCACGACGATGAGGGCACCGACGGCCAGCGTCAAGAGCAACAGGTCGCCGATGGGGTAGGCCAGGTTCACGGCCACCGACAGGGGAGAGCCGCCGACCGCGCTCAGGATCGTGTCGAAGGCGAAGGCGGCGCAGACGGCCGCCGTCCCGAGGCCGGCAATGGCACCGTCGAGCCACACGCTCGCCTGGAAACCCCCGAGGTAGGACCGGACGACGAGCATCAGGGCGACGTACGCCGTCGGGTAGATGACGAGGTAGAAGGCGTCGGCGATCGAGACCGACGGCGTCGGGTCGGCCGACCAGATCACGTCGCCGACGGCCCAGCACAGCAACCCGATGCCCAGGACCAGGGCTGGCGCGCGCCCCGGTCGGCGGGTGACGCCCCGGGCCAGGCAAGCCAGGGCCACGGCCACTTCGAAGGCGTCCACGAGTTGGTTGTCGACGAACGACCAGGACTGCCCGGTGGGGCGTACGAAGAGGGTGACGGCGTAGGCAGCCAGCAGCAGGCCCGCGAGGCCGTAGAACACCCAGGCCGGGTCGCGAAGGCGCGCCCTGAGGGTCGCGCCGCTCGTGCTGCTCGCCGTCGCCGCGGCCTGCGCCGTTGCGTCCCGAATCACCGCTGGGAATTCGGCCGGTTTGCTACCGGGCTTGACGAAAAGAGTCGTGCCCGGCACCGGCGCCCGGTCGGCCCGAAAAGGGCGGCTCCGCACGCGGCGGCGGCCATGCAGCGCACGAGTCCGGATCGGTAGCATCCCGCAGGTGACAGCGCGTGCGGAGCCCATGGGGCACTCGGGGACGGCCACGGTTCGCCCGGGGGTGCCCACGACGGTGGTGGCCCGGTGACGGTGGCCGTCGTGACCGGCGCCTCCCGCGGTATGGGGCGCTCCTGCGTCGAAAAGCTGCGGGGATCGGCTGACCAGCTGGTGGCGGTCGACCTCGAGCCCCCCGAGATCGAGGGCACCGTGGGCCTCGCCTGCGACGTCTCGGACCCCGAGGCGGTGACGCGCCTGGCTGCCCGGGTGGCCGACCTCGGTCCTTTCCGGGCGCTGGCCCACGTGGCGGGCATCTCGCCCACCATGGGCGACCCCCGGCGCATCTTCGCCGTGGACCTGGTCGGCACGCAGCTGCTGCTCGATGCGTTCGAGTCCTTGGTCCTGCCCGGCTCGGCCGCCGTGTGCTTCTCGTCGCTCGCCGCCTACCAGCTGGCGCCGTTCGCCGACGCCGAGACCGACGCCCTCATCGACGAGCCGCTCGCTCCCGACTTCCTCGACCGGGCTGCGGCCGCCGTCACCGACAGCGGGTACGCCTACGGCTTGGCCAAGCGCGGCGTCATCCGCGCCTGCGGGCGCGCCGCCGTGCGTTGGGGTGCCCGCGGCGGGCGGGTCAACTCCCTGGCCCCGGGCATCATCGACACCCCGATGGGGCGCCAGGAGCTCGACCAGCAGCCCTTCATGCACACCATGCTCGAGCACGGGCCGCTCGGCCGGCTGGGCCAAGCCGACGAGATCGCCGCCGTGGCCGCCTTCTTGTTGTCCGACGAGGCGTCGTTCGTCTCAGGCATCGACGTGCTGGTCGACGGCGCGCTGCTCCAGGGGATGGCACAGGGCATGGCGGCGCCGCCCGCCGAGGCCCCCTAGGCCGAGCGGCCTCGGCGTGCAGGAGCTGGCGGGCAGGACCGCAGTCGTGACGGGCGCGGCGAGCGGCATCGGCCTTGCCGTCACCGAGTCCTTCGTCGCCGAAGGCATGCGGGTCGTGCTGGTGGACCTCGACGAGGAGCTGCTGCATCGTGAGTCGGCGCGGCTGGCGGCCGGCGGCGCCGCCACCCTCGCCGTCGCGGCCGACGTGCGCGACCCCGACGCAGTCGAGCGGGTCGCTGGCGCGGCGGTCGAGTCCTTCGGGCGGCTCCACGTGGCGGTGAACAACGCCGGCGTGGTCAACGGTGGGCGCTCGTGGGAGCTGTCACTCGAGGAGTGGCACCGGGTCATCGACACCAACCTCTGGGGGGTGATCCACGGCGTTCGGTCCTTCGTGCCGCGCATCCTTGCCTCGGGCGCCGAGGGGCACCTGGTCAACGTGGCCTCGATGGCGGCCGTCCTCCCGCGCGCCGGCATCGCGCCGTACGTGGCGGCCAAGCACGGCGTGCTCGGGCTGACCGACGCGCTGCGGGCCGAGCTCGAGGCCATGGAGGCTCCGGTCGGCGCCAGCGTGGTCATGCCGGGGATGATCCGGACCGCCCTGAACCCCATCGGGACCGTCGAGCCGGCCGCGGTGGCCCGTAACGTCCTCGACGCGATCCGGACGAACCGTCCCTACGTGTTCACCGATGACCACCATGTCGACGCCGTCGAGGACCGCCTGCGCGCCATCCTCGCCGCGCGGGCCGACGTCGTCCCGTGAGGACCGGACCGCGTCCTCACCTTTTGCGGCGCCGGGGCGCCCGCTCGAGCGCGCGTCGCGGAGCCCCGATAGCGTGAGCACCAGTCGGACCGAGAGACGTGGAGGCGCCGTGCAGACCGAAGCCGCCATCTTGTGGGAGCGCCCTGGCGAGTGGAGCGTGGAGCCCATCGAGCTCGACCCGCCCCAGGAGGGCGAGGTGCTGGTCACGTTGGCCGCGTCGGGCATGTGCCACTCCGACGAGCACCTGCTCACCGGTGACATGCCCGTCCCGCTGCCCATGATCGGAGGCCACGAGGGCGCCGGCATAGTCGAGGAGGTCGGGCCGGGCGTGCACGGCCTCGAGCCCGGGGACCACGTGGTGCTGGGCTTCGTCCCGGCGTGCGGCAAGTGCCCCTCGTGCGCCACCGGGCACTCCAACCTGTGCGACGTGGGTGCCATCCTCATGACCGGCCGGCAGCTCGACGGCGGGTTGCGCCGCCACGCCAGGGGGCATGACATCCCGGCCATGGTCTGCCTCGGCACCTTCGCCAAGCACGCGGTCGTCAACCAGGCGTCGTGCGTGAAGATCCTGCCCGACTACCCGCTGGACAAGGCCTGTCTGGTCGGGTGTGGCGTGACCACGGGATGGGGCTCGTCGGTGTATGCCGCCGACGTGCAGCCCGGCGACTACGTGGCGGTGATCGGTGTGGGGGGCATCGGCGCCGCGGCCATCCAGGGCGCGCGCCTGGCCGGCGCCGAGATGATCTTCGCCATCGACCCCGTCCCCCTCAAGCGCGAACTGGCCCCCTCTTTCGGCGCCACCCACGTGGCCGGTTCCGTCGAGGAGGCCAGCGCGCTCATCGGGCAGGAGACCTGGGGCCACATGTGCGACAAGGTCGTCTGCGCCATGGGCGTCGGGCGAGGTTCGATGATCGAGACCATCCTCGGCATCACCGCCAAGCGCGGACGAGTCGTCGTGACCAACATCCATCCCATGACCGAGATGGACGTGACGATGAACCTCATGCAACTCACCATCTTGGAGAAGCAGATCGTGGGCAGCATCTTCGGGTCGGCCAACATCCATTACGACATCCCGA
>Ga0187784_10002835_pt1 | contig 13931 bp, 14 predicted proteins | sample 1015_SJ02_MP15_2_FD_132964 | JGI IMG/M metagenome (GOLD analysis project Ga0187784, IMG submission 132964) | Tropical peat soil microbial communities from peatlands in Department of Meta, Colombia - 1015_SJ02_MP15_20_MG | ecosystem: Environmental > Terrestrial > Soil > Wetlands > Peat | place...
AGCAGGAAGGCAGGATACGTCAGGAAGATATACCCCAGGCAGGAGACGGTAAGCATCATCTTCTTGCTGACCTTGTCGGCTGCCCACCCGAAGAAAGGCAGCAGGATGGTATAAAACAGCGTTGCCGTCGAAGCGAGTTTCATCGAAACATCGAAAGGGAGTCCAATAACGGTCTTGAGGTAGGTAGGCATCCAGGTGAACAAAATGTAGTACACCACGTTCCAGACCAGAGACAAAGCGAATACCACCAGGAGTCCTTTCTGGTCATACTTCCACGAATCGCTCAGGGGCTTTTCCGATGTCTCTTTATTTGCCTTCGCTTTTAAAAATTCAGGGGACTCGTCCACGCGCATCCGAATATACAGGCCGATAAGTCCCACGAGGAAGCCGAAGAAAAACGGAACGCGCCAGGCCCAGGCGTTGATCGTTTCGGTGGTAAAGGCCATCGTGGTCAAGGTGACGGCAAAACTCCCCAGAAAGAACCCGAGTCCCGTACCCGTGGGCCGGAAACTGCTGACAAAAGCACGCCGGTTTAGCGGCGCCAGCTCGTATATGAAGGAGGTTGCAGAACCCCATTCCCCTCCTGCCGCAAACCCCTGGACCAGCCTGCAGACGAGAATCAGTACAGGGGCCAGTATGCCGATGGATCCGTAAGTCGGCAAAATACCAATGGCACCCGTACCCACGGCCATAAGAATTATGGACAATGCCAGGGCTTTGTTCCTGCCGGCCTTATCCCCATACGGACCCAGCACCATGGCGCCAAACGGTCTTATCATAAAGCCGATGGCGAATACACCGAATGCCTGCAGTAAAGAGACGGTCGGATTATTTGACGGAAAGAACTGCTGCGCGATGAATGGAGCAGCGACTCCATAAATCGACCAGTCTATCCATTCCACTACGTTTCCAATAGAACCGGCGATAATCGCCTTGACAATACCTTTGGGCAGTGTTGCCTGTTGTTCCATCTGCGACATGGCGGTGCTCCTTTTTCCAGGTAAAAACCTGATGATTCGGCACGATGTCAATAGCGAACGGGAATAGGACAGGTCGAAGCATTGCCGTTTAGCGTGTTGTAATGCCCGCTTGGAACCACTGATGTGCGACTTGACCTGAGTCCCGTTGTACGAGGAGCCCCGGTCCCCGAACAGTTTTATTCGTTGAAAGCCCTATCCACTGCGTCGGCCAGTTCGGCGAGCGTGTGGAAGTGATAATCCGGTCTGGTCATCTGGGTTACGGCTTTCGTGCCGCCAAAACCGGGCTGGTTGTAGCGGCGTTCGATCCAGCAAACGGTGTAGCCCAGGCGGCGTGCCACGCCTATGTCATGGAACTGGCTCTGCGCTACGTGCATCGTGTCGGCGAGGGTGAAGCCCCGGGTGCTCAACCTGCCGCGCGTAAAAGCAAAGAACTGAGGGTCGGGTTTGTCGCACAACGCATCGTCGGACGTGACCATGTCATCGAAGGGCTGCCCCAGCGTTTGCTCGAAATAGCCTACCGCCCAGCGCCGGGTGTTGGTCATCCCCACCAGCTTGAAGTGCCTGCGCAAGCGCCAGAGCGCTTCCGCCGAATCGGCAAATGCCGGCCATTCCCTGCATGAGTTCCGAAAACCCTCAGCCAGTTCTTTCGTGCAGGGCAGTCCGACTTCCTCCGCCACGTGGCGCCATGAATTCACGAGGTCGTCCGGATACGCCCCCGCATCATCCCTGCTCCGCGATTTCCGGTAGGCCTCGAGAAAAGCCTCATCCGTTACAGCCGCCCCGGGTACACTGCGCCTCATGTATTCGAGCATGCCGCGCTCGAAATCGATCAATGTGCCGACCACGTCGAAGCTCATGACCTTGATGCATTTGAGAGGCCTCATGGAATCCTGGCTCGCCTTTGATGTTGACATTAGTCCAATTCCTTTCTCAAATTGAGTTGGTGATCCCGATTGCCGCGCGTCCAGGACAAGGGCATCGGTGCCTCATCATGAATCAGACGATTCTTTTTACCTCTTGAGTTTTCCCTGGTGCTTGATCAGCCATCTCACTTCCTCCATCTGCCATGGGGCCGCCGTGCCCTGGGGCAGCAGAACCCTGGGTGAACTGATCAATCCCATGAGGTAGAGCCCCATCTTGTGGATGGAGTGCCAAACGTTCATGTCATAGAAACCGATATCGTTCCACGGTGTGATGGTTTCGTTGTAAAAGGCCCTTGCGCCTTCAATATCCCCGCTGCGGACCATGGACAGGAGCCGCACATGTTCTGCAGGCAGCATCGCCGCGGTGGCCGTCAGCACTCCCTGGCAGCCCAGGAGCAAATATCTCAGCGTAAAAGTGTCCGCTCCGCAGAAAATCAGAAGTCGATCCCCCAGGGTCTTGGCAGTTTCCTGGAGAGCTGCGTGATTTTTCCAGGCGTATTTCATGTAGGAAATGCGTCCGGCATCGACGAGTCTCTTCAACACTTCTACCGGGATGTAATCTTCCAGTCGGGAGTATGGCGCGATGGGGATCTTGACAGAGTCCGCGATGGCTGTGTAGTGAGTTACCAGTTCCTCCACCGTGAACGACCGGAACCCCAATGGATTGAATGCCAAAATGGCGTCAGCCCCCAGGCTCTCGGTTTCCCTGCAGAGGTCTATGGCCGGGTATGTCCCCATTGCCGGGCAGCCTACCATCAACGGTGCCCGCCCGTTCACGTGTTTGACCGCCACTTTGATAACTGCCGCCCAATCCGCCCGGCTGAACAGGTAGGACTCTCCTATTGCCGCCAGGACTCCCACTCCATGACAGCCATTCTCCAACTCGAAATCGATGACCTTCTTCAACCCCGTTTCGTCCAGTTTGCCATCGTCGGTTATCGGAGTTGGAATAAGTGCCATGATGTCTTTCATTGTCTTCATTATTTCTCCCTTCCTGAAGTTTCCGCAGGTATGATTTTTTCTTTATTTCAGAAGTTTCAACAACTTGTCGTATTCCCCATCCACCATTCTGTATGTATGCTGTTCCTGTGGGAATTCGCGGCTTCTGACTTCCTCGACATAGTTTGCGAAGGCCTTGGTCGCTTTTTCCGCAAGGTTCTCGTATTTTTTGATGAATTTTGGCGTAAAAGCCTGAAACATACCCAGCAGATCGCTGCAGATGGTCAGTTGGCCGTCGGCATGAACGCCGGCCCCGATGCTGTATACCGGGATCTTGAGCTCATCCCGTATGATGCCGGTGACTTCCGGGGGAACCGCCTCGACGAGCAGTGCGAAGGCTCCGGCTTCCTGTACCGCGCGCGCATCCGCAATCACTTCCATGGCCGCCGGAGCCGTCCGGCCCTGCGCTTTGAATCCTCCCAGCTGGCCCGAACTCTGCGGGGTGAGGCCGATGTGGCCGATTACCAGCATCCCGCCGTCGGCGATAGCCCTGATTTGAGGACACACCCGAACGCCCCCCTCCAGTTTGATCGCATCGGCATTGGCTTCCTTGAAGAAACGGCCTGCATTTCTCACCGCATCCTCGATGCTGACCTGGTAGGACAAAAAAGGCATGTCTCCGACCACAAAAGTATTGGGAGCGCCCTTCCTGACAGCCTGGCAGTGTACGATACACTGATCCATGGTGACGGGAACGGTCCCCTCGTATCCGTAAACGCACATGCCGAGGGAATCGCCCACCAAAAGCATATCCATGCCGGCCGCCTCGGCGAATGAGGCGGTAGGGAAATCATAGGCGGTGACCCAGGTAACTGCTTGTCCGGATTCTTTCATTTTTTCAAAATCGAAGCGGGACAGTTTCTTTTTCATCGTTCACCTCAAAACCTAAATGCATTCGTTATGAGCGCTGGGCAGGGAGGACGTTCATCCTCAGCTTGCCGGTTTCCAGCACACTCCTGTTGACGATATGGTCGGGCAATTCCCCTTTGAAAACCTTGACAACCTGCTGGGCAGCCCTGGTTCGCACTTCGGCCATGGCATCCTCCGAATAAAATGCGGCATGCGGCGTGACCAGGAGGTTGTCCAGGGACAGCAAGGGATAGTCGAAATCCGGGGGCTCTTCCTCCAGTACATCCAGGGCGGCTCCTCGGACGGTGCCGTTTTTCAGGGCTCCGTAAAGCGCCTGCTCATCGATCACCGCTCCGCGACACGTGTTGATGATAAATGCCGATGCCTTCATGCCCGAGAGTTCTTCCTTGCCTATCGACTTCCGTGTATCCGGGCTCAGAGGCACATGGATGGAGAGATAATCCGCCGCGGCGAAAACCTCCTGCCTGGTTGCAGGCTGAACTCCACGGGTCTTGAGGAACTCGTCAGGGACAAAAGGGTCGGAAGCGATCACTTTCATGCCGAAACTCGCGGCCCTGGCGGCTACGGCCTGGGCCACCCGTCCAAAACCCAGCAAACCGAGAATGGAACCCCTGATACGTTCCCGGGGACCTGCAGATTTATAGTCCCAGATTTTGCTGCGAACCCTGCGATCGTACTGGAAGATGCCCCTGGCGCACGAAAGGATGAGGGCCATTGCATGATCCGCGACTTCTTCGAAGCAGTAATCGGGGCAGTTCACCAGCAGGATGCCCACCTCGGTGGCGGCTTCCGGGTCGACATTGTCGAAGCCGGCACCGTTCATGGAGATGATCCTGCATCGTCGAAGCGAGCGAATGACCTTTCCGGATAAAGGAGCGTATCCGGTGATTATGGCGTCCGCATCCTCGGCCACCCTCAAGACTTCCTCCTCATCACTGCAGTGAGCAGCAGTGAAATTGATTCCGAGCGGGGCAAAGATGCCATGTTCGATGTTCAGGTCCGGCCATCCATAATCCGTCAGGACAACATTGAATTTCGATTCTGGATTCATTTCGGTTCTTCCTCCCGGGCTTCTTTCCATTCGGGGTTCTTCGTGGTTGACTGCAACCCCCATCTAGGAGCGGGAAACCGAGGCCGCCGTCATTCTGAATTTGCCGCTTTCCACGATCTTGCTGTTGACGATCCGGTCGGGTAATTCCCCTTTGAAAATCTTGATGACCTCCTGGGCGGACCGGGATCTCACTTCGGCCATGGAATCTTCCGAGTAGAATGCAGCGTGCGGGGTAACCAGGACATTATCAAGTGATAACAATGGATTGGCAAAATCCGGGGGTTCGTCCTCCAGGACATCGAGAGCAGCTCCCCTGACAATGCCGATTTTTAATGCCTCATAAAGCGCTTTTTCATCGATAACAGCCCCTCGGCACGTGTTGATGACGAAAGCCGACCTTTTCATCATCGACAGTTCTTGAATGCCTATGGATTTACGTGTTTCCCTGGTCAAAGGCACATGGACCGAAAGATAATCGGCCATGGCGAAAGTCTCTTGCCTCGTTGCATGCTGAACGCCCCGGGCTTGAAAGACATCACTGGTGATGAAGGGATCGCAGGCCACCACCCTCATCCCGAAGGCCCTGGCCCTGGCGGCCACCGCCTAGGCGACACGGCCGAACCCGATGAGTCCCAGGACCGAATTCCGGATGCGTTCCCGCGGACCGGCCGACTTATAATCCCAAACTCTGCCTCGAATCCTTCGATCGTACTGGAAGATGCCCCTGGCGCACGAAAGGATCATCGCCACGGTGTGGTCTGCGACTTCTTCAAAACAGTAGTCCGGGCAGTTTACCAGCAGTATGCCTTCCGCACTGGCGGCCTCTACATCGACGTTATCGAAGCCGGCGGCATTCATGGAAATGATCTTGCACCTTCGAAGCGAGCGGATGACCTTCGCAGTCAGCGGCGCGTATTCCGCGATAACCGCGTCGGCATTTTCAGCCACCTTGACAACGTCATCCTCACTGCTGCAGTGGGCTGCCGTGAAATTGATTCCAAAAGGGGCGAACAAACCGTGTTCAATGCTGAGGTCCGGCCATTCATGATCAGTCAGGACGACGTTGAATTCCGAATCGTGACTCATTTGCAATTCTTTCCGTTTGACGAAGTTTTCCCAATGCTCCTGTGCCGCAGGCGCTTACATTGGCCGGCGGCTATTCCGTCGCCGGCTTCGGATGAGCGGTAACCCGGCAGCACAGGATGCACCCGCTAAGCGGTCGCCCGATGTGATTCCGGCTGCCGGACCGCCGATGCCAGGGTCTGGTCCGCAGGCCGCGATCCCGAGTATTTGATCTCCGGATTCATTTTGGAGACGAGTTCCTGAACGACGGCAGCGATTTTGACTTTCTGCCGGATGTGGTTCTCATGGAACTCTTCGGTGATCCACGGTTTGTACATCGCCCCTTCGGACTCGCCCGGCTCGTATTTGAAATAGACAGGCGCGGCGACGCGGGCTATTTCCGCCGCCTCGTAGGCCCTGAACATCCCGCCGAACGAATCCGGAACGATTATGTAGACATCCATCGGTATGGCGATGGCTTTGCGAATGCCTGCCAGGATGGGGAGCGTGAGATCCGGGGCCGGATTGAAGCTGTTGATGCCCATGCCGGAAATCACCCTGGCGCCGGCCGCACTTGCATAACCGCCGAATACCGAGAACTTGAAGAACGTGTCCGGCGGCAGCACGCCTTTAGAGCGCATTTCGTTCAGGATCAGCAGAATGCCTTCGTCGTAGACCAGAAAACCCCGGAAACCCGCTTCCGCGCATCTCATGATGTCGGCGATATGGTAGGACACATTGTCAGAGCCCCGCAGCCGCCACCCGTTCTGCTGGCCTTCGGCTGTCGCGGCCGCTTTTGCACCGGGGTCCCATCCCATTCGATGGCCTATTGTCATGACCGCTTCAACGCCTTCTTCACGAGACAACTGCGCCATGTCGACCAGTTCGTTGAAGGTCAGGTAGGTCGCGCCGCCTACCGCGCAAATCGCGCGGTGTACGACAAAATCCTGTTTTTTCATCTCATCGACCATCGCGCGAAGCGTCGAAAAGCGTTCCACCCCTGCGATTTCGGTGCGGCAATGCGCGCCGTCGGTAAATCTCCTGGCGGAATCGGGTATGTCGTACAAGTCCCGCCCGGGAATTTCCATTCCATTCATGAAGTCGCGTATCCGGTTGATTGCAGTCATTCGTTCTCCTCTCAGACCGACATGGATTGTCGTAATTAATCGAGAAGCAGCTTCCGCACGGTGCCCTGTGGGGATGCCCGGTGCTGCTCTTCTTCTGCTCACGCCCATCTTAAATGAGCAACGGGCATGCCATCTCTTACTGGGAGTTGGGTAAGTTGCCGATAATACATCATAAAAACTATGATCAAGGGCACGTCAAGAGGGTCTGACGCCTGGGGGCCACTATTCATTCTTGAAATAGAAAATGACCGAAGATTGGAAGGTCTTTTGTTACGGATTTCATTTTTACTAGCTATATCCATATAATAGTGTTTCATCAGGCCGTCCGATTTGCCTTTTCAAAAATGAATAAATCGATTAAGCTGTGAATAGAGGTTATTCGGTTGTGCTCTCACGATTATTTTGAGTACCGGTGCGTGGCGCCACTCCCCGTTTGAATCGATAGGGGATACGGGTGGCTCAGGAGATGGAAAATGGAAACTCAGATCACGGCGCGGGACATTGTGGAATACACGAGCAACGGCGTCATCGTAGCGGACAGCCGTGGAATGGTGGTCCTGATCAATGCCAAAGGCGCCCGGTTTCTCGGAGTGGACAGCGGATCGACAGTGGGGAGGAATGTGCGGGACATACTGCCCTCGGCCGCAGAACGGGTGATGCGCTGTCTGGATACGTGCCAGGCGGACCTTGGGCGCATGGAAACGGTCAACAACGGTCAATTCATCGTAAATATCACGCCCATAGCCTCGCAGCACGACAAGCCCAAGGGGGCCGTCGTTAACTTCCAACCCCTTCAGCAGTTTGAAGAGTCCGCGCGAAAGCTCAATTCCTTCAAAATGATCACCAAGCACCTCGAGACGATATTCGAAGCTTCTTCCGACGGCATCTGGGTGACCGACGCCTCCGGCCGTATTATCGCCTTGAATCGCGCTTCGGAGAGGCTGAACGGCATCAAGGCCGAGGAAGTCCTGGGGCAGAACGTCTCGATCATGCTGGAAAAAGATCTGGTCGACCACAATCTCACGCCGGAGGTCATCCGCACCAGACAGCCTCTTAGCACGATGCAGTTTATCAAAAGAACCGGCCGATACCTATTGCTCACGGGTACGCCTGCTTTCGACGAGGAGGGCAATCTGCAGCTGGTGGTGGTCAATGAGCGGGACCTGACGCAACTGAACTGGCTGCAGAAAAAACTCGAGGAGACTCAACTGGAAGCGGAAAAGATCAAGAGCGAACTGGCAGAGCTGACCATGCAGGGGCTGAGAAGCCAGGAGATCGTGGCCGAGAGCAGCGCGATGAGCCAGGTGTACAACGTGGCCATAAGACTCTCCAAGGTTGAAGCTTCCAATATTCTGATCCTGGGGGAGTCGGGCACGGGCAAGGGCGTGCTGAGCAAATTCATCCACCAGAACGGCCCGCGAGCCGGGAAACCCTTCATACAGATCAACTGTGCCGCTTTGCCGGAAAGCCTTTTGGAGGCCGAACTGTTCGGCTATGAAAGGGGGGCCTTCACAGGCGCCAGGCAGCACGGCAAGATAGGACTATTCGAGTTGGCCCATGAGGGAACGCTTTTCCTGGACGAGATCGGCGACATGCCTCTGGCGATTCAGGCCAAGCTTCTGAAATACCTGGATGATTACGAAATTATGCGCCTTGGGGGCACCAAGCCCAAGAAAGTCGACTGCCTGTTGATTGCAGCGACCAATCAGGATCTCGGTTCCCTGGTAAAGATAAAGAAATTTCGAGAAGACCTTCTTCACAGGCTGAATACCTTTACCGTTACCATTCCGCCTTTGAAGGAAAGGCAGGAGGACGTCTTCGAGCTGGTTCACAACTACCTGGCCGACTTCAATCGCAAATACGGCAAAAAGAACGTGATACGGGCGGAAGGAATGGCCGCCCTGCAGAAGTATTCTTTCCCCGGGAATGTGAGAGAACTGGTAAACATCGTTCGGGAGGCGGTGGTCATGTGCGATAACCGGGCCATCGACCAGTTCATCATTGCGAAATTGAACAAAGTGCAGGGCAAGAGTCCCGGCGCCGGGGAGATCGCTTGCGAGGCGGCCGGCCTCGAGGACAAAATCAATGCTTTGGAAAAGAACCTGTTCGAAGATGCGGTGAAGAAGTGCGGTTCGACCGTGGAGCTGGCCAAAGTGATGAAGATCAGCCAGGCCACGGCTTTTCGCAAGATGAAAAAGTACGGATTGACTTTCGACAAATGAGGGGCCGCCGAGCAAAGCCGGACAGTAAGCAGCCACGGCCGTAAGGGACCTGCATCCCGGTAAAGAAGGGGAAGCCAGGGGAACTCCTTCCTCCCCTCTTTTTCCCATCCCGTTTCCTCCCCATCCAATACACACTTTCTTGCTTCGGATTCGTTCGGTTGACTCCGACCAAAAATATGTATATACATAAATTGTCCTTGACACAAACCAGAGGGTTGTCCGTGACAACTTCGCCATACCCATGCTTGTGTGCGATGATCAGAAAGGCCGGGCGCATTGTCACCCGCAATTATGACAAGCATTTGAAGCCCTGCGGACTCAAGGTGACCCAATTAAGCATGCTGTCCAAAATCGCCGGGAAGCCCGCCGTAACCGTGTCGGAGCTGGCGGAATCACTGCGCATGGACCAGACCACCGTGAGCAGGAACCTGCGGGTTCTTGAAAAATCAGGCTATGTGCAGCTCGAAGAAGAGACGACGGACCATAGGATCAAAAGAATTCAGATTGCCGACCCCGGGGTATCCAAGATGAGTGAAGCTATCCCGTTGTGGGAAAAAGCCCAGCGGGAAATGGAACTTATTTTGGGCAGGGAAAGCATTGAGCTGATGATGAAAACCTTTCGGAAGTTGACCGGGAAGTGAGGCTTTTTTTATTCCGATTAACATGTATATACATGCTTTATTCCACACGGGAGAAAAACGATGTCAACTACCACCGATATCAAGGATTTTGCCTTGGACATTGGCTACAGCAAAGTCGGCATCACCTCTGCCGATGATTTCTCCGACCACGTCGACGAAGTAAGATCGCGCGGCGAGTTCTACGATTTTTATGTCGAAGATCCTCGGCAGCTGCTGAAGGGCGCTCAACCCAGACAGATAATGCCCTCGGCCCGATCGGTAATTTCGCTCGCATGGGATTATGCGGAGAAAGCCTTCCCCGAGCCTCTGCTGGGAAAAGTCGGAAGGATTTACCAGGCCAGGTGCTACTATGCTCCACCCCATCGCATCAATGGAGCGCGCTATCAGCTCATGTTGGACTTTCTTGCCAAGATGGGATGCGAAATCGGCAAAGGGATATTCGTTCCGGAAAGACGGGCCGGGGCCAGGGCGGGTGTGACTACGTTCGGCAGGAATAACTTTGCGTACTCCGGCAAAAGCGGCTCATTTATCCTTCTAAGCTCCATAGTGGTGGACAAAGAGCTTGAGTACGACGCTCCCAGCTGTAGGGTGAAGTGCCCCAAAAACTGCACGGCCTGCATGGACGCCTGCCCCACCAAAGCGATCTACGAACCTCTGAAGCTTGATCCTCGACGCTGCGTGGCGTTCAATGCCTGGTGGACTCAGGACGGGCGTCCGCGGGTAACGAGTTATATCCCGCCTGAAATAAGGCAAAAGATGGGAACGAAAGTCCACGGGTGCGATGTCTGCTAGGAGGCTTGCCCGCGCAATTCGGCAAAGCTCAAAGCGAAGCATCCGGAAGATGCGTTCCTGGTAAAACTGGCTGGGGAGTTCAGCCTTGAGAGGATGCTGGAAATGAGCGACCGGTTCTACGAAACAACCGTCCGCCCCATCATGTACAACTACATCAAGGATAAAAAATATCTGCGCAGGAACGCCGCTATCGCGCTGGGAAATACCGGGGACCCGGATCATGTCCCGGCGCTTGCCCGGGCGATGGAGGACCCGGAGGAACTGGTTCGAGGATATTCAGCCTGGGCGCTCGGAAGAATAGGCGGGGCAAAAGCGAGGAACATTTTGGAATCGAGCCTGAAGAGGGAGAATTCGAGCTCGGTTGTAGATGAAATAAAAGCGGCGCTCGCCGATTCTTCCGGTTCCTTATAACCGGGTTCAATCCGGTACGCGCCAAACCGGAATGAACCGTCGGAGCAAAAAATGAGTGTACGATTTCTGGAAGACTTCAAGGTAGGCCAGACCTTCGGGTCGGGACGCCTGCGGGTGGATGCTGAAGGGATCAAGCGATTCGCCTCCGAGTTCGATCCCCAGCCTTTCCACCTCGACGAAAAAGCCGCGCGCGAGACGATATTCCACGGCCTGGCGGCAAGCGGCTGGCATACGACGGCGCTCACCATGAGGCTTCTGGTGGAAAGCGACTTCAAACCCGCCGGCGGCGTGGTCGGCGCAAGCTTTGACGAGTTGCGCTGGCCGCAGCCGGTACGACCTGGAGACGAGTTGCGCGTCGAGACCGAAGTTCTTGAGATAAACCCGTCGAAGTCCAGGCCGGAACTGGGATTTATCAAGATCAGGGTAACCACTTTCAATCAGGCGGGGGAAGCGGTCCAGATCTACACCGGCAACCTCGTGGTGCCGCGCCGGCCGCAGGCGTGACGAGCAAGGCCTTTCCGTGATTAACTTCCGCTCCGCTTTCTCTGATAATCTTTTACTTCCGTAACGATGTCCTTCCCGTCGGGACCGAGAATACATTTGTAGGGGGCTTCGCATGGACCGGTCCAGAATCCCCTTTTGCGGTCCCTTGCAAAGGCCTTGAAAAAGTCGTCAACCGATCCGTACGTTTCTTTTATCACTTCATTCAGGGCAAGGTTTTCATCCTGGAGCCTTTCACAGGCTTCGAAAAACTTCCGCATCAGCTGATTATTCGGATGCTCGTGATTGCCCCGGACAAAGTAGATCCAGAAGGGCATAGCCGTATCCTCGGCTTCATGCAGGTCCATTGAGGTGTCCTTGAAAAGCTCGTCCACCTTCTCGGCGCGACTGACCCTGCCCCACACGTAGACCTCAGCCCAGGCCGCAGTGCCTTCCGTGAACCACCTGTATGGTTTTTCCAGATTCCACTTGGTCTTAAAACCGTATGCGTACTGCAATTTATGGAACAACTCGTGTGCCGAGGTAGACCTGCGAACACCGTTGTTCTTCGGGTCATTCCAAACACCGGCACTAAGCTGAATAGGCCCGTCCGGGGGATCGGCAACTCCGTAGCAGTCCATATCGCGGAAAACCACCTCTATCTTGTACTTGCCGGGTGCCGTATAGGGGCACCTTGCGAACAGTTCCGTATATTTTGCCCATGCCTGTTCGAGATATTCCGCGGTCTCCCTTGTTATTTCGGGGTCCTTGATGTTGTCGGGGGGATGGTTGCTCTTGTTTGTCCATTTGAGAACGAAGTGCTCGGTTTCAAGCCGGTTCTCAAACCTGGGCATGTCAGAGTCAATCGTTCCTTCGAAAACCGTCGCAGAGGGTGTAGGTCGCGGCTCGTCGGCACAGGAGATCGTATTCATACCGATGGAAAGCAGGATCGCCGCCGCCAGCCGCGAAAACTTAATCATCCTTGCCTCCGTGGAGTAAATTTCGGATTCCCGGAATTTTATATTGCGGACTCGAACAAGACAACGACAACCTGCCAGGAATCGTTCCGGTAATACGACACAGCCAAAGAGATTGAGACGTTTATGGTGCTGGCTTTTGGTGTAGACGTATGTCCTCGTCCCCCTCTTTCCCCAGACCCGACCCAGCTTCGGATGAAGAGAAAAGCCAGTTTCATCCTCAAAGAGCACCACCCGGTCACCGTCGCTTTTTCGGGCTTCGAGGAGTTTTTTTTAACTCATCTTGAAATTCAGCAACCCCCTCGTCCGTGGCCTGAACGTATCGGTGAAGCGGACGGCGAAGAGAATAGCCCAGTTTCTTTATCATACCCTGGGCATGCCGCACCCGGACTTTTACGCAGTGGAATCTTTTCAAATACTCGACAACGACAACGCCATCCCAGCGATTCCTGGATAGACCGAGGTCTTGAGGCGACTTTGACAGCGCTTCATCAAGATCTATCAGCACCTTCTCGTCGAATTGAGACGGTCTGCCGGGACGTGGACGATCCTCAATCGCTTGAAGGCCCTCCCGATTGGCCTTGTGAATCAATTTTACGGTACCCCATCGACTCAAACCGAAGAGGTTGGCGATCTGAGTGGATTTCCAACCCGCCAACATTAGCAGAAAGGCGGCGATCCGGATGCCGACCCATGCCCCCGGTATCTCTTCGGCCTTTCGCAAAAGGGCTTCCCGGGTCAACTCTTGATTCGATAACGTCAATGTTTTCATCGTCTCCCCCACCTGTGAATTGGCTGGGAGACAAAGTGGAGAAAATTGATAACTGAGTCAACTTATTTAATGCGTTTGCTTTAATCCCTGAGTTCCTCCACCAGCTTCGGGAGAGTATTCAGAACGCTGTCGATTTCCTCCTCGGTGTTGTCCGCGCTAAGCGAGAACCGAACGGAACCGGTTGCTTGCGCAAAGGAACATCCCATTGCCGAAAGCACGTACGAGGGTTCTCGCATATCGGATTTACAAGCGGACCCCGTGGAAACGGCAATGCCTGCCATGTCGAGATCCATGGCAAGGAACTGGCCGTCCACCCCCTTAAAGCTCACATTCAAAGTGTTCGGGAGGCGGTGTTCCGGACACCCGTTGACCCTTGCTCCAGGGACTCTCTCCAAGATGCCCCTTTCCAAACGGTCGCGAAGGGTCCCAATGAAGAGCCTGGAATCCTGGAGCCTTGCTTCCGCAAGACCGCACGCCTTGCCGAACCCTGCGATGGCCGCCACATTTTCGGTTCCAGCCCGCCTCTGGCGCTCATGATGCCCCCCGTGGATCAGTACCGGCCCGGGAATTCCGGAGCGGACAAAGAGTGCGCCACAACCCTTGGGGCCATGTAATTTGTGGCCC
>Ga0187784_10002837_pt1 | contig 13925 bp, 13 predicted proteins | sample 1015_SJ02_MP15_2_FD_132964 | JGI IMG/M metagenome (GOLD analysis project Ga0187784, IMG submission 132964) | Tropical peat soil microbial communities from peatlands in Department of Meta, Colombia - 1015_SJ02_MP15_20_MG | ecosystem: Environmental > Terrestrial > Soil > Wetlands > Peat | place...
ACTCCCATCTGTAGATGGTTGGATAACGTCGTGAAACACTACATACCTCGCAAGAATACACAGGTGGTTTACCAAGGGGTTGCCCCCCAAGATTTCTTCGAAGAAGAGCCGATGGTTGAAGTGTGTAGTCCGTCGGTCGCCATAATCCAAAATCATACAATCTACCCTAAGGTGCTCGGATTGTTGAATTTCAAACATGTCATCGAGCAGTTGCCCCGCATCAATTTCTATATAACTGAGGGTGAGCACTTTGCCCCGGGATATCTACCCGACGTGAAGCAGGCTTATTCGAAACTAAAGAACGTTCATTTCATTGGCGCTGTGGAAGGCCCTTCAGGAGTACGGAAGGTTCTTTCATCCGCGGATTGCTACGTTCTGGCTTCGGGTTTGGATTGCTGCCCAACCACCGTTCTAGAAGCCGGCCTCATGCGAAGGCCCGTCCTAGCGAGCCGGGTTGGAGGCGTTCCAGAGATAGTCCTTCAAGGCGAAACCGGTTGGACAATCGAAAACAATGCATACGATGAATGGATCGAACGAATTCGGCTGCTAGTGGAGGACGAAGCCTTGCGGAGGAGAATGGGGGGCAGGGCACGTGAATGGGTCAGCCGGAAATTCGGATGGCCTACCATTGCAAACCAGGTTGAGAAACTTCTCTTCTCAGAAGTGAACGACGCAGCGAAGCCAGTGTTCTCTAACACCTGAGTCAACCTCGTGATACCCTTGGATTCAGTCGAATTAGCTAAACGCGAAATGCTATTGTACTCTAGGGCCGCTCGAGACTATGACCTTACGGCCGGAGGCATCGGGTTCGAGAAACAGGCAGCTTGGCTGAAGTCTGCGGTGTCAGGCAATCGAGTCCTTGACTTATGCTGTGGGACAGGAAGATATTTCGACCAAGTTAACTGCCCGCAAATAGTGGGAATCGACCTCTCCGTTGAAATGTTGAGCATCGCCAAACGTAGGGCAACTTACAGGACGCACTTAGTCCTTGGCTCAGTAAGTGATCTCCCGTTTCGACCGAGAATCTTCAACTCAATCTTCTCGATCGGCTCTTTGGGGGTGCACGTCCCAATCACAACCAAACTTCTCGGATCACTTCGGACCCTGCTTGAGGACAACGGGACACTAGTTTTCACAAGCAACAGTATGAGAGCGCATTGGAAACAAACTTTGATCAGAACTCTTCATGACATCTTCGGCATTAAACCAACTCGTTGGTACCCATTTCAGCCCTTTTCCGAATCGAAAATCGGTTTAAGACTGAAGCTCAGTCGGGCTGGATTCCGGCCCCGCATCACATCAACTTCCTTCAACAGTCGTGCCCTGGTCGTTGAGGCCAAAATAGCGGCAAGGTAGGCTTTGATTTTACAGGCTGGTCACTTATAGTACCCGACTAAGTCATGTTGTTTAGAGCTGCGAATTCATAACTTGCAGAGCATTCGTCAATGAGTCCCATGAAGTGCTCCAAATCGAAGACTTCTCGGTCGGGATGGTTTGGAGGAGTTATAGGGTGTACCAGGATCACGGGGTTACGGACATCAAAGTGACGGCGCTGTAATCCGAAGAGGTGTGCTGTTACGGGAACCTCCACGAACTTGTAAGACAACGCGCACCTCACCCTTTCAAGAACCGTGTAGCCATCCGTGTGGAATGAAGAGTCACAACCGCATCCTAAATCGCTAACAGTCTTCAACACGGTGTGGTGCGGTTCGAGCCGACCGATCCTGAACAACTTGGGCTGGCCAATGCGTGCCTGAAATTTAGCCGCGTCCCGTTTTATCATTCGTTGTACCAGGTGGGTTTCGTACGAGCTGAATGAGTCGCCATTCGTGTCCCACCCGATGAACTCAGGCTGGTAATACGCATGGGAATGCAGACCTACGATATGCCGTTTCAGGATCTCAGAAACCAATTCATCGCATTGCTCGATAACTTCTGGTGTGAGAAAAAAAGTTCCGACGGCATCTATTGCATGCAGCTTGTCCAAGATTCTCGGGAGATGAGCCTTAATGCCTTCGAAGGATGGAGGATCCAAATATCCGGTCTTGATGTAGTCGCGTTCCACGTCGAACGTCAAATAGACTTTACGCTTCTGCAAACCAGTCCTATGTTCTCGCACTTTACGCCCCTCCCTAGCAGCCGCTTCAGCATTATCGGTGGTATGAGAAGCTTGGACCACTTTAGTATCCCCGTCCCCATACCGAACTTATCGATCGGCTCCAACCCTACAGAACGACACGCTCTCTCCAAAGTCCTGAAATCATAAGTGTCCTGATCAGTAACTAGCGGATCGTCTTGGCTCGGCACAACCAGCATTACCTTGGTGGCTAGGTCGCGGTGCGCCCTGAGCGCCTTATCGAATTCTTGACCGCGATAGTGTTCGATGACGCCCTCGCTATAGGCTAGGTCGAAATGAGTCGTTAATCGACTGGGTGCATCGAATAGGTCCATCAGTTCGATCCTTGCACGACCACCAAGACGTTCATTGTTGCCTTTCGCCATCCCAACAACTCGTGGATCGCTATCGACACCCAGCACTTCGTACCCCATCGAGGACAGGAGGATACTTAGCAGAGCAGTTCCAGCTCCGAACTCTATTATCGAGCCTCCCTTAGGCACGTGTTTCCGGATGTAACCAATCGTAGGTTCCCTGAATACATAGTAGTAGTATAGAAATAAGGGGAAGTTATCCACGCTTAACCCTTTGAAGTATCCGAACCAGTCTCGCGACTCCGACATTGCGGTTCACTCTCGACTCACGTCTAAGAATAAAATTTTATGGGTGAAACTCGTGTCGTACTAAGTTTGCCCTATCAAGCGAAACTTGCGTAATATTAGAAACCAAGAGTTATGAGGAGGCTGACGAGAACGGCTCTAGAATTGTTGGCGCAAGAATGAGTGGCAATGATGAGAGGATAGCGAATTGGAAGAAGGATCATCGTGATGATGGCAGCACGTTTGCCCCCCACGAGTACTACAACGAAACGTTTCAGTCCATAAATAATCGACTACGCATGGCAGGCGAGGAGCTGCATAGTAGGATACTTGAGATCGGATGCGGTGAGGGCGCATTCTTAGCGATTTGTCACAGCAACGGATTCGAAGCGGTAGGGGTTAACCCTCGACTGCCTGAGCTGTCACGTGCAAGCGAGAAGGATACGAGAGGTGTAATCGTACAGGCGTTAGGAGAGAGTCTTCCTATCCGAGACGAGGCATTCGATTGCGTAGCCTCTACGAGTGTCTTAGAGCATGTGATTGACCCGGCTGCTGTCATCTCGGAGTCAGTAAGAGTTCTCAAACCCAAAGGGATTCTCTACATCGGAGCGCCAGACTACTCGAAGTGTTTTCGCGAGGGGCATTACGGAATTAGGTGGTTCCCAATGCCAAAAAGAGTTGCAAGAGTCTATCTATGGCTTAGAGGCGTGAACCGACGTGATCGCGAGTACCTTGAGTCCTTGCAATTCATCACTAGGCGGCAATTGATACAAGACTTACGATTGCACCGCGTAACTATCATTGATTTGAATCACGCACATTACCTATCAGTTCGCAAGAATGCGAGGCAATATTTCATGGGGAAAATAGACGCTCCAGAGACGATAAGATCCCCTGTTCCCAGAAAGATCATAACTGCTTTGATCAAGATAGGCGTTGGGAAGCACCTGATGCTAATTCTCGCACTTTTCTTCTACACTCCTATCCTAAGACTGAAGTCAGACTTTTCAGCCGAGATTAATCTCCTCGTTCGTAAAGAGCAAGCGACTTGACCTGCGCCACGTCATCCGGCCGAGAGTCCAACTCTTGTCGGGAATTAGGTTGCGGATGACTCATTGCCCATTCCTCTATTGGCTGAACTTACATCTGTCGGCCGGCGAAACAATGCGCTCTCGGACAGTGCCATGCATTTGCAATTGAATCTTGTCGGTCGCAGTACAAGCTACCGCAGCCCAGTGGAAGCCAGTAGCCTCATTAGGATTCGCAGTTCTCTGATTGTAGGGAGCTATGCTGCTGGCCGGGCGAGGGGGCAAGGATATTGAAGGCGAGCCTACTGAACATCCTTAGATGCCCGTCTTGCCGGGATAGCCTAACATTAGACATCGAAAAAGAATGCGAAGGAGAAATCGAGAAAGGCAATCTAACATGCACAAAATGTCAATCGGTTTATCCAATTCTCCGGTGCATTCCCAGATTCGTCGCGACCGACAAATATCTACGAAGCTTCAGCGCCCAATGGACGATGTTTGCCAAGACTCAGCTTGACAAAAGCGGAAAAATGGATGTGAGCAGTGGTCACACCTTCAAGGAAACGACGGGCTTTGACCTGTCCGATCTGAAGAATCGGTGGGTCCTTGAGGCAGGTTGCGGAATGGGGAGATTCCTTGATTTTGTGTCCAGAGAGGACTCAGCACGAGTCGTGGGGGTCGACCTAAGTTTCGCTGTGGAACCCGCGTTCGAAAATGTGGGGAGGCGACGCAATGTGGACATCGTCCAAGCAGACATCATGCACCCTCCTTTTTCAGAGAAGGCGTTCGACATCGTGTATTCGGTAGGTGTCCTACACCACACGCCAAATCCAATGCACGCGCTTTGTAGTTTGACGCCGCTAGTTCAATCCGGCGGTGAGATTGCTGTCTGGGTATACCCGAAATATAACTGGACTATGTTCTCGGACCTCTACCGCCGAATTACTTGGCGACTTCCTTGGAGCATGTTGTTGGGAGTTGTGAAAGTCATGGTTACGCTTCACAGGCTTGGTCCCTACCTCCCATCGAGCTTGAGGAAGCGCCTAGATCTGCTTGTTCCAATCTCAGGGCAACCGAACTATGAAGCACGCGTGCTGGACACTTACGATTGGTATTCTCCAAGATACCAATTCAAATCGACTGAACAACAGGTGATATCATGGTTCACAGAGGCAGGCCTGACAAAGGTCGAACTGCTCAATGCCCCGGTCGCGATTCGAGCAAAAGTGAAGTGAAGTGTGATGGTCGCTCAGACAAGAGAACTGTAGTAGCGTTCGACGGACTGGGACACGGGATGGCGATTAACACTTACGTAGACATTTCTCTGCAAGTTTAGGTAAATTGTAATCATAGCGCCTTGGTTCATTCTTGTGTCGATGTGTCTAAATCGCGTATATTGTCTGACTTCGACGAAGACCACGTGAGAGGGCTTGCGAATATCACGTTCGCTGCCAGTGTTGCTTCTCCTCGTCTGTTCGATTGTAATGGTTAGCGTTGTCCCCGCGTTCGCCAACACAGATACCACCGGCGGAACATCGGGCATTGCAAGTCAGGGAAACGGCTACGCCTACGGGTTTCCGATCACTATTAGCGCGTCGGGCACACTACAAAGCATCGGAGTGAACTGGGGAACAGCGCCAACCGGACACGTTATGGTCGCCCTGTACACCGCGGGATCATCTAAGCCCGGTAGTCTAATTGTTTCAAGCGCTAGCACTGCGGTCGCGACCTCCTCCGGATGGCAAGACATCACAGTTGCTTCAACATCCATAACTGCTGGCAGCTATTGGGTTGCAGCCCAGATCGACTCGGTCGACTCTGTGGAATTTGCCACCTCGTCAATAACCTACTACCCCAAGGCATATGGGTCCTTCGACTCCACTTGGAGCAGCAGCTCCACGCAAACCACTAGCGAACAGTGGAATATGCGGGTGACCTACTCAACCGGACCGCCTCCCGCCGATTTCACAATCACTGCGAACCCAACGTCCCAATCCGTCGGCGCCGGAGCCACAGCCAGTTACACTTTGACGGTAACTTATGGGAGTAGCTTAACGAGTGGTACAACGGTAAGCTTGTCGGTCACTTCGGGCTGCCCTGCAGGGGTAACATGCACTGTCACCTCGAATTCATTAACAGCTTCGGGAACCGCAACGTTAGCGGTCCCTACGCTGATCACGACACCTAGCGGTACGATTTCGATTACGGTCACCGCGACATGCACATCGCCATCGCTCACGCACACGGTCACCGTTCAGCTGACTGTCAGCGGCCCCGGCTCCTATTCCACGAATGTCCACCCTGAAGCAGTTCAGATCATCGTGACAGTTACATGGACCGGTACAGGGACAGCATCTGTCGTACTCGAAGGGCCTAGCGGATCACCAACATTAACCGAATCGGGACAGGTAATCTACGACCGGCTGACATACACCAGTGGGTCGACTACCCCGACGAGCATTCACCGGGTCACTTTTAACATCAGCTCCTACTCACCAAGCAGCGCGCAGACTTGGACGGTACTCGTGTCACTCTCCGCTTCATATACGGTGACGATTGAAGTGAGTTAAGCGATGGCATGATTGTGACTACGCTTTGCGTATTCTAACGGTGCTCATGATCATACTTGCGGTAACACTCCCGATCCCATGGATTGAGGCATTACCGACCGTAATCGGCCAATCAACGACTAATCCGCCGAATATTCCGTCTTGGAGAGAAACGCTCGCACATCCCTCCCAGCAAGGATGCTTTACCATCACTTACCCAAGCGTGATTTGGCAATCGGTTCATTGCGTAACCCCGCCATCATATCCTCTAACTTCCTCCACACCCTCAACGGTTGGAGGCGGACATGATGAGACAGCCTACTCGGGTTCAACATTAATTGGTAGTTCGACGGGCTCCTTCCCAAACGTGGTTGGGATAACAAGTGAAACGGACAGCGACGGGTCCATATACTGCGACAGCTCAGCTGGGACTAACTGCTACTCTCTCCAAGACAACTCTAACACATTCACCACCAGCACAACCTATACGGGTGGCGAATCTGCTGATGGTTGGGAGCAGTTCGTACTATCAAATTCCCCCTCTGGCGCGTACATCTTTATTCAGTATTGGTTGATCGGACACGGTTCATCATGCGAGGCCTATCCTAGCCCTCCTGCCGGGACATCTTGGATGTATTATCCTGGGACCAGCAATACTGCCGCGGGGTGTTACGCGAACAGTTATAGCGCAACCGTTCCTTACGAGGCGGCATCTAACTTGGGCAATCTTGTACTTGAAGGGTATGCGAATTCAAATTCGAATGATGGCATCAGTTACTGTATTTCAGGGACGTGCTACTCGGTCTCGTTGACGGATCAGGTCCTAAACCTTTACGAGTACTGGCAATATTCAGAGTTCAACCTTTTCGGGTACTGCTGCGGTTCCCAAGCGAACTTCAATTCTGGAACATCACTAACTGTCGTAAATGCTTTGGCGGACCATAACGAAAACCCAATTACGCCAACATGCGAGCTTACGGGGTACACGGCCGAAACTAACAACCTGAATCTAGGTTCATGCTCGCCCAGTAGCGGCGAAATCGTCTTCACTGAAAACAACGGCAACTTCGCTACTCTAACCACAAGTGTTGCTTCGGGTCAAGGATCCGTCTCACCTAACTGTTCCAGCCCCACCTCATGCCAAGAACCAGTTGGCTCATCGGTAAGTTTAACCGCCACTCCTTCAACCGAATGGCAATTTTCAAGCTGGACAATCACCGAGGCCTCCTGCTCCGGCGGCTCCTCCGCTAATCCTTGCCAATTCACGATGCCAAGCAACACTGTTACACTTGCAGCAACATTCACTCAGCTGGCATTCACGCTCCTTACGGGCGTAGACTCGGGGTCCGGTTCTGTCTCTCCGAGCTGTCCAAGCCCGAGCGGTTGTTCCGAGAATGCAGGCACCCAACTCACGGTGACCGCTACCGCGAGCCCTGGCTGGGTGTTCGGCAGCTGGTCGACTCAGGTGGGCATATCCTGTTCTGTCAACCCTTGCTCATTCACCATGCCAAACAACCCAGTCACCATGGGGACAACATTCCTACAGTCAACCACCATTTCCCTTAGCGTCGCTCCAAGTTCGACCACCGTAGGCTCTTCCGTAACCCTGTCAGGATCCATCTCCCCCAACCCAGGCACGGTAACGGTTACGATCAGCGTCAGCGAAAATTCTGGCGCAACATACACCACGCTAATATCCTTTATGACCAATAACTCCGGAAGCTACAGCACAACCTGGAGCCCACCGGCGCCCAATAACTACCAACTGATGGCGACTTGGAGCGGAAATAATCAATTCGCAGGATCCTCGAGCTCGTCAGAATCATTATCAGTTACAGGGACATCGCCCCCAACTCCCACAATTCTCTTCCCTGCCCCAGCAAGCGTGCAACACGGACAGACGGTTACGCTGACGGTAACCGTGTTCAATCCATCCAGCTCAGTCTTGAACGCAAACATTACCATCCAGATCGACGGCCCGAACAACTACGTGCTATTCGACGTTATCAAGATCCCAGTCAACGCAAACTCCCAATCGTCCGGATACTATGATTGGGCAGTACCAACACAGACTGGAACTTACACGGCTACCGTGAGCCTGCTACCCAGGAGCCTCTCAGGCGTCGACACCGAAACCATCCAAGTAACGTGATGGTAGCGACATGGTTCTTATTCGATGAGGAGAACGCGGAAGCCACCCCCAGACTCAGACAACCGAACCCGCCACATCTCTGGGATACCTGCAACGTGAGAAACGTTAACAGTGAACGCATACTAGGTTGCTCCCCACAGCTGCGGCGTTCGTGAGTAGATGATGGGAGCGAAGAAAGCAATGACATCGGGGCCGAAGGTTCTAGTGGTTGGAGCGGGCTCCCCTAATGCGGACATGGTCGCGGAGGCTCTTCGAACGGCAGGCGTTGACGCTGAATGGACTGATCAAGTTAAGCGTCCAAGCATCCGACGGATAATGAGAGTAGACGTGGTGTATGGAATTTATCTACAGACATGCAGCCGATACATTCTGGTCGCCAAGCTCCTTGGCAAAAATGCGATCGTTCACTTTGTCGGCAGCGACGCCTATTGGGTGAAGCGCGAGCGGTCCTTTTCGCGGCGAAGGTATTGGCGTTTCGTTCTGAACTGTTGCGACCTAATATTCTACGTGTCCCCTCACCTTGAACAGCTGGTTGGCAGGAAGGGTATTGTTCTTCCGTTTCCAATATCGACTGCGACGTTCCGCAACGCGAAGCAATCCTCGACCATTCCAGACCGGGACGTGCTATACTACTGCCCTAGCGGTGAAGCCAACGAGAAGATATACCGCCTCTCTTGGATAACCGACTTCGCCCGACAGCATCCAGACGAGAAGATTACCATAATTGGTAACAGCTCACATCCCGCCAATTATCGGTTAGAACTTCCCAACGTCGAAGTCATTCCCTACGTAGAACGCTCTCAAATGCCAGCCCTGTACAGGCGTCATAAGACGCTCATTCGCATGACCATTGAAGACGGTTTAGCAAGGATGATTCACGAAGCGATACTCTGCGGCTTAACGGTGATTTACAATGGAAGCGAGGTGACTGAAGTTCCACCTGAGAGGGAGCCGGCGCAGTTCGCCTCCACATTCAAGGGAGCACTCGGTCATATAAGCTAACAATAGTTGACATAGCTTGCCCATGTTTTCGCACTTTCCTAACTCAGCAATAGCATTCAAGAGATCCCGTTTCATGATCTCGTACGGCGAACGTCTGACCACTAATGAGGTCCACTGCACCTACATCCTATTTAGGTCGGCGTGACCTAAGCGGCAATTGAAAACATATCGAAATGCGGAGGCGTCCTAACGTCGCGCCGGTTTGTGTTACGAAAAATCGCTGGAGGATCAGACGCTAGAGTGAGGATGACGGTCGATATGGTTGAGTTGTGCATGGATGTCTGTGTCGCAGGAATTCGAAGCTCGGAACCATGCACGAACGAAAGGAAGCTCTTGGAGCGCCTTCGATCGAGGCTGGCCGCGATAGATAGGCATTGAGAAAGTTGCGCCGTTTCGGGAAGCTCATCAGAGCTGTAATCCAATCTTTGAATAGGTTTCACGTGGATTATGCAATCACGGGAGCGATCGCGGCGAGTTACTATGGTGCACCTCGGACTACAGTTGATTTCGACATTGTAACATACGCGTCCTCGGAAAACGTACGCAGGTTAATCAGAGCACTACGGCGCGCGCGGATCGAAATCGACGAAGAGTCTCTTAAACAAGCGACGAAACTAGACGCCTACAACATCGTGAGTTGCAGGGACGCACTTTCAGCATACGCGGTTGACGTAATCTTTCAACGCCGAAAGTTCGCGAAAGTCCCAGGAAGAACATTGGGCCTTATGAGTAATTACCAGTCGCCTGAGGACCTCGTAAGGATGAAACTTCGCATGATTAGAGCAACCACACCGCCGGAACGTGCTGTAAAGGATGTCGACGATATACTGGCAATCTTCAGGAATACAAGAGTCAACCTCCCCCGGATCTGGGCACGCAGTAGGCGAGACAAGACCGTGCGAATACTACGTTCCATCTTGCAGCATGATTCAAATGCAAAGCGGAAAAAGAAGCTAAACCAATGACGCAATCATGATTGCGACGCACTGGACCGCTTAACCACAGCAAGGTTTGCCCTTCCAAAGGCTTTTGTGCCTTCAGCTGCCAAGTACGGCCGAATAAAAATGCCTCGAGTGGGTATGGCTCAGGTAAATGCAACTGTTGGGGATCTTAGCGGCAACGCTCGGCTGGTTCGTGACTACATCCGTCGAGCCGCTGATGCAAAGGTCGATGTGGTAGCATTTCCGGAGATGGTCATAACTGGTTATCCTCCGCTTGACCTTTTGCCTCCTCGTGAGACGCGCCCCCCAGGTGGGAAACGCAAGCCGTCGCAGGAGGATTTCGTCCGACTGAATAAGGAATGCGTCTACGATTTAGCGAAAGACGTGGGATCCTTGACGGCCGTCGTGGGATTTGTTGACTACGACGACGTAAACCTGTTCAATGCCGCCGCTATTATCAGCCACGGAGCAGTCCAGAGCGTCGTTCATAAGACGCTCCTGCCGACGTACGACGTTTTCGATGAACACCGTTACTTCACGCCCGCCCTCGTGAACAAGCCTGTGAGAATCGACCTGGATGGTCATGAGGTTGTCCTTGGCACTTCTGTGTGCGAGGACATCTGGGACGAGGAAGTGGGCTATGGCGTGAAAGTTGTCGACGCCCTCGCCCAGCACGGTGCGCGACTTCTGATAAACATTAACGCGTCTCCCTTCCATCAGGGGATACGCGAGACTCGACTCAAAATTCTTCGCCGTAAGGCTGAAGCACTCCATGTCCCGATAGTTTATGTAAACCTAGTCGGCGGTCAGGATGAGTTGGTCTTTGACGGTGAAAGTCTAGCGGTAGACGCGGCCGGTCGGTTAATCGGAAGAGGTAAGCAGTTCGAGGAGGATCTCGTGTTAGTTGATCTCGACGACCACGCACCAGAAATACAGCCACCGCGGCCTGAACCTGAGCGGGAGATGTTCAACGCTCTCGTGTTGGGAGTGCATGATTATTTCAGGAAGACAGGGTTCGAGCATGCGTACATAGGACTCAGCGGCGGAATTGATTCCAGCTTAGTTGCGGTAATTGCAACGGACGCGCTAGGTAAGGGGAACGTGACGGGCGTGTCGATGCCGTCCCGATATTCCAGCGACCACAGCAAGAGCGACGCCTACATCCTCGCGACAAATCTGGGGATCGAGTTCCTAACAATTCCGATTGAACCCATATTCACGGCGTATTTGCAGCAGTTGAAACAACCGTTCAAGGGCCGACCCGCCGACGTAGCAGAAGAAAACCTACAGTCAAGAATCAGAGGAACATTGCTTATGGCCCTCTCCAACAAATTCGGCGGCCTAGTCCTCGCTACGGGCAACAAGACAGAACTGACGCTGGGTTACGCAACTCTCTACGGAGACATGAGCGGAGGACTCGAAGTAATCGGAGACGTAAGCAAGACCGAGGTCTACGCACTGTGTCGGTACTACAACCAGAAATCCGGCCACTCCGTCATACCCGAAAACTGTTTCACAAAGATCCCATCCGCCGAACTGAAACCCGACCAATTTGACCCATTCGAATACGCCATGGTCTCCCCACTCGCGGACGACATCATCGAAAACCGCCTTTCACGGGAGGAGCTGATCGAGAAAGGTTACGATCCGAAAGTAGTTGACGACTCTCTCCGCCGCGCCCGGTTGGCCGAATACAAGCGTCGGCAAGCCGCCCCAGCCATCAAAATAACGAAGAAAGCGTTCGGCCTCGGATGGAAAATGCCGATTGTAAACAAATTACCCTTAGACAACGGCCTATAGCTCTAGTAAAGCCGTCCCTAGCGAGGATGGCCTAACGGCGACATAGAACATACTTGTCCCTCCTACCAAGAAGCGGCATGAACGCCGCCACTCTCTGAAACCTCAATGACAAAGAGATTATCGGAAAATCTTCTGTAGAATGCCCGCAACTATCTCTTGGATTCTCAGCCTTTGTTCGCACTTGACAAATTCTCGGAGCCTTTTATCGAACGAACGGATGAATGGATCATTCGAGCCTAACCTTGATTGCAAGTATCCTCTCGTCATGTTGATCGCTCCCACGATCCCAACGGATCGCACTAGTGCGTTCCTCGCGATCCTACCAGCCGCGTAGAGCGGATGGTAGCCCAAGGTACCCATGGCGGCACCCCAGTAGACAAACTGATGAGCGGCGCCTCTTGGCCGCGCGTGCGCATAAGATAGATCATTGAACAGTTTAACCCTAAGCCCTTGCTCCTGAGCCTTGTATAGGAGCCATGTCTCCCACCCGGCACTTGACGGATACGCCCCCCCTATCATGGACCAGAATGATGAACGCACCATCCTTCCGCTTCCTGAAGGCGAATGTTCAAGTGATTGAGTTCCGCCAGATATCGGCCGACCGCTTGCCACAACCAATCGCGCATCTGACTGCATTTTAGCGAGCAACCGGGCCGCGTAGTCTATAGGATATGTGCAATCGTCGCCGCTTATCATGAAGTAGTCTGTCGTCAAGTCGGTGTTCTTCGCCCATGCTTGATTGATGTTTGCGGGGACTCGTCTGATATCGTACCCGCGATTGGGCTTGGTAAGAATGCTCACGTTATTGTTCAGTCGCGCATATTTTGACAGAATGCTTGGAGTGTCGTCGGTTGAGCCGTCGTCGACTATTGTGATACGCTCTGGCGATTCTCGTTGGTTCAATAAGGAGTCGAGGGTCTGGATGAGGTGCGTGGCACCATTCTTGGTTACGACAGCGACCCAGTAGCTCAACTGCTACGCCGCCAATGCCTCGACTTCAAGTTTGGCGGCGCTAACTTGTTTGCTCTCGATGAATATCTTATGCCAGAAATGGAAGCCCAACAATTGCCAGAGCAACACTTGAAATCGCCTGTCCCGCACATCACCCGTAGTCTTGTGGAGCACATTCTGAACGGTTTTGCGGTTGAAGTACTTCGGCAGAACATCTGATTCTGGAACAACTTGCCGGATCAACTCCCCAAGTTCTCCCTTGTACCAGGCTTGCACGTCCACGCTGAACCCCCACTTGGGTTTCTGCAATATCCTGTGGGGCAAGGCTTTACCGATTATCTTCCTAAGAATGAGTTTTCCATATGTCCCTGGCGCGTACTTCAACTGCCACGGGACTGTAGTCATCACATCAACGATACGGTTGTCTATGAGGGGAACTCTGAGTTCCAGAGAATTTGCCATGCTCATGGTATCGTCCACAGAGAGCAAATCGTCCACGAGCTTGGTCCTCATCTCGGCATTCATCAATCCTTGTAGGAAGTCCACTTGCTCAAAGGACGCCTCGTAATGTCTTCGCATCTCCTCAGGCGAAATTGCTGTCTTGAACAGTTTGTGGTTGAATGGTTCCGGGAAGGCTCCAGCAAGTATCAGATATTCGTTCACCGGATTCCCCAGGGCTCGAAGAACTCTAAGCCGATTCTGCATCCTTTGGGTTGCAGGGAGAGATCGTAGGGGTGCAGACGCCGCTCGTATCAAGTTGGATACCGGATTTGCGCCTAATTGTTGG
>Ga0187784_10002838_pt1 | contig 13922 bp, 20 predicted proteins | sample 1015_SJ02_MP15_2_FD_132964 | JGI IMG/M metagenome (GOLD analysis project Ga0187784, IMG submission 132964) | Tropical peat soil microbial communities from peatlands in Department of Meta, Colombia - 1015_SJ02_MP15_20_MG | ecosystem: Environmental > Terrestrial > Soil > Wetlands > Peat | place...
CATCGCCAACACGTCGCGGCCGTCCCAGTCGGCGCCAACCCCTTGACCGACCGCATCGACGCGCCCGGCGATCTCATAGCCGGGAACCACCGGAATCGGCGGCAGGTCCGGATAGAGCCCCATGCGACCGAGGATATCGGCGAAATTGATGCCGCTCGCCTCGACCCGAATGCGGACTTCGCCGGGGTTCGGTTGCGGATCGGGCGCTTCCTTTACCTGAAGAACTTCCGGCGCCCCTGAGCGCGTAATCCAGATTTGCCGCATGATGAAAACCCTTAAATTCGTTGCCCGGCTCGCCGTCGACCGCCGCCGGTCGAAATCAATAAATGATACCCCGCCCGGGCCGCGGCCGCACTCTTGATTTTGCGCGGCGCAGTCCGCATGAAGCGCGGCGGAACATCTAGAGCGCGGTCAACGATATCTTCAGGCTCGGCGCCGCGTCGGCTAGGATAGACGAGGCCATGAGTGACGACTTCAATCCCGACGCCGAATTACAGCCGCCGTTCGCCGGTCTGATCGGCATGAAGGTTACCCATGTTTCGCCGGACAAAGTAGTGGCCGAGCTCGTGGTTCGCGACGAACTCGAAAATCGCTTCGGCGCGCTGCACGGCGGCGCGGTTATGGCGCTCGCCGACAATCTCGGCGGCACCGCCACGATAGCAAACCTGCCGCCGGGCGGCCGCACTGCGACGATCGAGAGCAAAACCAATTTTTTTGCCGCCATTCCCATCGGCGACACGGCGCGCGCGGAATGCACGCCGCTGCATCGCGGACGCTCCACCATGGTGTGGCAGACGCGCATCACGCGCAACGACGGCAAGCTTTGCGCGCTGGTGATCCAGACCCAGATCGTGATCCTGCCGGCGCTTTAGGCTTGTGCATCGATGAAGGAAATACCGCCATGCGGCCGATTAGCAACACCTACGGCGTCGTGCGCCCTGTCGATATTGCCGGAATGACCGGCAAGGAATTCTTACAGGCTATCAGCGACGGCAAACTTCCCGCTCCGCCGATCGCGCAGACACTCAGCTTTTGGCTCGCCGAAGTGGGCGACGGCTATGCCGCATTCGAAGGCGACCCAGGCCCGCATTTGCTCAATCCGTTCGGAACCGTGCATGGCGGCTGGACGCTGACATTGATCGATAGCGTTACCACATGCGCCGCGCATTCGCTACTGCCCGCCGGCGTCGGATCTACCACCATCGAAACCAAGGCCAACTTCTCGCGCCCCATTACCAAGGACAGTGGGCGGGTGCGCGCGGAAGGGCGCGTGGTCGGCCGCGGGCGCCGGATCATATCCGCCGAGGCAAGGGTGCTCGATTCTGCCGGCCGCGTTCTCGCGCACGGCACATCGACCATCATGGTATTGGACCCCGACAGACCTGACGGCGCGTGCGCGCCCCAAACTGCAGTCAGCGCAGCCGATAAAATTTGAGCATCACCCTCGCCTCCTCGCGCGCGCCGGTGCAAACAATGATGTGCCGGGCCATCCATGCATAGCGTGCGGCGCTCGTTTCGAAAAACGTAGCGCCGCGGAAATAATAGCTGCCGGGATCCACCGGCTGGCCCGCGGCAAGTGCCGCCATCACCTCGGCCGGACCATGGCGCAGCGCGATATTGCGGACATAGATCAAGGCGCCGTCGTCGGTGCGCAGCGTGTAGCGCGCCTCGAGCTCGGCGACGCCGTCGCTGCGCACGATCTGCCAGTCGGCGCCGCCGGGCAGCACTTCGCCGCGCAGATCGGGTCCGGAAAACGTCCCGCCGGCGATCGGCACGACACGGCGGCGCCCCTTGGCGACGTCGCCGAAATCGAGCGGCGGATCGACCGCGACTTTCGCCGCGAAAATGAACGCCAGTTGCGGCGCAGGCGGTTCCAGGCTTGCCATGCGAACCTCAGACCGTCTTCATTGGCGAAGTCGTCGCGCCGCCCCTACGCGGTCGTCGAAAGGTCGTCCGCGTCCGTGCCGACTGCGGTCATGCCGTGCCAACGATGGCTTATGCTGCGCAGGTGCACATCGAGATCGCTTGCGGAAAACGTAACAAGGTCGCTGTGGCCGAAACCTTTCGAGTAATCCAGCACCGAGATCACGTCGGGCGCGATCCGAAGCAAAACCACATTCGCCGGCGAGGGCTGCGGCGAGGTGCGGCCTAACGCATCGGCACTCAAGGTCGGGCGCGGCAGCGCCGCGTATTCCGGATAGCGCTTTAGCCGCAGCTTGCTGACGTGGTCGAATTCCGCTCGATCGGCGACCTCGTAGGCTCGTCCAGCAAGTGAAAGTCCCTTGATGTCCAACGGGTTTCGCGCATCGCTGGCGATCGCGATCGAAATCCGCGGATCGCGCAGGATGTTGGCGTATTTCTGCGTGTTGCGCGCAACGAAGCAGTACAAAAGGTAACCATCATTGACATAGCCGACGGTGGTCGCCTGCGGCCAACCATCGGCGCGATTGGTGGCGATCGTCATCACGCGATGCTCATCGAGGAGCCGAAGGATCAGGGACTTTAAGCGAGGCATCACGGGGGCATGGCCTGGCGAAGATGGTGGTTATCCAAAGCGCTAAACCGGCTGTGCCACGCCAAAATTGATCTAGATCAAAATGTCCCCCTTGTTCTATCGCGGGCATTCGTTGCAAACGTAACTAAATTCCACTGAAGCCGTCAGAGGGCGAGTGACCCCTATGTCAGCCGCCTCTGATGTTCGCTGCCTTGATGATCGGCCACCATTTATCGGTCTCGGCCTTCTGCAAGGCGCCGAGCGCTTCCGGCGTTTGCTGATCGCGCGGCACCACCTGCTGCCCGAGTTTATTGAGCTTGGCCCCCAAGTCCGCATCGGCCAACGACTCGACGATTGCGGCGTCGAGCTTCGCGATGACGTCCTTCGGCGTGTCCTTCGGCGCCCATAGTCCGAACCAGATGGAAACGTAGAAGCCGGGCAGCCCGGCCTCGTCCACCGTCGGAATGTCCGGCATGCCGGGGTGGCGAGTCTTGGCGGTAACGGCCAGGGCCTTAACCATGCCGGCCTGCACCTGAGCCACGAAGTTCGACGAGGGTTCGATCATCATATCAATCTGTCCGGCGACCAGATCCTGCAGGGCTAGGCCGTCGCCGCGATACGGCACAAATTGGAAGCTCGTTCCCGTCGTCTTCTGAAACGAAATATCGGCGAGATTTCCGGTCGAGCCGGCGCCGGGAATTCCTGCCGTTGCCTTGTCCGGGTTCGCTTTGAGCCAGGCGATTAGTTCCTTCAAATTATTCACCGGCAAGGATTTCCTCGTCGCGATCAGGAGCGGCTCGTAGGCAAGCTCCGCGATCGGCGCCAAATCCGTCAGCAAGTCGAATTGCAGAGGATAAAGCGCTCCAGTCAGAACGTGCGTGGTCAAGGTACCGATGCTCAGCGTATAGCCGTCGGCCGGCGCGCGCACGACCCGGCCGACGCCGATGCTGCCGCCGGCTCCGGCTACATTTTCGACGATGACGGGCTGGGCAAGCGGCACGCGCATCCGCTCGGCAAGTATCCGTGCCAGAAGATCCGTTCCGCCGGCCGCGGCGAACGGCACAACCATCGTGATCGGCCGCGATGGGTAGCTGTCTGCCGCTGCGCTCCGCAACAGCGCGGGCAGCGCGGCGACGCCCGCTGCCCAATGCAAAAAACGGCGGCGCTGCAATTTCATGATCGCCTCCTCACTCCGGTTTGAGGTTCGCAAACTTCACCACCTTGATCCACTTTTCGGTATCGGCGGCGATGAATTTCGCGAAATCAGCGGGCGAATTCGGTTGCATGACGAGGCCGCCGAGGTCCAATAGACGCGCTTTGACGGTCGGATCGGCAACCGCTTCGTTGATTGTCTTATTGAGCGTTTCGACGATCCCAGCCGGCGTATCTTTAGGCGCGCCAAAGCCGATATAGCCGAACGCTTCATAACCGGGCAGAAATTCGGCCACTGCCGGAACGCCTGGCAAAAAGTCGACTCGCTCCGGCGTGGTCACGGCGAGCGCTCGTAGCTTGCCGGCCCTGATATGCGGCAATGACGTCGGTGTAACGTCGAACATGACCTGCACCTGGCCGGCCAGGAGATCCGTCAGCGCCGGCGTCGTGCCGTGATACGGTACGTGGACGAGATCGACGCCGGCCATGAACTTGAACAATTCGCCGGCGACGTGTTGCGGACCGCCGACGCCGGCCGACGCCATGTTGATCTTGCCCGGATTGGCTTTGGCGTAAGCGATGAAGTCTGGAACTGTTTTGGCCGGAAACGACGGCAGCACTTCCATAACGAGTGCGACACGGTGCGTTATGGCGATCGGCGCGATATCGCGCACGAAATCGAACGGCAGATTGGGGAACATCGCCTCATTGATGGTGTTTTGCGAATTCACCAAGAGAAGGGTGTAACCGTCGGGTGTTGAATGGACGACCGCCTCGGTTGCGATATTGCCCGTCGCACCTGGGCGAATCTCGACGATGAATGGCTGGCCGAGATGTTCGCTGAGGTATTGCCCAATCAGACGCGCGCTGATGTCAGAAGAGCTTCCCGCCGCCTGCCCGACGAGCAAGTGAACCGGCCGGGTCGGATAATCGAGTGCGAAGGCGCGGCGCAGAATCAAAGGCAGCGCGGCGGCGCCGACCGCGAATTTTAGAAAATTTCGGCGTTCCACGGTTCCCCCTCGTGTCTATCGGTTCTTGCGATCGTTCCGCCTGCCGCCGGCGAATTCCAGCACTTTAGACCGCCTGTTGCGGATTTCCGACAGCCGATTTGTGTCGCGGTATGCCCTGTGGCGTGTTGCCTCGACCGCGTGAGACCAGCCCTTTGCTGACCGCCGAAGCGCCAGCGAGTAATACGGTCGCTACGACCATAAAGAGGATGCCGCGCGGCACGTCCTCAGTCTGCCACCTCAGCGCTACGGCGAGCGACGAATAGATGGAATCACCGCAGCACGCGGACTCAAATTGCCCTCAAAAGCAAGAATTGATTTTGCTTGAGGGGTCGCACAGCCTGTGACCATGAGCGATCTATCGATTCTCTTTCAACGGGCGAGGAGACCAATTACGGCCTCTGAGCGCTGGCTGGGCCGTGCCGCTCGTGCGAGGGCGATTGCAATGATGCTTTCGAAGGCGGACGCTAAGGTCGCGGAGGCCTACGCTGCCGATTGCGAGGCAGAAGCCAAACGGCTGATTGACGACCAAGGCTCCTGGATCGCTGCCTAGACCGGTGAATTAAAAATAATTTTTCTGCCTCGATTATGGTTGAGCCGGTAGCGCACCCGCGCATTTCGCTCTTTTGCTAAGTGTTTGAAATTCCTGGCGCGCTCGGAGAGATTCGAACTCCCGACCCTCAGATTCGAAGTCTGATGCTCTATCCAGCTGAGCTACGAGCGCGCAAAGGTCCCAACATCCGCGCACCATAATAGCTTTGCCACAAAAGTCACTTCGCCCACGGTGCCCGGCAGCTCAACTATGCTCAGCCGATCAGTGGTTCCGCCGAAAAAGTTCCCGCCGCCATGCCGCAGCGGCTGGGGCGGTATGCCGCCGGCGCCAGGGAACGGCGCACCGGGACCGCGGTTATCTGTCACGGCAAACGATGGATGGAGACAACCGATGACTGACTATCGGACCACGGATTTTGATTATCGGAACCCCGAGGATCCATTCTGGCGTGACGCCAAGATGGATCCCGAAGCGGGCGCTGCCAACGCCGCGTGGGGCTGGATCGCTGCCGCTATGTTCTTGGTCGTCATTCTGGCGGCCGCCTTTGGCATCGGTCACCGGCCGGGGCAGAACGCCATCAATACGGCGTCCGATGTGGCGACGCCGCCGGCGGCGACCCATACGGTTCCACCGGCAACGGTTCCGCCGCCGGCCATCTCGTCCGCGCCCGCCGCCCCAGCGCCGCGGCTTACGCCGGCACCGAATACACTGGCACCGAATACACTGGCGCCGAATACACCGGAACACATGGGCGGCACGCAGTAGCGCGGTCGCTCGCTTCTTTTCAGCAAAAGACAGCGGCCCTGGCTTTTTGTCCGGGGCCGTTTTCAGGCGCGATTGCGTTAGACTCGCGCGTGAGCACCGGCGCGGCGCACAAGGCCGACGAATCGCGCACCGATTTCATGGCCGAGCCGCCAAACCACGCGATAGCTGCACTCCTTGGCGAGATCCTCGCCGGAGAGAACCAGCACAAAATCATCGGGAACGTCGAACCCTTCGACATGGAGCCGCACGCCGCCGGTCGAAATATCGGTGATCAGGCAGTCGCGCGGCAGCGTACCGTTGCTAAGCTGAATTTTCGCCACGCGGTTGATAAGGCGCCGTCGCGCTCGGCGTCGGTCGCCAGACTTTAAAGCGTACATTAAACACGCGCCCTGTGTTGCACGTTGCCTCCGGGGACCCTCGCCCCTGATTGAGCGAAATATGTAAACGGACGGCCGTTGCCGGAGGACTAAGGCGCGCTCGCGCATTTGTTTTGCAATTTAATGAATTATGCCGCTGCCAGGGATTGCGCCGCTCCGTCGTCGCGCGCGCCGCAAAGCACCAACAACAGCAAAGGTTGAGCGCGCTATTCGAAGGCTGCATCCACCGGCACCCGATAGCCGTTGGCGAGGCGGTTGGTTTCGTTCGCCATGCCAACGACCGCCATCAGTTCCCCGAACATTGCTTCGCTCATTCCGGCTTTACGCGCGGCGGCGCCATGGCTGGCGATGCAATAAGCGCAGCCGTTGGTGACGCTTACGGCGAGATACAGCATCTCCTTGATGAGCGGATCGAGCGCGCCCGGCGCCATGATCTCCTTGATATCCGCCCAGGTGCGCGCCAGCGTCAACGGATCGTGCGCCAGAAATTTCCAAAAATTGTTCACGTCCTCGACCTGTCGCGTGCGCCTGATGTCGTCGAAAACGGCGCGCACTTGCGGCGAGGCATTGCGGTATTCGATCGGCGGGCGTGACGGCATGACTTTGTCCTCAACCGTTGTGGGCAAGCGCCGCGACGATGCCGGCAATCGCGCCGATGAGCAAGACGAGGCAGACGATCGCCTGGACGGCAAAACCCGGCCGGCGGCTTGCGGCGGCTTTGGTATAGCCCACGATGTAAAGGACGCGGCCGGCGCACCAGACCAGACCAAGCACGGCCGCGCCGATATCGCTGACGTAACACGCGAACAACCACAGTAACGGCAGGAAAATCGGCATCCATTCCAGCGTGTTCATCTGCACCCGGAACACCCGCTCGAAATCCGGATTGCCGACGGTCGCCGGCGCCACTACGCCGTATTTCCGTCGCGCGCGCCCGACGAGAAATCCGGTCGTGAAATAAACCAGGACGGCGAGCACGGTAACGAGAGCGGTCCAATGCGGCATGGCGCAGTTCCTCCGGTTTGTTGCGCCGCCATGTTAACGGCTAAGCTGTCGGCGCGGGAGAGCTCGGTGCACCGGCCTGCCCAAGCGCCAGTGTACGGCGAATTTGCTGTGCGGCAACGTTGAATTGACGGAGCGATTACGCGATCGCGGCCTGTTTCGCTTCGACGCCCATGTCGCTGTTGCGCAGGCATTTACCCAGCCGCTGCGCGACCGCTTGCAGCAATTCATCGCCGATCGGATGGCCGAGCGTGTCGTTGACGCCTTTGAAGTGATCGAGATCCAGGCAATGGACGGCGAGGCTCTCGCCGTGCCGCTGCACCCGGGCGAGCAGCTCGTTCAGCCGCTCATGGAATAGCACGCGATTGGGCAGATCGGTGAGCGCATCGTGATGCGCCATGTAGGCGATGCGCGCTTCGGCCGCTTTGCGCACTTTTTGCTCTGGATTTTTTTCAGAACAAAATTTTGGTTGTCGGCCAACGCAGCAGATGGTGAACGATTTGCGTCGTCGACACGGCTGCGAATTGTGACAGCACGCTCCGTTTGTCAGTTTGAATAAAGCAGCCGAATTCAATTCGGGGTCCAGTCGCGCATGGTGAATCCGGCGCATCCCATGCCGCGGCAGTGCAACGGTCGCTCGCGGGCGGGCAAAAAACGCCGAATAAAATGGCGCGCCTGCTGCCCTAGTTGCAATACTTGCCAGCGGACTCTATGCCCCGCCCAACAACTACGGCATGGAATGTTCCATCTGGCAGTTTTTGAACATCGGCCAGGTAGCTGTAGAGCGCAGTATGGATTTGAACGCCGTTGGCCGTGACAGACCAGGTGCCCTGTCCAATCAGGGTATTTGAGTATAGGCCGCCACGACCGTAGGTACTTGCAGACCCGTTATCCCAGCAAATTGTCTTGCCGGATAGATCTGCCGAGGTCACGGGTGCCGCCAATGCGGGGGAGAACAAAGCAAGAGAAAATACCGAAGCTGCGCCAAGTGGCGAGAGATATTTCCGCATTCTAGCCCCCACTGCGATATCGGGTTCAAGACCGAGCCGCACAGTAGCGACAAGGAGTGATGGATCACATAGCCGGAGACATTGATACCGTAATCGGCGCGCCGTGTCTGGATTGCTTCGTCGCCGAGCTTGTCATCGGGCCGGCCGCTTCGGGCCGGACCCATTGGCTCCTCGCAATAACGCGAGAATCTATTCGCCTCTAATCCCGGCCGCTTTGATGATCGGCCACCATTTCGCAATCTCGGCCTTGTGGAACGCGGCCAATCCCTCGGGCGTCTCTTGCTCGCGCGGGGCGACGTCGAGGCCGAATTCGGCGAACCGCGCGCCCACCGACGGATCGGCAAGCGACTGCACCATCGCGATGTCGAGCTTGGTGACGACATCCGCCGGCGTGCCCTTGGGCGCGAACAAGCCGAACCAGCCCGCGATGTAAAGGCCGGGAACGCCGGATTCGTCGGCGGACGGAATATCGGGCATCGACGCGGAACGTTGCGGCGACAAGTTCGCGAGCGCCTTGACGGTGCCGGCGCGCACTTGCGGCAGCGCCACGGCGCCCTGCACCAAGAGGAGATCGACCTGCCCCGAGATCAGATCGGTCATCGCCGGGCCGGCGCCGCGATAGGGAATGAACAGCACCTGCGTGTCGGTCAGCTTCTGCAAGAGCAGGCCGCCGACCTGCGCCGACGCATTCTGGTTGACGAATTTGGCGTCGCCGGGATGTGCCTTCATCCAGGCCACCAGCGTCTGGAGATCGTCCGCCGGCAGCGTCTTCTTGGCGACCAGCAGCATCGGATTGATCGATAGCAATCCGATCGGCGCGAAGTCCGTCTGCAAATCGTAATTGAGATTGTAGATGATGCTGCCGACATGGGTGTCCCATTGGCCGATGTCGATGGTGTAACCGTCAGGCGCCGCCCGCGCGAGCCGCCCGACCCCGATCGCGCCGCCAGCGCCGCCGACATTCTCGACGATAAGCGGCTGTCCGAGCAGTGGCCCCATGCGCTCCGCCATGATGCGCGCGGCGACGTCGGTCGAGCCGCCGGGCGGGAACGGTACGATCAGCGTGATGGGGTGGGAGGGGTAATTGTCGGCATGGGCGGGGGCGAGAAATGCCGGGAAAAAAGCCAAGAACGCAAGCACCGAAGTTGCGACGAGATTTCGCACGGTCGCCTCCGCCAAATCATTTTTCTTGTGCCGAGTGTATCCCGTAGGAATGCCAGCGTCAGCCCGGGAAAATCGCGGCGACATGATTCATCGTTCTCGCGACGCTCGTCACCGCCGACGCGACCATGCTCGCGGCGGCACGCCAGGCGAAGATCAAGGTGCGGCGGATTTAGTTGGTAGGGTAGTGTTGCGCCAACGGGTCGGCGCGAAGCGCCGCCAGATGACAAGCTCCGCCCAACCCGCCGTGCGGCCCCAGCATCTCCACCATCTTCCCTGCAGCATGGCGAGCACGCGGGCGATGCGCGGCCGGGTGGCGTGCGGCATGATGACGTCGTCGATAGTGCCGCGCTCAGCGATATTCTGCTCAGCCGCCTTTCGCCCTTTGTCCCTTCAGCATGCCGGCGACGCTCAAATCCTCGTCGATATCGGGCCAACGAATGCCCATCGGCATAATTTCATAATTCGCACGCTGCGCCGCCGAGGCACGCTTGAGCCGCGGATACCAGTCAAGCGGCGTCGCGATCTTGCGGCCGTCAACGAGCGTGACGATCAACTCGCCGGCGGTAAATTCCACCGCCCGCGCGCGCAAATCCCCGACATCAATTTCCAAAGTGCTCATTCCAAGCGTCCAGCAGGGCTCCGAAAGATTCGTCGCCCGCTATGAAAGCCTGCCACGTAACAAACCGAGGTTGGCGGACTTATCTGCGGCGGACTTATCCGCAGGCGCTACCTCTTCGGTACTCGCAACACCAAATTTCATAAGATCGCCAAGAGTCACATCGGCAAGCTTAATCTTGCTCAGGACAGCTTTCTCAAACTCGGGCGATACGGTGAAACCGTATTCGTCCAAAAGCATCGTATCTAATACCGACCCAAACCTGGCTTTAAACAACTGCAGGATATCAGCGCTCGAGAACTCCACCTCAAGCCGGTAGCTTCCCGTCAGCCTAAGATTTTTCCCCCACGCTACGAATGTCCGGAACATACCGCCGAACAAGCCAGGCCTATCCCAATAGATAGATCGCGACTCCGATCTATTTATACCTAGTTCTGAAAGCTCTATATTTACAATCTCAGTATTTCCCATATTCCTACTCCAACCTCGTGCTACAATTCTCATAGCTAATCTCCTTAGATGTTTATAATTAACAAATTATACGTAAATTACGGCATAATTACGGCGCTTGAACAGCTTAATCCTGCACGGCCTACATCGGCGATGTTTTGGTGCAGTTATCCGCCAAACTTGACGCGATCGATCGCGTTGACGAAATCGAAAGCCGTAGAAAAGTTGGGCGTACTTGCCAACGCTGTAAAAAGCGCCGATCTCGCAATCGGAAAGAATTTTTCGACTGCGCTTTCATCGGGGACGGACTTCTGATGATGTATATAGCGAGACCTAATGCCGTAAATGTCCCGGACGTTTCGCACAATCTCTTGCCGTTCGTTGGGATCCTTATGCAGAAGGAAAGCAAGGCGCTCGCCGAGGTTTTGTTGAATAGGCTCGGATGAATCGCGCAAGAGCAAGCCTTCTAGCGCCGAAAGCGAATAAACTAGGCGATCACCAACCTCGCGTAGTGTAAGACCTTTCGAGTACGTCAATATACTAGTTCGCACGCGACTCTGAAATTCCGAAAGTCCGCTTTCTCTGACGAGATCGCCAAGCAGCCCGAGATGATTGGCGTTCATATTCTCCCATTCCTTCGTGGAAATCCGCCACGGATAGGGAAGCGGTTTTAACACTCCCTGCGTCATAGCAAATGACCCATTGGGGCCATAGCTTATCGCGGTCGTGCTTGGAACATATTCCGTCCCGACGATAGCGCTCGGACAAGTAAGCCATGGCACATAAGCGGCAGCTGAATACAAACGCAAAAGACCGACGATAATATCCGCCAAATCGATGGCCCGTTGCATTCGATATCCTTTCACGGCTTCGAGTTCCAAAACGACAGCGGCAAGGCCCTGATATTTCCTGCGCTTCTCAGCAAACAAGGCGCGAATTTGATTCTCGTTATCGGGCGAGCGATCAATGTATGTTCGCTCCTGGCGGTCGAGCATCGCCGCAGTGATAGGCGCAAGCTTAGCTGACACAAATTGAAATTCGCGCTCGACTTCCATAAACGCGACTGGGACCCACACTGGGCCCTGCTGCACCTCCTCGGCTGCTTGAGCTGAAAGATACTCCGTGAAAGACGTTGGTGAGTCATTCTGAAAATTGTCTCTGCACCATAGGAAAATGTGATCTTCAACAAATTCCCGCCCGAGCGCCTCCGCTACCCATGGCGTTTTAACAACCTGATCGGCAAGGCGGCGAAGATTCCGAAACTCATTAGGTGCAAGTCCGTATATTTTGCCCTCATGAGGGAAATAGCGAGCGACCATATTGCCGAAAATATTCGTCTCGAAGAGCATCGGCACTCCGATTATTTCCTTGTCAGTAATGTGAGGACCAACAGGTCGTTCACTCGGAAAATCGGGCGGATTGCTTGGTTTGACTTGATGTTCCTTAATTTCGGCGAGCAGCGTTATCGCGCCCTTGTCGATTGCCTCGCGGGCGGCAGGATGAAAGTCAAACGATTCCATCGGAATCCTCATCGCCGTTGAAGCGGGCGGATGGGTACTCACACCAGCAAATTGTCGTGCTTCCTTCCCGGCATTTCCACGGTCTTCCCCCGCAGCATGGCGAGCGCGCGGGCGATGCGCGGCCGGGTGGTGTGCGGCATGATGACGTCGTCGATAGTGCCGCGCTCGGCTCTCTTGATCATATCACCGCCAAATGCCGCGGCTCGGCGCCGCGCACCGCGCGCAGCGGAATGCCGCGGTCGAGTGTCGCCAGGCGTCCGCCGTTTTTCACGGCGAGCGCCAGAAGATAAACATCGGTGATTTGGTTCGGCCCAAGGATGCTATTGGCATCAAATAGATCGCTGTCGCGCAACGAAATATCGTCCGGCCAGAAGGCGTGATCGGTTTCGCTGAGCTGCTCGGTGAGAAGATCGACGGCGAATGTGGCGGTCACCGCATTCTTGTAGCCCGGCTGCGAGACGATCCGCACCAAGCCGTTTTCGGTCAGCGGGCATGTCGCCCACCCCGCAGACCGGTTGGCCGCCCACCATTCGTGCGCCACCCGGTGGTGAACATGCTGCGAATCGACGATCGCGACGAGGACGTTCACGTCGAAGAGGACGCGCATTGTCAGTCTTCCGGTAGAATCCCGGCGTCCTCGAGATCAGCTTGACGTTCCAGTCGCCGCACAAGCGCGGACGTGACGACACCGCCGCGCGGCGGCAGGACGTAAAACCCGTTCCGCTTGATCAGCGGCCCTGCTGCCGGATGCGTGAGTGCCTGCCGCGCTAACTCGGAGAGTACCCTCCCGGTCGTTGTTTTTTCCGCTGCGGCTCGTTCCTTCACCGCAACCAGGACGTCATCATCGATGTCTAGTGTGGTCCTCATGCATTTGATGATAATGCATCAGATGCATTGATGCAAGGACATCACACCGGCAGATTATCGTGCTTCCTCGGCGGCAGCTCGACCTGCTTGCCGCGCAGCATGGCGAGCGCGCGGGCGATGCGCGGCCGGGTGGCGTGCGGCATGATGACGTCGTCGATATAGCCGCGCTCGGCGGCGATGAACGGCGACAAAAAGCGCTGCTCGTATTCGCGGGTTCTGGCGGCGATTTTTTCGGGGTCGCCTAGGTCGGCGCGGAAGATGATCTCGACCGCGCCCTTGGCGCCCATCACCGCGATCTGCGCGGTCGGCCAGGCATAGTTCACATCGCCGCCGATGTGCTTCGACGCCATCACGTCGTAGGCGCCGCCGAACGCCTTCCTCGTGATCACGGTGACGAGCGGCACCGTGCATTGCGAATAGGCGAACAACAATTTGGCGCCGTGCTTGATCAGCCCGCCATATTCCTGCGCGGTGCCGGGCAGAAATCCCGGCACGTCGACGAAGGTGACGATCGGGATAGCGAAGGCGTCGCAGAAGCGCACGAAGCGCGCCGCTTTGCGGCTGGCATCTGAGTCGAGCACGCCGGCCAGCACCATCGGCTGATTGGCGACAAACCCCACGGTGCGGCCGGCGATGCGGCCGAAGCCGATCACCATGTTGCGCGCAAACGCTTCCGACAATTCGAAGAAGTCGCCCTCGTCGACGGTTTTGAGGATCAGCTCCTTGATGTCATAAGGTTTATTTGGGTTATCGGGCACCAAACTGTCGAGCGACTTTTCGGTGCGCTCGACGTCGTCGAACGACGGCCATTCCGGCACGCCGGCCGACGAATTCGCCGGCAGGAAATCGATGAGCCGGCGCATCTGCAGCAGCGTCTCGACGTCGTTGTCGTAGGCGCCGTCGGCGATCGAGGATTTCGTGGCATGCACCGAGGCGCCGCCGAGC
>Ga0187784_10002839_pt1 | contig 13922 bp, 20 predicted proteins | sample 1015_SJ02_MP15_2_FD_132964 | JGI IMG/M metagenome (GOLD analysis project Ga0187784, IMG submission 132964) | Tropical peat soil microbial communities from peatlands in Department of Meta, Colombia - 1015_SJ02_MP15_20_MG | ecosystem: Environmental > Terrestrial > Soil > Wetlands > Peat | place...
GGAGGAAGAAATGCCAACCGTGAGGCTGGTAAATCCAAAACGCCGGCGGCGCTCGTCTGCCGGCCGCAAGCGGCGCCAACCCGCGGCCCTTCGGAAGTATTGGGCAAGGCTGCGGCGCGCCACTCGCGCAAATGCGAGCGGAGGACACATGGCAAGGAAACATCACTCACGCCGTCGCCGTTCCCATGCAAGGCATCGCCGTCGTCGCGCGATCCACTTGTCTGGCGAGCGCCGCCGGCACAACCCGGTACGCTACGTCAATCGCCGCTATCGCCGCCGCGCGAATGCGTCTTTTGGCGGGCTCTCGAGCAACGATCTGATCTGGATGGGTGGGGGTGCGCTGGCCAACGGCGTCGCTTGCCGCGCCATTCCGCAGATGCTGGCGCCGCAGTACAACACCGGCTTCGCGGGCTACGGCTTGAACTTGCTCGCGGGCGGGCTGGGCGCGTGGCTGCTCGGGAAACTCAACCGCCGCGCAGGGCAAGGCGCATGGATCGGCGTGATCGTGGCCACTGGCCAGCGCTTCATCGCCGATAAATTCGGCGCCGGCTCCGCAGGGCAATCCGCCGGCATGAGCGGGGATCTGGACTTCGACCTGGGCTATTACCTCGCGGATCCTTTCCCGTTCGCGCAAGGGCCGAGTGCCGGGCCGTATGCGTCGTTCCCCGGAACGCCGTATGCTCCCGCGCTGCCCACCGCCAACGCGGCCGCGCCTGGCCGCTGGCGGCAAACCGCCGCGCTCGTGGCTGCGGGCGCTCCGGCGATCGCACCAACCGGCGGCGGCTCGAGCTCCGTGGCGCAGCCCGGAGCGCAGACGCAAGCCTACCAGCCCGGCGCCTGGGGCTAGAAACTTTTTTTTCGTAACGCCGCAACCCTAAATGCGTGGGAGCTGTAGAAACTTTTTTCAAGGAGAAGAAGAGCATGCGAAACAGCAGCACCATGAGCGCCTCGATTCGCTCAGCAGTTGACAAGCTGTGGCGCACAGGCGGCGTGTCCGAAAAAACGCACGGCGTGGAAACCATCCACCTGAGCGAACTCGGCCGGCCGCACGCGCGCTTGGGAAATCCCAACACCGGTGTCCCGGAAGTGCTGGTGCAGGATGTCTACGACATCTATTTCATCGCCGCCGGCACCGCGTTCACCAAACTCACGATGTTCAGCCAGCCGATCGGCTCCACCTACAACTTCAACGGCGTAACCGCGTTCGCCAAGGGCTTGAACCATACCCTGCTCACCCAGCCGGGCATGCTGGACAGCTCTTTCAGCTACGTGATTCGCGCCATCGCCGTGGAAGTGATGGCCCTGCAAGGCTCCGCGCACCCCAACCTGCATCCCGAAGATCTCAACAACTTCCGCATGACCTATGCGGAATTGCAGATCAACCGCAAACCCTGGCTGCAGGGCAACGTGGGATGGTATCCCGCGGCGTGCGGCACGGTCTTTGCCGGCTTCGGCACCTTGACCGCGCCGGTGTCCGCGTTCGCCACTTCCAACGGCGTGCCGTACCGCAACAACGCGTACGCGCTGCCCGGCGGGATTTTCATCAACCCGCAAGAAAACTTCAACGTGGTGATCGACCCAACGCAAAACGCTGGCGGCGCGCCATCGACCTTGGCCGCGGCCGGCAACCCCTCGGGCGTGCCGGGCTCCGGACTCTCGGCCTGGTGGCGCTTCATGGGGCAGTTGGTTCGCGTCGCCTAATCTTTTTCTATTGGGGGTTTGTACGTATAAACCCCCAAGCCCCTTTCGCGCGATCGCTTTCGGATCGCACCGCTCATCTTCCGATGAGCACTTAGGGACTCGTTCCCAGCGGGGAGCCAAGAGCGGCGCCGGATAGGGCGCCGCTCTTCCCCGTTTCCAAAAAAATTCCGCACACTGCGCGGTCCCAAGCCGGTTGGGGTGATGATCCGGCGGATCCATAAACGGCGAAGGGGGCCACGGCGAGTGGCGCCTGAGCCCGTAAGGAGAAAAGAAAATGGCTTTGCAGACTTGCCCCACATGTTCCGGCGCCGGCGCGGTGCAAAACATCAAAACCGGCCAAGGCCAGCAGTGCCCCGCGTGCGGCGGCACCGGCCAGGTCAGCGGCGGCTTTGACGATCAGGATTTTTGGTATCCCATCAACCCCACGCAGCTCACCGCGCTGCAGCTCGGCGTGAATGCTACCGTGACCATCGACAACGACGCGGATTTCCTGTGCGACCGCTTCATCGCCTCGAGCACCGGAATCTTTAGCGTCACGCTCACCGACAAATTCCGTTCCCGGCCGTTTTCGCCCAACACCGCGATCAACGGCGAGAATTTTGCCGGCACCGCGCAGCTTCCTTTGTGGCTTCCCAACCCGTTCGTCATCCGCAAAAACGCGGTGGTGCTCGGGGTGTTCAACGACCGCAGCGGCGCCAACAACACCATCCAGTTCTGCCTGGTGGGCCGCAAGCTGCTCTAAGCCGTTTTTTATGTCCGATACATGGAATTGCCACTGCCCGGCTTGCGAAGCGCTCCGAAAAAAAATTGAAGAGTGGCGCAGGCAAAAGGCAAAAGGAAAGTGACTATGGGAACTACCGCCACACCGATTCGCGGCGTGAAACCGTTTACCGCGCCGCCGTTTTCTCCCCGCTGGGAGCAGCGCCGCAAAGTCCAAGTACGCCTGCCCGAGCCTAACGGCGTGGAAATGATCCGCGAGCTGCTGCAGGATCCTTTCCCGTTTTTCATCAATATCTTTGACACCGCGGAGCAGTTTGCGGAAATCGGCTCGCTCAGCGGAGTATTCAGCTCGAGCGGCATTGTCGCGCTGGGCTCCGCGGAGCAACGCGCCAACGTCCCGGAAGATTTCTGGCTGGTGGCCATCGTGGCTTCTTTCAGCCAAGGCGCGGCCGGCACGTCCTTTTCCTGGCAGCTTTACCACACCAAAGGCGTGGGCGAAGCCGATGAGCAGGGCTCCACGCACCAGCAAAGCCCCATCCTCGGCGGAAATATGTGCGGCACGGCGCAAAAGCCGCTGTACCTGCAAACGCCAAAACTCCTGCCGCGCAACACGGAGATCACCTGCACGGTGCAGAACCTGCAAAACGCCGCGAACCAGATCCAGATCTGCCTGATCGGGTATCTCGGCGATCCCGCTGGGGGACTCACATGAGCCGCCGCAAACAAAACCTCGTGGAAATTTTTGGCGTCCAGGACGTCGCCAACTATATACCGGGGCAATTTCCGGGACATGGTGGCACCGGCACTGGAACTGGAAGCGGCGGTGGCGGCGGCGGATCCGGCGCCGGCGCCGGCGCGGATGTTTCCACCGCCAGCACTGCGACGGGCGCGGGCACTGCGGGCATCGGCAATCTGTTGCCGTGGCTGTATCCCACCGCAGACTTCAAGAATGTGGACAAATTCGGCGCTGTGTTGCTTCCGGCGGTCGGCGCTTGGTCCGACATTTTGGTTGCCAGCGTGGAGCAAGGCCGCTGCGTGAAGCTCACGCAGTTGGGCATCGACTTTGTGGCCAACGGCGGCGCCGCGTTTCTCCAGGGCGCCGTGCCCGCGCAACTCAAATTCTTTATCGGCGTGAATGGCAGCCCAGCGATCGCGGGACGCCCCGGAAAGGCTTTCCCGGACTACTCGCCAAACATTTTCCAGTATCTCCCCGGCGCGGTTAGCGCGCCCACACCCATCAACGGCTTGATGCTGCGCGAGCGCGATGAGCTGCACGTCGCGGTGTTCAACGTCTCCGTCGTGGTCACCACGCAATCGCTGGCCGCGCGCGTGCTCGGCTACAGCTTCTCGAAAAAATACTGGTCCAAGCTCATGGGGCCACAGTGAGGAACAATTTTCAAAGTGTGAGGAACCTTTCCATGAAAAACAAACTCCGAATTTTTTTACTACTCGCTCTGTGCGCTCTGTGCCTCTGGGGCTCTCCCGCTTTTGCGCAAACCATCACTACGGTGACCGGCACGGCGCTGGATCCCAACGGGATTCCCTACGCCAACGCTCCAGTGAACATTACGCTGAATCCCGTGGCTGGCTCGGTCAGCCCGTACGTCACCGCCACAAATACTCCGGTGATCATGCCCACTTCGGTGACCACCAACAGCTCCGGCGTGTTTAGCGTGCCGCTGGTGGCGGCCGCGTCCATCACGCCTTCCGGCACCACTTACAACTTCCGCGTGTGCACGCCTACGGTGCCGCCGCCGCTCGGCAGCGGCGCAAGCTGCGTCACGCTTTCTTCGGTGACCATTGCCGGCGCGTCCCAGGATCTCACCAGCAGCTTTAACGCGATTCCCCCGCCGGTGCTTATCAATAGCGGCGCGCCCACGCGCGTGGCCACCGCGGCCGCTACCGCGCAAACCGCCAACATTTCCGCCACGACCGTGTACACCGTGCCGGCCAACGTCACCGCTACCTACCGCGTGGTGTGCTACGTGGTGCTCAGCTCGGCAGGCACCACGTCCACTTTGCCGGCGTGCAACGTGGTGTACACCGACAACGACACCAGCACCGTGGAAACCATCGCTTTGACGGCAACCTCTGCGGCCAACACCGTGGGCACCGTGGGCGCGGTGGCCACCACGGCCGTGCCAGGTTTCCAGGCGAAGCCCGGCACCAACATTCAATACTCCACTTCGGGCTACGCCAGCACCGGCAGCGCCATGGCCTATGCGATCCACGTGAAAGTGGAGCTCCTTGGCGCGCCTTAGCTTAAATTTACTCGTGGATGCTGCCGCTGCCATTCCAACATGCGGCACCGCGCGGAACAGAATTTTTGGTTTTTCACACGCTTGGTTTGGCGAAACTTTTTACCCTTGCGTGGACATCCCGGATAAGCGCAAACCAAACCGGAGAGGAAGTTTATGACGGGGCGTTACAACGCGACGCATTTTCCTTTCGAACGCCACCGTCAGGGTGGCGTTTCAACGTATATTCTCCTACTCACATTTTGTCTCCTAGGGCTTTCTCCGAAAAACAGTTTTGCTCAAATCACTCAGGTTAGCGGCACGGTCACCGATCCAAGTGGCATCCCGTACGCCAACGCTACAATCAAAGCGCAACTTGTGCTGGCTGGCGGCGCGGCGGTTACCGGGCAGCCAACTGTCACCAACAGCTCTGCGGCATCGTGCGCGCAGGCGGGTTTCGGCTCCGCGCCCTGCCAGGTGCCGTTTCAGGGCACCGTAGGGCCGCTTGGACTTTCCTCGAGTGGCACGTACACCATCAACCTGCAAACCAGCGGCTCGATCACGCCCAGCGGTACGCAGTGGCTTTTTACGGTGACCACGCCGGGCAACGCGCCGCCTCTTGGCAGCGGCGCGCAAATCTGCACCACGCAGCAAACCATCACCGGCAGCACGCAAACGGTGAATTTAAGCTGCCCAGCGCTTTCCAATGTGCCGACACTGAATCTTCCTTTGCCGCTCGCGGACCTCACGCCCATTCCCGTGCAGCTTGCTGGCGGCGCCAACACCACGGCCACTACCGTGAACGCCAGCAGCACTGCGGTCCAGCCGATCGCTGCGGCCTGTGGCACCACGCCGTGTTTTGCCGCTGGCGTTCTGAATACTCTGGGCAAAACCTTTGACCTGGAAGCCGTAGGAACTTTCGCCACCGGCACCACCTCCACGCAAGTACTCTTCGGCCTAGCCATCGGCGCATCTAACGGTCTACAATTCGTCGCCGCCAGCGCATCCAGTTCGCAGGTGGGCAACTGGTACGCGAAGATCACTTGTGTGGTCACCGCCACGGGCAGCTCCGGCACGCTTGCGTGTTTCGGCCTGGGAAGTTTTTTAGTGAACGTGATCACCTCTCCGGTAAATTATCCGCAATCCGCTACGCTCACCTCGGTGAACCTCACCGGCGGCATCACTCCGCAAATCTATGTACAGTTCACCGCCGCTTCTACCAGTAACACCGCGACACAAAACGCTGCAATCGCGCGGCAACTCAACTAGGAGCTTTTTGCATGAAACGATTTTTTCTGATTTCTTTGCTGCTTTGTTTATTTGCTTCCGCGGCGGCCGCGCAGATCACCACGGTGAGCGGGCAGGTGCTGGACACCAACTCGATCCCGTACGCCGGCGCGCAAATGAAGGCGCAGCTCGTGTACACCACCGGCTCGCCGGTCACCGGCCAGCCCACGGTGACGATCAACAACCAAGCGCAATGCACCAGCGCGCGCATGGGCACGGCGCCGTGCCAGATTCCTTTCCAGGGCACCGTGGGGCCATTCGCGCTTTCGCCTACCGGCACGTATACGGTGAATCTCCAAGACAACACCCAGGTGACGCCGGCGAGCACGCAGTGGCTGATCACCGTCAGCAGCCCAGGACTCAACCCGCCGGTGGGCACAGGCCCGCAGACTTTCACGGCGCAGCAAACCATCAGCGGCTCGACGCAAACGCTGAATCTCAGCGGCCCGGCGCTTTCCAACACCAGCGCGTTTTCTACGGTCACGTCGAACCCCGCGACGTGCAACACCGGCCAGGCGTTTTACAATTCCACCACCGGGCAGCTTCTGCTGTGCATCGCCACGAATACGCTGCAAACTCAGGGTGGGAGTTGGGCCACGGTGACGGACGCGAAACTCTACGGTGTGAAGGCAGATACGAAATGGTGCAACAGCGCCACGTTCACGCTGAGCAGCGCCACGGTGACCACGCCCGCCGGTTGCCCCGCGTTCGTTTCCACAGACTCGGGCAGCGGCACGAGCGGGAAAATAGCATGGGGTTCGAATGCCCCCGTTGCAGGTCCGAACTGGACTTCCCCAACAATGGTGATGACCAAAACTAATATCCTTACCTATAACAGCGCGCACAGCGTCACCACCAATCAAACCGCCAGCCAGAGCCTCGGCCCAACGAACAATGACGGGAGCACCTTTGTGTGGGGGGGGCAGGGCGGCGTGGACGATACCGCGGCGTACAACAGCGCCTATGCCGCAGACATCAACGCCTGCTGGAGCACGCTGCTGATACCTGCAGGCTGGGGCATGATTTCTAGCGCCATCCAAACTAACAATTTCAACTGTCCGTGGGGCAGCGCAGGCAATGACGGCTCTTTCAGTCAGGAAGTGATGGGCGTTGGAGCATTAACTTCGGGATTGGTGTTCACACCGAACTTCACCTGCACTCCGTATACCCTCGGAGCTTGCCTGTTCGACGCCGCGCAAAGCGGCACAAGCGTTACCAATCAAAGGCGCTTCCACGATTTTGGCCTGGTGTCCTTCAGCCCCCCGCCGTCAGGGATGAACGGTTTGGTGGCCATTATCGCTGCATTTAACAGCGCGGTTTATAACATGTGGTGCCTGGATTGGTTCTCCGGGCTTGCCTACAATGCCTATCCCTACAGCGTAAGCGCTGGAAACGGTGCGATTACCACCTTTCATGATAACTTCCTTAACAACTGCGGAGCAGTAGGACTAACCACCGCCAACGGCGAAGTGTTTGTGCATCACAACTGGATTCAGGGCAACAATCTGTACGCAGTGGCCTTTAATGCGGGTGCCACGTATTCCCATCACAACATTTATGGAGGCGGTACCACCAACCAGCCGGTAATGTACACCAACAGCGCTTCAGCAACGGTGGTTTCCGAAGATGATACCTGCGCTCCCCAGGGATCTCCCTCTACCTGTTTCGGGACGCAATCCGGCGCTTCTATCTATGTAAGCAATTTCTTCGCTCAGGGTGGCGGGTCCAGTGGTTCGGTGAATTGCGTGTCCGGAGCGTTTTGCGTCCTCGATGGTTCGGTTAACTCGCTGGTCGCCGGAAGCTCCAGTTTTCCAGTGCTAGTCAACGCGGGCACGCTGAAACTGCGGAACACCAGATTCCTCACCGGCAACGTGGCGGTGAACAATTCCGGCCAGTTGAACGATTATGGGGGAAACAACTACAACGGCATCTCGAACACCAACACAGGCACGTGGATTGGCGAGGCGAATTCCGCAAACATCACGCCGCTAACTACCGCGAAACTTGTGCTCAGCGCGGGATGGGGTTCTACGGCAGCGGTCAGCGCTCCAAGCGGCGGAGACTTCCCAATCCAATTCACCGTCACCAACTCCGGCACCGGTCAGGGCGCGAGCCCCACGATCACTTATACTTTTCAAACGCCGTTGCCGGTGGCTCCGTTCACCTGCACCGCGCTGCAAACTGGCGGCACCAACAGCACCGGCACGTTTACCTCTAGCGCGTTGTCTGCCACGGGAGTAACCTTCACCTTCAGCCTGACGCCTACGGCCAGCAGCACAGAAATTGTGCAGGTCACTTGCGTGACGCCATGAGACTCATCGCCACATTTTTCCTTTTCGCTTCGCTCGCGGCGGCGCAGATTAAGCCGGGGACCAATCCTATGGCGGTTGGCACCAGCGGACACTCCGGCGACGTGCAGATGCCGAAACTCGATGGCTGCAAAACTCTGTACATCACCATTGACCCCAAAGTGTCTGAGCCGAAGGCGGCGTGCATGGCTTACGTGCCGCTCGTGGATGTTCGCATCATCGGCGCAACGCGCTTCTACATTTGGGACGCAACGGACATAGACCACGGCTCGCTGTACACGGCGATTTACCCGAGCAACTCCGTGCAGAAAATCGTGGTGAAGCGCCCCAGGTGGGGACTCGGCCTAGTGAAGCGCCGCAAAACGCTTTCCGTGCCGCAGCAGGGCATGTACATCGCAGGACTACCGGGGCACGTAATCCACTGGGCGGTGAACTGATGTGTTACTCCCAACCCAAATCATCGCCTTCGGCAAAAGAATCGTCGATTTCGCGCAGTCAAAATGATAGTCAATCAGCTTCCCCTCGAAGTCGCGCACTATGGTGTTTCCCTGAAGCCAAGCAGCATATTCGATGCAGCTTGAAACGGTGGGAGAAAGAACCGCTTCAAGGCGCTTCGCGTCTGCAACCGAAGGCGCTGGCGCGGTTGGGAGAACGGGATTTTCCCAATAGTTCCGGGTTGTTAGAACCCCAATCACCAAGAGGAAAAGCAGGAAAATCGCGCTTCGTTTCATTGGCGCTCCTTTTGCTTTTGATTATAGCACCGTTTGCAAAACCCGGTGCGGCCCAGGAAGCGCCGAAGCCAAAACCGTTTTACCGCGACGCGAATTTCTGGGCCGCGGAAAGTGTGACCGCTGGCGGCTACCTGGCGCTCGGGAAAGTGACTACCGACAATGAACGCGGCATCCCGCGCAACGCTCCGGACTGGGCGCCGCACAGCCCGGCATTCAACTATGGCGCGTGCGCCGCGGGGATCGGCGTGAACACCGCGCTGACCTTTGCCAGCCGGGAGTGGGGCCGCAACGAAACGCATCGCTTTTGGCGCTGGCTGCGCAACTGGGCGCCGGCGCTGGGCAGTTCGAGTGTGATTGTGCCTGGGACGGTGCATCGTGCCAAAACAGGCAGAAACAACGGCTGGTGAGCATGCGCTTTCCGATTTGGAGACGAGAGAGCTTCGGCTCATCCAGGTGCTGCTGAAACGCATTGCCTTTTTGGAGGCGCGCTTGTCCGCTTTTCACTACCGGCAGGGGAAAAGAAAATGGGGAAAGACTCGGAACCCGTGATTATCCGCCGCGTGCACGTGCTGGTGGCGCTGCTGGGCCTGGCCGCGTCGCTGGTAAGCGGAGTGCTCTCGATCGGCGCGATGTACGGCACCATCAGCTCGCACATGCGGGAGCACGACGAGCACCTGAAACAGCTTGACGAACACACCGTCACCAAGGAACAATTCGACGAAATGCGCAGCGACATCCGCGACCGCCTGGAGCGCATCGAGCGGAAACTTGATCAGGACTTCGCGGACGCGCCCGCGCGGAAACGGTGACAAAAATGCCGGTGATGCTGCTGAGCTTCAAAAAAGGCCGCAACGGCCACATCATGTTTCACGGCTTCCTGGCGCCCAGCGAGCGCGAAGCGGAAAAGGATTTAAAGGCGCATGCGGAGATTTGCCCGCAGTTTGGCCCCGCGCACCGCGCCGGAGAAACCATCGACGAAGTGGTGGAACTCGACACCCTCCCGGATCCCGACGATTTCAGCGAGGATACCATCGGGGAATTTGTAGACGATTTGTTTGGCTTGGAAGTGGACGAAGATGAGCAAGAGGAAGAAGAGCCGGAAACGCCTGAGCCCGGCGAAGATTGACTGCGCCCGCGCGGAGCTCCTGGCCGCCGATGCGCCGCCGGCGAAGCGCCGTTTCTTCTTCGATTTGTTTTTTCAGGCGCTGCGCAAACTGCGCCGCGTTGCCGAACACTATGAAAAAAGGGAAAGATCTAAGTAAAGTTTTCGAACTTTCCGCGGCGAACCCGCAAGGGGTTACCTCTGCACAGCTTTGGGCGGCGATGGGCGGCGACGGCTCGCCGACGAGCACACTCAGCTATCTGCATCTGCGGCGTGATGTGAAAATCACCGTTGTTGGGAAATTGCCGGTGCCGTTTCGGCAAGCCTGGCGGCATCCGGCAAAACTCTATCGCGTGGAGCGCGCTGGTGGGGCTTGACTTCAATTCGCTGGTGCTGCTGGCGCAGGGCGCTGGCTTCACCGATTCGGACGCGCAAGTAGCTGCGGCCATCGCGCTGGCGGAATCGGGAGGGAATCCCGCCGCGGTGGGCGACCAAAACCTGGCGCCATCGAATGGCCCTTCGATCGGGCTGTGGCAAATCAACATCGGCGCACGCGCGAACCCGCAATACGCCAGCCAAAATCTGTACGACCCGCAAAGCAACGCCGCGGCGGCGTATGCTATCTACCAGGCGCAGGGTTTCGGCGCGTGGAGCACGTTCACCAGCGGCCGCTATCAGGCGTTTTTGCAGGCGCCCGCGCCGCTCACGATTGACGCCAGCACCGGGCAGGTGGTGACGGATGTCACACCAACGCCGGCGATGACTGTGGGGCAAATCTCCACAGGGCAGATTTTGCTGTTGACGGCAGCGGGCGCGGCGCTGTACTTTCTAGCCAACGCTCTGGCGGATTTTTGAGCCGGCTGGAGCACTAAATGCGTGGAGAGTCCTACCGATGGCCAAAGCAATCGAATTGATCCTTGTCGACCAGAACAGCGACAAAGAAGTTCGCGCATGCTACGACGCCAACGCCATTCCTGCGATCAGTGAACTGAAGCGCGCGGGGAAAAATCATACCGTGGCGGTGCTGGCACCCGGCGCGGTGATTGAAATCGCGGAGCCCTACGAAGCGTTCCGCAAACGCTGGCTGGAAGCGCGCGACAACCAGGAAGTGATGGCGTACACCGCGCCAGCAAAGCCCAGCCTGGTGGTGTGACCATGACCGACCAGGAGCTGATGCAGTCCATCAAAACGAAGTGGGGCAGCTTGTTCGATTCTGTGGCCGCGCAAGCCCCCGCGCCGCCGGCAGCGTTTTTTGCGGCGCTTACCGCCAACGAAACCGGCGGGAACCCTCTGGCCACGCGCCAAGAGCCTGCGGTGCTCGCGGCGCTCCACGCGGTGCTGATGAATCGCAAGCCGGCGTACGGGTCGATCGGCCGCGCGGATATTTTGGGCTACGCGCAGCAAATCACCGCGACGCTCAACATGCAGCTTGTGGTGGCCATCGATCAGCTCTCCACATCCTACGGGCTGGTGCAGATCATGGGCTACGAAGCCATTCCGTACAACCTGAAAGGCGCGTTGGTGCTGCAGGATCCCGCCAGCGAGCTGGTGGTAGCGCTGAAAATGCTCCGCGACTTCGCCACGCGCAGCCAGTTGGATCTGGCCAGCGATTTTTCGGAGCTGTTCGATTGCTGGAACACTGGCCGGCCGCATGCGCCCACCTTCGATCCGGCGTACATCCCCAACGGGCTGCAGCGCATGCAGGTTTACCAGGCGCTGCCATGAGCGCGCGAAAAAACAACGCCGGTGTGTACCCTCCCGTAATTGGGGCGATAACATTTTCCGTAGCTTCCTTGAGTTTCGACGCTCTGAGTTTGGACGCGCATCCGTTACTACAGGCGGCAACGTTAGGGATCTCGATCGCGTCCTGGATAATCGCCTTGATCGAGTACGGGAGGCGCCCGCTTTTATGAGCGCGAACGCACAGATGGTCTGCGACACCCTCGACGAAGCCGGGCGCACGGTAGTGTTTGTGTTTCTCGTGGCTGGCGGGGTGGTCGCCGCAGTGGTGACCGCCGCGCTGTTTCTAGGCTACGCGATTCGCCGCACAGTGCGCTTACTGATTCGCCGGCACGCGGAAGGGAGACTTTGATGCACACAGGGGAAGAGTGGTTCTCCATCGGTTGGCCGCAATACGCGGTGTTCGCGGTGTTCCTGGCGCTGTGGGTGTTTCTGCTGCTGCGCGACAAACTGCCGGGCATGGCCAGCTTCAAGAATTTCCTGGACGCCATCAACTCCGCTGGCGGCCACATCTTCATCCTGCTGCTGCTGAGCTCCTGGAGCATCAAAATTTCCATGCAGTTTTTCTACCACCTGCTGAGCTTGTCGCAGGAAACCATGAGCAAAGACCAAGCCATCGTCACCGCCGGAGTCACTTACGTGACCGGAACGCTCACTGGCGCGTTTGTGGGCGCGCTGCTGAAAACCATGAGTGGCGGGAAGGCTAACAGCACGCCGGGCCCGGACACGCTCACGGCGACGCTCACGCCGGAGCCTCCAGCTAAAACGAGTTAACCCCCATGACGATGAAGGCAGTAGTTCGACGGGGCACCACGCCAGAGACGGATCCACCCTCTGCAGAGGGACTCTGCGCGTGGGGCCTTGTCGAATTGTTTGGGCATCAGCGCATCGTTGGCAAAGTAACCGTCGATCCTGTGGATTTTCCAGGAATGGTGCGCGTGGATGTGCCCGATTTACTGAAGGATGGAAAAGTGGAGCGGCCCGGGTTTACGCGCTACTTTGGAAAATCAGCGCTCTATTCCGTCACACCGGTAGATGAAGCCGCAGTGCGTGAATTACTTCCCCACGTGGACGGTCATCCAGCGCGGCCGCTGGCCATGCGCTACGAAAATCAAAACGAGGATCGCTGGTGAACACCGATTTCGACAATCACGACGGGCCAGGCTACTCGGAGCCGCCCTGTCGGCTTCTTCTAGCGCGGGGTTTGCAAGTACAAACCCCGCACCCCTGGAGCTGGGCGCGGCTGAAAGCGTGGCTGCACTTGCGCGCGCTGGATGCGTTTCGCTGGGCTGCGGCGATTTGGCGATGAGAATGTTCTTTACGTCGGCTTTTTAGAAGTGTGGCGATGAAACCTGGACCCACGATCGACATGTCAGAATTTCAGCCCCTAGGCCCGTGCCCTTGCGGAAAACAATTCTGGGTGTCGATCAAACCTGGCGTCGCGGCCGTTGTTCACGAACTTCCGTACTGTAGCGAATTCGAAAGATTGAATCCCGCTGACTTCCTCACTTACGTAAGGCGCTCAAGAGGAATTCCCGATGACGATGTACACCTTCCTTAAATCTGCGTGCATCTTCGCGGTTTCCCTGGCGCTGATCATCTTTCTTCTGGAAGCCACGCATCTAGCCATGGAAGCGCGCAGCGATTTGGCCACGCTCACCCAGCAGGCCAGCGTGTCTCTTACGCAGTTCAACGCCACGGAGAAACAAAGCAGCGCGAAACTCGAAGCGGAACAAAAAGAGCTGCTGAAAATCACCGGGGCGCTGAAACTCCTGATCGACACCACCAACGTGAAACTTTTTGGCCGCGACCTGCGCCACGGGTTGTTTGGCCAGGCGCAAAGCGTGCTCGATTCCGGGAACACGCTGCTGGTGGATGCGGACTTCGCCACCAAGCAAGCTGCGGAAACGCTGGCGCAGGCTTCCGAGGATCTCCACGCCACGGTGCTCGAATTAAAACCGTCGCTGGAGGCGCTGGCGAAAGACTTGGCGGATCCCGCGCTGCCGGAAACGATTCATCACCTGGACGAAACCAGCGCCAACCTGGCCGCAGACACCGCGGAGCTCCAGCGCATGCTGGAAAGCGGCACGGCCAC
>Ga0187784_10002841_pt1 | contig 13920 bp, 10 predicted proteins | sample 1015_SJ02_MP15_2_FD_132964 | JGI IMG/M metagenome (GOLD analysis project Ga0187784, IMG submission 132964) | Tropical peat soil microbial communities from peatlands in Department of Meta, Colombia - 1015_SJ02_MP15_20_MG | ecosystem: Environmental > Terrestrial > Soil > Wetlands > Peat | place...
GCCTGGATGACCGGCGAGTCCCAGTTGGTGACGCCGCCGGTGAAAATGGCACAAGCCGAATAGCTCGACAGCTGCAGCGTGCCGCTCAGGCCGGCGATGTGGTACATGAAGGACAGGCCCCCGGCGGTCACCGGAACGTAGATGAACGGGAACTTCGGGCTGGCCGTGTCGAACGGATAGGGCTGGTACTCGATATCGGTCACCCCGTAGTCCACCGTCTGGCCTGCGAACTCGTAGCGTCCGTCAGCCGAGCTCGACGACGTGTAGGCGATGTTGAGGTTGTAGGGGGCCTTGGAGGTGTCGATCGTCCATTGCGAGATCTCGGGGCCGGCGAAGGACGACCCGGCGCCGAGCAGGCCAACCCCGGACGCCGCTGCCGGAGCGGCAGGTGCCACGATGGTGCCCGCCACGGTCGAGATGGCCATGGCACAACCGAGCAGGACTCCTCCCCGCCGGCGGGCCGCTCTTCCACACCGTCGTGACCCGCCGGAGCCGTCCCGAACGGGACCTTCCGTCTTGGCCACAATCCCTCCGTCTCGAACCATTCGCGTGTTCGTCGTATCGGTGACGATCAAGATCAGCCGGACCTCGAAGACAGTCTCCTCCAGGGCGGCAGGAACCATCTGCTCAAGCGCGCGCCACCCGAGGAGCCCGATCCCAGGACCCTGGTCAGTGAGAAAAGGAGTACGACGATCACCACCAGTGCCAGCGCTCCACCCCAGGCTTCTTTGACTTCGTTCCCCGACGGCGAGTTGGCGAACTGCACGACGTAGAGCGGGAGGTCCAACTGGGCGCCGTGGAAGGGATTCCAGTTGAAATGCGCATGAGCGGAGCCTCCGGCGGTGAAGAGCACGGCTGCGGTCTCTCCCACTGCCCTGGCCACCCCGAGGATGGCGATGGTGATGAGGCCGACCCTCGCCGTCGGAAGCACCACCCGCATCGTCAGTCGCCAGTGTGGGGCTCCCAGTGCCATGCCCGCCTCACGCAGGGACCCGGGCACGGTCCGCAGCACCTCCTGTGCCCCTCTGGTGACGAACGGGAGCATCATGATGCCGAGCGCCATGGCGGCGGCCAAGCCCGACTTGCCGGCGGTGTGCCGCGGATCCACCCAGATGAGGTACACGAACAGGCCGGCGATGATCTCCGGCGTGCCGGTCATGGCGTCGACCACCAACCGCACCACCTGGGAGTACCCGCTGCCCGACTCGTTGAGGAAGGTCGCCGTGAGGATGGCGATCGGCCCGGCCACCAACGTGGCCAGCCCGACCTGCTCGACGGTGCCCACGATGGCGGCCCCAACGCCTGCCGTCCACGTCGGCGCCTTCGGACCCGAATCGGCGGCGTCAGCCTTCAGAAAATGGGGAAAATGCGCGGCCACCACAGGGAGGCCTCGAACCAGCAGCCAACCGATGATGAGGAACAGCGGCACCATGGCAGCCGCCGAGCCTGCCCAGACGAACAGCGTGCCGAGGCGGTCCTTCATCACCAGGACTCCGTGGCGCGACCGTGAGACGAGGGCATAGATGATCACAAAGGCGATGAACGAGCACAGCGCCTGACCGAACATCGCCGACAGTCCGGCGACACTGAAGCTCAGCCACACCAGGGCCATACCGGCCGCGGCCGAGCCCAGCACCTCGAACACGCTGTTGGTGGAGGCTCGGGGGGCGCGCTGGGGGCGATCGATGGTGCCAGGCTGAGCTGGGGCCGGCGCCTCCAGAGTGGAGATGGCACTCATGCGTAATCACCCGCCGACCGTTTCACCACGAGCCTCGCCACCAGGTTCATGGTCAGGGTGGTGGCGAAGAGGATCAGGCCGGCGGCGGTGAGCGCGCTCTTCACCATCTCCGGATAGCTGGTGAAATTCTGGGCGATGAGATAGGAGATCGAACCGAGGCCGTTGGGCCCGAGGATCGCCGGGGTGAGGACGTTGGTGGTCGAAAGGATGAGGTACACGGCCATGGTCTCCCCCAGGGCGCGCCCCAACCCGAGCAGGGCGGCCCCGATGATCCCGTTACGCGCATAGGGCAGTACCACGTCGGTGACCATGCCCCACCTCGTCCCACCCAGTGCCAGCGCTCCTTCGCAGGCGTCGCGGGGGGCTCGGGCCATGACTTCGCGGCTGATCGAGGTCACGATGGGGATGATCATCACGGCCACCACCAGGCCGCAGAGGAAGATGGAGTGGCCGAACGTACCGGCTTCGGGGGTCCGGAACAGCGGGATGAAGCCGCCGTGCGCATCGAGGAACTTCGTCGTCCCGTACATGTAATCGGCCAGAGCGACGAGGCCCCAGAACCCGTACACGATGCTCGGCACCGTGGCCAGCAGGTCGATCAAGGTCACCAGCACGTTTCGCAGCCGCTTGGGCGCGTACTCGTTGATCATGAGGGCTGAGGCCACCGACACCGGCAGGGCGACCGTCAGGGCGATGAGGGCGATCACCACCGACCCCACCAACGCCCCCAGGATCCCGAGGTCGAACGGCGGTGCCCAGTGAGAGCTGGTGACCAGCTTGAGCCCCACCTTGTGCCAGGCGTCCGTGCTGTACTTCACCAGGTAGATGATGATGGCGCCGAGCACGACGAGCACCGTCGTCCCGCAGGCGGCCAGGACCACCCGGAACACACGGTCGGCCCCGGTGGCCGTCGGCTTCAGCGGCAGGGGTGTGTCGGTGTCGACCGGATGGTCAAGGGGGAGCAGGCCGGTATCGAGGGCCATCGCTTAGGTGACCCGCTTCGCCACCATGGCCCGCCCCAGCGTCCCGACGATCATCATGAGGAAGCCGAAGGCCATCATCCAGACGAGGAGGGGGGACTGACCGGTGAAGGCGAGCTCACCGGACGAGGCGCTCACCTGACTCGAACCGGGCGATGAGCCCGACGACCCCGAACCCGCCGAGCCGGCGGACGAGCTCCCGCTGGTGGTCGACGTCGTGGTCGCTCCGCCAGCGGTGGTGGTGGTGGTGGTCCCACCGCCCGCCGCCGTTGTCGTCGTCGTCGCCGGGACAGAGGTAGTGGTGCTCGTGGTAGTGCTGGGCGAGGTGGTGGTGGACGTGGCAGGGGTGGTGGTGGTGGTGGTGGTGGTGACACCCCCGCTCACGTAGAAGGGGTTGGAGAAGACGTGCGGCGCGGCGAAGTTGCCGTAGTCCTCACCGACGTACCAGACACACGGATCGGTCGTGTTGCAGGTGATGGTGGCAGTCGGGTACTTCGTGTCGGGGAGGGCGTAGACGGCCATCAGATCGCCCTCGTTCTGCCCGGCGTAGTCGAAGGCCCCGCTCGGGGCCACGGCGAACGGGAAGTCCGGGCCGATCGTCTGAGCGGAGCAGTAGTTGTCGTTGGGAGGGTCGCCCGGGCCTCCGTTGCCGTTGTTGTACTCGCACTCGATGGCCTCGATGTCTCCGCCGTTGGCGTCCGAAGGTGAGAAGACACTGTTCGGCCCCATCGACATGTTGACCTGCTCGCCGTCGGTGTAGGTCGTGTAGGGGGATGACGCCGGAGGCACGACACAGTCGATGTACACGCCGTCCCCTGAGCTCAGGGTTCCGCACGGCCCCGTGGTGGCGGTGGCTCGCCCGGCGAAGAGGACCAAGGCAAAGCACGTCAACAAGAGCACGGCGCCGGCGACCTGGATCGTCCGCCACCCCGGGTCCATCCTGGCCGCCACTCTCAGCACTGTCGCTCGCGGCACTTGCCCCCCTCTTTCAAATCCCCTCGGTAGCTCGATCGGCCCGCCGTTACCAGCGATACGCCCGAGGGCCCGGCGGTCATATTGCCACCGGGCCCTCGGCCTTGACTAGTCAGGGCATCTCGCTGAAGCGAGATGTTCCCTTCAATGTTGCTCGGTTAGTTGTCCGGGAAGGGCAGCGGTAGATCCGATGCACTGCATGCCGTTCCCTGGCACGCTGCCGAGTTCGAAGCGGACTCGCCCAGCGGCTGCACGCTCAGGTTCGCGTTGTTCGGATACGGGTCCGAAAGCTGGCTGCCACCGTTCCCGCTCACCGCGTTGTCGCTGTACGTCGGGTAGATGAGCCCGCAGTCACCTGAGAAGGAGCCGGCCTGGTCGCCGTTCAGGCTCAGGTCGGTGATCCGGTTGAAGCCGAACTGGTTGTCGATGATGTTCGTCAGCTCGGTGTCGAAGTTCAACCCGGTGCTCGGGTCCTTGGCCTTCGTCACCACCCCGTCGCCGTTGGTGCCGCAGATAAAGTTCAGGAACCCGGCCGTCGACGCCCGGAGCCCCTGATTGAGTCCGCTGAGCGTGATCGTCTCGGGGCCATCGGTACCGGTCGCCGGCTGGCTCAACTCGATGGAGTTCTCCGGCAGGTCGAGCGGGTTGCTCCCCGCCCCCGAGGCGTAGTTCGCCTCGCCGGCAGGCCCGATCTGGGTGATGTAGGTGCCAGCAGCGATGCCCGTGCCGCTCACTCCCACCCCGATGTCGGCCTGCGAGAACGGAGCCGGGCTCCCGGTCGAATATCCGGTGGTGGTCACCACAGGGCTGCCCGAGGTGGTGCTGGCATTGGTCACCGTCGTCGACGGGGCCACGGCGCTGTTGTACGCCGGCACCGGGGCGTCGAGGAAGATGTTGAACAGCGCCCTCGCGGTCGGGAGCGTCTGATTGGCTTCGGAGCCTGGGCTGGCTTGGATCCCGTTCTCCTTCACCTTGGTGACCGGGAACGAGTACAGCGTGCCTGCGCCGCACGGCGTGAGGGCGGCCGAGTTGACGGCCTGGCCGTTGGAGCAGATGCCGGCCTGGCGGGCGTAGGGGTTCGCCGTCACGACGCCGTTCGACTCGTAGTAGAGCGTGGCCGAGACCATGACCGCCTGGTCGGCAGCGTCACCCGGGAAGGCGGTGGCGGCGTAGTCGGCCAGGTTGGCAGCGTCGTTCTCCAGCATGTACGGAGTCGATGGCTGCGTGACGCCGGGGCTCTCCAGCTCGACCCAGACGTCACTGGCGGAGGTGGCTGCGTTCTGGTTCGTCGTGGTACCGGCGCCCGACCCGACGCACAGGCTCGACGGCGTGCTGGGGGCGCCATTCGGGGCGAGGAAGGTGTGGGCGAGGGTGTAGTTGGTCCCCGATGCCGGGTTCACATACGGATCCACGATCGGAACCCCGAAGGGCACACCGTTTCCAGCCGTCAGGACGTTGGCGTTCCCAATGGCGATGTCGAGGTTGGTGTCGGCGTTGCTAGTCAGACTGCCCGGACCCGTGATCGTCAGCGTGCTCCCGCCGCCGCCGGAGCCGGACACCGTCCAGCCTGCCGGGATCCCGATTCCGGTGACGGCGTCACCAGAGGCGATGACGGCCGGGAACGTGGTTCCTTCCGGAGCCCCGCCGTTGATCGTCACGTCCGAGGCACCACCCGTCGTGTTGGCGTCCACCACCACGAGGTTCGGGCCGAGGTTGGTGAGCGCGCCCCAGTCCGAGATCTGGTTGGTGACTCCCCCGCCGTTGGTTGCGCACCAGATCCGGAACGCCTCGGAGTTCGCACCACCGCTGTTGCTCACGTTCAGCAGCGGGGTTCCCGAGCAGGGCGTCCCCGATTCCACACCGGTCAGGTTCTCGGGGATGCAGCTGGCCGGATCGCCGGGGATCCAGCCGGCGGCCACCGAGCCCGCTTCGGCGTGGCTGCTGTTGGCGGCCAAGTTGGACGGCGAGTCGATCGCCGTGTACCACGGGGTGGCGGAGCCGGCAGCCGGCCCACCGACCGGGACCGTCGCTTCCACCGAACCGAAGGTGGCCGGGGTGATACCGCTGTTCATCTGCCAGTCGACGATGGGAACCCCGTCGTAGGCGTAGCCCTGCGACTCCTCCTCGGTGCACTGCGGCGTGGAGGCGATGGGCTTGGACGAACGGGAGAAGTCCGTGGCGTCCGGGTTGTACTCCGGGTTCGCGTTGGACGGCGCTGCTCCACAGAGCTGCTTCTGACCATCTCCGGAGCCGACGTCGTCTACGCCGTCGAGGACCTCGGTACGGTCCCAGTTGTCGGCGTCGTCACTTGGAGCGATGTCGGTCGACGACGCCGACGCCGGCAACGACCCCGGGGTGGACGAGAGCACGCCCTTGCAGGGATAGCTGGTCGTCGACGTGACCTGGCAACCGTAGAGCCCCGCCTGGTTGTACAGGTCGGCGATGGCCTGCATCATGTAGAACGTCGTGTCGGACCCGGAGCTCCGAATGACCTGCGAGTTGAACCCGGTGTAGAACTGTGGTGCTTGCCCGGGCACAGGGTCTGCCGAAGCCACGCCACTCAGGGCGAAGGTCCCCGCCAACGCCGCCATCGTGAGCGCGGCGCCGGCGGCGATGCGGGTACGAATCGTCCGGAGTTTCATCTTGGCATTCACATCCTTTTCGTTGTTGGTCTTCGTTTCTCGACTTGTTCGTGCAGAACTGGCTCGTCTCATGTCCGTCCTAGCCGGTGATGTTCAGTGTGTAGTCCCCGCTGGAGGCGGTATAGCTCGGCGTGTGCTTGTGCGCCTTGCTCGTCACCGTGACGCTGAAGGTGACGCTGGAGGCGCTGTCCTTCGACTTCGGAGCCACCGTGAGCGTGCCCTTCTTGAACTTCACGCCCTTGGCAAACGACCCCGAACTGATGGTGTCGGTCCATACGAACTTGCCACTGCCGCCGGCGGCTGAGAAGACGTAGGGCCCGCACGTGCTGCCGGCAGCACAGGTGATGGTCGCGCTCGGGGGCCCGCCGCTCAGGGCGAGGTTCGGCACGGTCAGCGCGAAGGACTGTGAAGCGTTCGGGTACACGCCGTTGTCGGCCACCAGCGTGAAGTCGTAAGTGCCGGCCGCCACCGAGTTCGTGCCACTCAGGGTGGCGGTGCCGTTCGGAGTTCCAGGGTTCTGCAGGCTGACACCGCTCGGCAGGCTCGAACCCGAGGCCAGGGAGATGGTGGCGCCGGGGGTTCCCGACGTCGTCACCGCAAAGCTGAACGGATCGGAGGTGGTGAAGGTGGCGGTGTAGCTAGCCCCACTGGTGAAGCTGGGACCGACCCCACCCACCACGAACGGGTTCGAGAACAGGTGCGGGGCGGCGAAGCTGTTGTAGCCCTCGCCGACGTACCACACACAGGGGCTGCTGGCGTTGCAGACGAGGTTCCCCCTGCTTCCGGAGATCGTCACCAGATCACCGTCGTTCTCCGCCGCATAGTCGAAGCTGTCGTTCCCCAAGGCATAGAAGGAGTCGGGTGCCACGGTCTGGGCCGAGCAGTAGTTGGCGTTGGGAGGATCGCCCAGGCCGCCGGCGCCGTTGTTGTACTCACACTCGATGGCAACCAAGTCTCCGCCGTAGGTGTCAGAGGGCGAAAAGCCCGGGAAGTCGTAGGGGGCCCCGTCGATGGTGAGCACCTGTGGGGAGGTGTCACCGGCGGAAAGATCGACCTGCTGGCCGGCGGCGTAGGCCGTATACGGGGACGAGGCTTGCGGCACGGCACAGCCGACGTATACGACGTTGTTGCTCGGCAACGTGCCGCAACCCGAGGACTGCGCACTGGCAGCAGCCAAGTTCAGCACGAGGACGGAGACCGTCATGCCGCTCACCAGTCCAGATGCCACAACGACCTTGGTTGCCTTCCTCCACCTGCCATGGAGCATCAGTCATCATCCTTTCGTCGCGCGTGTCACGCGAAACGGCCGCAGGTCCGACGACCATTGATGGCAGACGCCAGCCAAGGCAACAAGGCTCCTGACCCAGCAACTACCAAGGTTTAATGGGAAGTTCGCACAGCATCGGGAGTTCGTCACACTCCTCGGTTTGATGCCTGGCGATCGTCCGCTTGCGAATCTTCTGCCGTGACGATGCGTGGCCGCGAAACTGTCAACGGTGAGTGTTGAGCCTTACGCGGCGCTTCCAACCCGAACTGGGTGACGAAATCCCGAAGAACATGGTGAACATCGAGAGAAGCCTCGCGAACTAGCGATGAATACTGGGCAATTTCGTCTTATTGGATTTGCCGAACCCCTCTCGGCCTCGAACAATGGCACTTTCCGGACCCAGACGACAGTGAGGTGAGCCCGCGTGAAACGCGCCGCGGCGTCGTTGATGGCGGCCCGAAAGAGGCCACGACTCCTGGTCACAGTCCTTGCCGTCGCCGCGGTGGCTTCCGGCATCGTGGTCGGAGCGCTCTCCGTCGCCAATGCGCAGCCCGCTCCGTGCGGGACTCTTCCCTCGGGTAACAGCGTGTACCTCGACTGCGTGGTGCCCCCTGCGTCGGCTCCGTACACGACCTACACCGACGGCCAGAAGATCAACATGTCCATGGGTCCGAACAGCGTCTTCTCACCGACCGATGCCAATGGTGGAGACATCGAAGCCATCGAGTGCGAGTACAACAACGGCACCGGCAGCCCGGGTGATCCTCCCAACGACAGCTACTGCTCCGCCCAGACGATCGGCCCGGACTTCCCGTTCTCCGTGGCTCCGAGCGGGGCCTTCGACTACGCCGGGCAGAACGAGGGTGACCTGATGCCGGTCTACGCCCTCCCCGACACGAAGTACCCGACTGCCACCATCACCTGCAACACAACCGATCCATGTGTCTGGTATGTAGGCGAGGACTACGGCAGCTTCGCCGCTCCGCACGTTTTCTCCAACCCCTTCTACGTGAGCTCGTCGACGCCACCCACGACCACTACAACGTCCACCACCACCACGACGGTTCCACCCACCACCACGACCAGTACTTCGACCTCTACCACGTCGACCACGTCGACGACATCGACGACGTCGACGACGTCGACCACGTCGACGACATCCACCACCTCTACCACCACCACGTCGACGACCACCACGACGTCGACGACGACCACGACGGTCCCACCCACCACCACCACGACGGTCCCGCCCACCACCACCACCACGAGGGTCCCGCCCACCACCACGACGACCGTCTCGCCGCCAACCTCCTCGACGACCACCACCACGCCCGTGCCGCCAACGCCGAAGGCGCCCGTCATCAGCGCCATCAGCCCGCAGAGCGGGATGGCGGGCTCCTTCGCCCTCATCACCGGGACCGGGTTGTCCGGTAACAGCTGGGGCATCGGCGCGCTCTTCCGGAGCGACCACCCGCTGCAGGTTGACCTGCAGGCCGGCTTTTGCGGGTTCTGGTGGATCTGCTCAGGTCCCACCACGGTGGACTTCGGTACTGCCCCTGCCCAGGTGCTCTTCGCCCTGGCCACCGAGGTCGGCGTGCTCGTTCCTTCCGGCCAGGGGACCGTGCCGGTCACCGTGACCGTCAACGGCGTGAGCAGTGCCCCAAGCCAAGCGGCACAGTTCACCTATCTGGCCACCCCGCCGCCGGTGGTGTCGGCCGTCAGCCCGAGCCAGGGGAATTTCCTCACCACGGTGGTCATCACCGGCTCGAACCTGTTGCCTCCGAACGCAGGGGGCTCCTGTTTCTGGTACTGCCCCTCCTCACTGCGCGTCGACTTCGGAACCGCTCCCGCGCTGTTCGTCCTGGGGGCGTCGCCCACAGAGGTCGTCGCCGTGGCACCGCACGGTCAGGGGACGGTGGACGTCACGGTGACCGTGGACGGGATCACCAGCCAGACGAGCCCCGCCGACCAATTCACCTACGTGAGTCTGCGACCGCCGTATCCGGGCCCCTGGCGGTGGCTCTAGAAGACCGTCACACCCCCGTCACGAAGAGTTCACCACACAGGGGTTGCCCGTAAGGACGACCAGAACGCAGAATGCCCCTCGACGAGGCCGCCTTCGAAGCGGAGCTCCGGTCACCGGGGGGTGACAGCTTGTTGCGTCTGACCAGCTCTCGCCGGACGGCGATTTCCGCAAGGCCGTCCTGGAATACCGCACCAGCGCGTGTGCTGGTCGTGCATACCGATCCCTCGACGGATGACCGTCTCATGACCTTGTGCCGGGAACTCGACGCGGACGGCTTCGACGTCGACGTCGTTGACACCATCGCAGGGGCCTTGGCCAGTTTCGACTCTGAGTTCCCGGCGCTCGTGCTTCTCCATTCGCTGCCGCAGCAGTCCTCCTGGATCGACTTCTGTCAAAACGTGCGCAAAGTGGCCGATGTCCCCGTGGTCCTCGGCTTTCCACCTGAATCACAGACCGACGCAGTACTGGCCTTCGAGCTCGGTGTGGTCGCCTACTTACAAGATCCCGCCCGAACCCGCGAACTGTTGGCCAGGATACGCGGCGCCCTGGCCTTGGCAACAGGCAGCTCCTACCACATGCTCCACCACAGAGGCCCGAGTGGCACCTACGTGGCAGGCGACGTCCACATCGATATGAACCATCGTGAGGTCACTGTGTGCGGCGAACAGGTACACCTGGCGCGGCTGGAATTCGACCTGCTCGCTCTGCTGCTCGACCCACCCCGACAGGTCCACACCCGCGACGAGATCATGCGCCGTGTGTGGGCGAGAAGACCGAGCACGACCTCCCGCACCCTCGACACACACGTTCGCTGGCTCCGCCAGAAGCTCGAGAAGGACCCCACCAATCCCATGCACCTGGTCACGGTATGGGGCATCGGATTCCGTTTCGACGCCGACAGGATCGAAGTTCCGGTGGCCAGCGACTGACCCGCCTCGGCGGGTCCGACGAGGCCCGCCCGACGGTTATTGCTCTTCGGCCGCCAGCAGGGTCTCGGTCCAAGCGACGTCCGCCTCCATCTGCGCCATCAGCGCCTCCACGGTCTGGAATCGCTCGTCGCCGCGCAGGCGCTCCACGAAGCTCAGCTGTCCCTCCTCGCCGTAGAGGTCCCCGTCGAAGCCGACGAGATGGGCCTCGAGCAGCGGCCGCGCCTCGTCGTAGAAGGTCGGGCGCCGTCCGTAGGAGACGGCCGCCTGGTACCGGCTCCCGTCCGGCCGCCGGTACCAGCCGGCGTACACCCCTTCGGCCGGCACGGCGATCTCCCCCGGCACTGACAGGTTGGCGGTGGGAAGGCCCAGCACTGATCCGCCCCGTCCGTCACCGTGCTCCACGACGCCGCGCACCTGATGCAGGCGGCCGAGCAGCCGGGCCGCCTGACGCACCTCGCCGGCGGCCAGCAGGTGACGGATACGCGTGGAGGACACCACCTCGCCGTCCTGCGCGTCGAGGGAGACACCCACCGTCTCGAAGCCGTGGCGCGCCCCCATGTCGGTGAGCAGCGCCACGTTGCCCTTGCGGCCGTGGCCGAAATGGAAGTCCGAACCCACCACCACGAGGCGGGCGTCGAGCCCCTGCACCAGGACCTCGGTGACGAAGTCCTCGGCCAACTCCTTGGCACGCGCTTCGTCGAAACGCACCACCACCGTGGTGTCCACTCCGGCACTGGCCAGCAGTTCGAGCTTCTGGTCGAGGTCGGTGAGCAGCAGAGGCGCCGACTCCGGGCGCACCACGGTGGCCGGATGACGGTCGAAGGTGACCACCACGGTCTCGAGCCCGCGCTCGGCCGCCCCCTCCGACAGCAGGCCGAGGACGTGCCGATGGCCGCAGTGGACGCCGTCGTATGCGCCGATGGTGACCGCCGATCCGCCGGAGGGGGCGACCATGCCGACCAGGTCGCGGATCACCTGCATTCCGTGGAGGTTACCGGTGGGCGCGCCGCCCACCCCGGCGTCGACCACTCCGGCGCTCAGCCACTCGGCTCGAGCACGCAGATGGCCACCATCCGGTCGCCGTCGCCGTGTCGGTAGACGGCCAACAGCCGGCCGGCGCCGTCGAGCACCGCCCACGGCCCGGTGCCGGAGGCGCCCGCCGTCACCTTGTCGAGGGGCAGACCGTGCGACACGCTTCGGGCCGTCTCCTCCCCCACCATCACGCGCGGGAGGTGGCGCAGCGCCTCTGCCGGGGCGAGCAGTCGTTCGAGCGACAGTGCCTCCAGCGGCGCGGCGTCGTCCACGGTGAACGAGCCCACCCGCGTGCGGCGCAGGTTGCGCAGATGGGCACCGCCTCCGAGGGCGGTACCCAGGTCGGCAGCCAGCACCCGGACGTAGGTGCCCGTCGAGCAGTCGACCTCCACGGCGAACACCCCGGACTCGCCGGTGGGCTCGATCTCGAAGCGCTCGACCACGACCGAGCGCTCGGCGCGCTCGACCTCCTCGCCCCGGCGGGCGAGCACGTGCAGGCGCTGGCCGCCCACCTTGACGGCGGAGACCATGGGCGGGCGCTGGCGTACGTCCCCGGTAAGGCCGGCCGCCGCCGCCCGCACCGCGGAGAGGTCGACCCCCGACATGTCCCAACGTCCGGTCACCTCACCCGAGGCGTCGAGCGTCGAGGTGGCGACGCCCAGCACGATCTCGCCGGTGTAGGACTTCCCCAGGGCGGACAGGAAGCGAAGCATCCTGGTGAAGCGCCCGAGCCCCACGAGCAGCACGCCGGTGGCGTCGGGGTCGAGGGTGCCGGCGTGACCGACGCGTCGCAGGCCGAAGATGCGCCGGCAACGGGCCACCACGTCGTGCGACGTCCAGCCCGGCTCCTTGTCCACCACCACCAGACCGGTGATGTCCGGAGCGGAGTCAGTCGCCGCGTTCACGGAACTGCGCCTGGCCGTGGCTCATGGAGCTGGCGGGGCATCTCCTCCACCGTGCTCGTGGAGATGGCGGAGGATCTCCTCGACCTTCTCGCCCTGGGCCACGCCGGGATCGGCGGCGAAAGTGAGCTGCGGGGTGCGCTTCATGCGCACCTGACTGGCGATGGCCTGCTGGAGCTGGGCCCGGTGCCCGCCCAGGGCGGCGCGGCAGTCCTCGGACATCGAGCTCAGGTAGACGGTGGCGTGACGCAGGTCCGGGCTCACCTCCACGGCCGTCACCGTGGCCATGCCGAGTCGCTCGTCGGCGTCCGACAGTCGCTCCAGAGCGTCGGCCACCACCTCGCGCAGGACCTGGTTGACGCGGGCCGTGCGGGGGAACCGGGCCGGGGGCTGGCTACGGCGGCGCGACACCGGCCTCAGGTGCGGGGTATCTCCCGCTCCTCGTACGTCTCGATGATGTCGCCTTCCTTCAGGTCCTGGAAGTCCGACAGCCCGATGCCGCACTCGAAGCCGCTCTGCACCTCGCGCACGTCGTCCTTGAAGCGCCGAAGCGAGGTGATGGTGCCCTTCCAGATGATCACCCCGTCGCGCAGGAATCGGACCTTGGACCCGCGGGTGATCGCTCCCTGCTGCACGTAGCAACCGGCCACCGCGCCGACCCGTGGCACCCGGAAGACGGCGCGGACCTCGGCCTCGCCGGTGACCACTTCCTCGAACTCCGGAGCGAGCATCCCCACCATGGCCGCTTCGAGGTCCTCGAGCAGCTTGTAGATGACCTCGTAGGTGCGGACCTCGACGTCGTGCTCGGCCGCCATCTCGCGCGCCCGGCGGTCGGGACGGACGTCGAAGCCGATGATGGTGGCGCCCGAGGCGGCGGCCAGCTCCACGTCGTACTGGGTGATCCCGCCGACCGCCCGGTGGACGAAGCTCAGCTTCACCTCGGGACGTTCCAGCTTGCGGACACTGTCGGTGATGGCCTCGAGGGTCCCCTGGACGTCCGCCTTCAAGATGAGGTTGAGCGTGGCCGCCTCGCCGCGCTGGATCTGCTCGAAGAGGTCCTCGAGCTTGGCGCCCGGGGTCCCCGGCGACGGGGTGTGGCCGGCCACCCGGATACGGCGCTCGCGCGCTTCGGCGATGGTCCGGGCGGTGGCCTGGTTGGTGGTGACGCGGAACTCGTCACCGGCGCCGGGCGGCTCGGAGAAGCCGAGCACCTGCACCGGCATGGACGGCGGCGCTTCCTTCACCTGCTCGCCGTAGTCGTCGATGAGCGCCTTCACCTTGCCCCAGGCCGGCCCGGCCACCACCGTGTCGCCCACGCGCAGGGTCCCGGACTGGACGATGACGGTGGCCACCGGCCCGCGACCGGCCTCCAGGTTGGCCTCGAGCACCACGCCCCTGGCGCGGCCCTCGGGGCTGGCCCGCAGCTCCTCGA
>Ga0187784_10002843_pt1 | contig 13911 bp, 13 predicted proteins | sample 1015_SJ02_MP15_2_FD_132964 | JGI IMG/M metagenome (GOLD analysis project Ga0187784, IMG submission 132964) | Tropical peat soil microbial communities from peatlands in Department of Meta, Colombia - 1015_SJ02_MP15_20_MG | ecosystem: Environmental > Terrestrial > Soil > Wetlands > Peat | place...
CTTACGCGCAACCGGCAACAAGCGACTTTCCAATAGATATTCTTTGTCAGCCGAGAGCACCAAGCCGGAACGCCGCTTGAGCGAGACGCGAAGGAAGTCAAAGTCCGCCGGCCTCATGCGGCATGCCCCGAAAACAACCGGTTGACCACCGTGCCAATCTCGGTGAGGGGAAGTACCGCCGAGCAAAGGCCCGCCTGCGCGACTGCGCGCGGCATGCCCCACACCGCGCTTGTCGCCTCGTTTTGAGCGATTACGCTGCCTCCCGCAGCCACAACATTGTGAGCGCCCTCGGTGCCGTCAGCGCCCATGCCGGTCAGGATGACGGCGAGCGTGCCCGCGCCCCAGCTTGCGGCCGCGGACGCGAGCAGCGGATCTACCGCGGGCTTGCAAAAGTTGATCGGCGGATCGTCGCCGAGCGCAATCGAAATCCCGCTGCGACCGCGTACCACGCGCATATGCTGGCCTCCGGGCGCCACATAAACATTCCCGGCAATGACGGCTTCTCCATGCTCAGCTTCGTGCACGCGTCGGCCGCTGATCCGGGCCAAATGTTCGGCCAGGACCGTCGTGAAGGTCGGCGGCATGTGCTGAGTGATCAGGATGGGCGCCCGATCGATCGTCGCGGCCAATTGCTGGATGAGCGTGGTCAGCGCCTGCGGGCCGCCGGTCGATGACCCGATCAGCACCGCCTGTGGCAAGACCCGCGCAAACGGCCGCAATGCAAAGGTTGTGGTCTCAACCGCGGCCGGACTCCGATCCAGGCGGCGTAGCGTTTTCGCTGCGTCGGAACGGCGGTGCGCCATCCGCGAGCGGTCCCGCCTTCCGAGACTGCGAATTTTTTCAATCAATTCGCGCTGAAATGCTGCCGAGGTCGCAGCGTCGGTCGCGGCCTCCGGTTTGGGCACATAGTCGGCTGCGCCTAAGGATAGCGCTCGGAGGCTGACTTCGGCGCATCGGCGCGTAAGCGCTGACGCCATAATAATAATGAGATTACGCTTCTTCCTAAGCAGCAGCGGCAACGCAGAAATGCCGTCAAGCTCCGGCATTTCCACATCGAGAACAACGACATCGGGATCGATTGCTTCGACCTGTTCGACCGCTTCGCGCCCGGTACGCAAACAGGCTGCAACCGTCAAGTCGGGCTCGGCGTCGATCCAGCGCGCCAAAAGCCGCCGCACAACAATCGCGTCGTCCACTATCATGACGCGGATAGGGTGGTCAGCCGCGCTTACGCTCGCAGCGGCGGAAGCAGAACTACTCATTCACTTGACTTTCAGCACTAACTGTTCAGCATCGGCCGGGTGCCAAATGTTGGCGGAATTTCGAAACTTAGATGAGCCCGACCTCCTGGAACTTGGCTTCGACGATATCCTTGTCGAACGGCTTCATGATGTATTCGTTGGCGCCGGCATGCAGCGCGCGGGCGATGTGAGCCACGTCGTTTTCGGTTGTGCAGAAGACTACCTTGGGCTTGTCGCCGCCGGGCAGCCGCCGCAATGCCCGCAAGAACTCATATCCGTCCATCTTTGGCATGTTCCAATCGAGCAGAATCGCGTCCGGAATCTGCTCCCGACATGCAACGATCGCCTCTTGGCCGTTCTCGGCTTCAGAAATCTGAAAATCCAGGCCTTCGAGAATCCTCCGCGCCACCTTACGGATGACGCTCGAGTCGTCCACCACCAAACACGTTTTCATTGGCTCCTCACTTCAGGCTTTGCGGGCCACCCCGCGATGTTGCATTGCGTCCGCGGTTCAGGCCGCAGCGGCCTCTCCTCGCAGCCTCAGCACTTCGTCGATATCGAGAATCACAAGCAACTGCCCGTCCAGGCGATAGACCCCGACGGATAAAGCAGCAAGCTTCCGCTCAAGATTAATCGGGTTCGATTCAAGTTCGAAATCCGCAAGCTTAAGTACCTCTCCGACCGCGTCGATCAAGAGTCCAAAGGATTCGCCCTTGGCTTCGATGCCGATGGCCATCGCTTCGGCGCCGCTGTCGCGCGGCTGCGCTTCGAGCCGGCTGCGCATCTCAATTGCCGTGACGATACGGCCACGCAGATTGAGCACTCCGGCGATCTCGGTTCCGGCGAGCGGCACAGGTGTAATATTCATCGGTTTGAAGACGTCCTGCACTTGCGCGATCGGCAGGCCAAACAATTGGCCGGCGATGCTGAAAGTGACGAATTCAGTGAAATGTTCGTCCTTATCCATAAGGTCTCGCGATATTTCCGCCCGTCATGCCGCTGCATGCAGCTCGTCGGTCTGCTCCTTGATGGCGGCGATGAGTCCGGTTCGATCGAATTTGGCGACGAAATCGTGGAAACCGGCGCGACGCCCGCGATGGATCGCGTCTGTCGAGACCATTGCCGAGAGCGCAATGACTGGAATTCGCGCCGTCCGTGGATCCTGCCGCAGGGTTGTGGCAAGCGCAAAGCCGTCCATACCAGGCATTTCAATGTCGGTGACGACGACATCGATTGCGATGCCGGAGGAGAGCGCCGCGAGGGCCTGCGCGGCCGAAGCCGCGGCATGGACTCGATACCCTGCAGCCTTGATCAAAGGCCCTAACATGTCGCGAAAAAACGCGGAATCATCCACCAACAAAACCTTCGGCGCCAGTGGGGCCGGCCGCGCGTCGCGCTGGTCCAACCAATCGGCGAATGCTTGTGGCAGAAAGTGACCGACATCGATGACCTCGGTGGCCCTGCCTTTTACGACGGCATAACCGAGAACACCGGGCTGTTCGCTCGCGATCTCGACGTCGAGCCGTTGTTCCACGATGTCTACGATCTCATCGACGAGCAGACCCATAGAACGGCTGTGGTCGGAGAAGACGAGGACCGGCTGCATGCCGTTGCGGTCCGTCGAGGTCCTTGCATCGATGCACAAAAGCGGCATGAGTTGGCCGCGGTACTGTACGAAATGCTGACCATTAGACAGTTCGATTCGTCCCCGGTCGATTTCCTCAAGCCGCGAGATCAGTGATAGCGGCACTGCCTTTGGCTGCTGCGAACCAGCGCGGAATACCAGCAGTGGAGTCAGATCCTCCTTGCCGGCGCCCTCCCCCTCCATCGCCTCGGCTTCTGGCGTCCGGGCGAGCACCGGCGAAGCCCGGCCGAGGGCCTGAACAATTCCGTTGGGATCGATAATCATGATCACCGCCCCATCACCGAGAATGGTGGTACCGGAAAACGCTGCGATGTGGCGCAGCTTCGATGACATCGGCTTGATTACAATTTCCTCAGTGTGGAAAAGCCCGTCGACGACGAGACCGAACACTTGATTTCCGACTTGCATCACCACAACGAAGCCGTGGTCGGGCTTGCTTTGACCGAGATGTAGAATTTCGTTGAGGTGAAGGAGCGGCAGTAACGCCTTCCGCAAGCGCAGAACCGGCGTGTCCTTGATCCATTCGATACAATGTTCGCCGCCGGTGCGCACCAGTTCAAGCACTGAAAGTTGCGGGATTGCAAAACGTTCACCGCTCACTTCAACGATAAGCGCGGAAACGATGGCCAGCGTCAGCGGAATCTTGATCGAGAAGGTGGTGCCTATTTTGCGGACCGACTTCAAATCTATAGTGCCGCCGATCTGCTCCACATTCGCGCGCACCACGTCCATTCCCACGCCGCGCCCTGAAACACTGGTGACATGCGTTGCGGTCGAGAACCCTGGCGTGAAGATCAAGTTGCAGATTTCGGAATCAGATTTCGCGGCAAGGTCACTTTCACTCAGTAAGCCGCGCTGCAGCGCGAGCGCGCGGATACGTTCGATGTCGAGACCGCGGCCATCATCGGAAATTTCGATGATGATGTGGCCGCCTTGATGGCACGCCGACAGCCGAATTTTGCCGCTACGCGTCTTGCCGGCCGCTAGTCGTTCGGGGGGGCTTTCAATGCCGTGATCGGCGCAGTTGCGGACGAGATGCGTGAGCGGATCCTTGACCATCTCCAGCACTTGGCGATCCAGTTCCGTGTTAGCTCCGTGCATCTCGAGTTCGATGTCTTTTCCGAGCTCGGCGCAAAGATCGCGTACGATCCGCGGCAATTTTTGCCACGCGTTGCCTATTGGCTGCATGCGCGTCTTCATCACGCCTTCCTGCAGCTCAGCGGTGACGTTCGAAAGTCGCTGCAAAGGGACCTTGAAATCGGACTCCTCGTGCCGGCGTACGATCTCAAGAAGCTGATTCCTGGTGAGGACCAGTTCGGAGACCCTGGTCATGAGGTTGTCGAGCGTTTCGACCTGAACGCGAATTGAATAGCTAGTGAGCCGTTCGCGCTTCTCTCCAGATCGTTCCGAAGCATTCTGTTCGCGCGCCGCAAAATTTGCGTCCGCCGGTGCGGGAGACGCCGGCTCGTCTTGCACGCCGTCTACGGCGTCCGACGCCGGGCTGCCATTGACGCGGGCATGCCCCGCCAGCCGATAGAGAACTTCGATGAGGTCGCTATCGTCGCCACCGCCTTCGCCCTGCTCCTCTTCGATTTCGGCAAGAATGATCTTGATGCGATCGATAGCGGAAAGGACGAGCGTGACGGCGTCGCCGGTGACCGGCATTCCATCGCGGAACCTGCTCATCAAGGTTTCGGTGGCATGCGCCAAAGTCTCGAGCCGCGGAAGCCCGAGAAACCCGCAGGTTCCTTTAATGGTATGGACGAGGCGAAAAATGTTGCTGAGGATTTCGCTGTTGTTCGGCTCGTGCTCGAAACGAACGATTTCAGCGTCGACCCGCTCGAGATTTTCGTTGGTCTCTGTAAGGAACTCCCGCAACAGGTCGTCCATGCCACGCGCCTCACCAACGCACGTTCTCGCAGCCCGGCGCTTCGCTCCCAGCGCCGCCGTCATGCACGCAAGCGCGTGCCGAGCCGGCGGGCGTACACTCGCCGGACCGATGGGAGTCTGTTGGCAAAGGGTTTAATTTCGGTTGCAGAAGCGCGCGTTGCCAGCGGTGGGCCCTCTTTGCGCCAGCGCCTCGGTCAGTTAGCGAGCGGTTAAAACCACTAGGGAGCCGTCGGCATGCGCCGAAAGCGAAAGGCCACAATCCCGGGCCAAAATGCCCGCATAGAGGGGTTGAATCGCATGGGCGTCCACGAGTTGGCTTGCGCTGCCGGCGAGTAGGCCGCTGATAGCTGGATTTAACCGCGCATTTTGGCCGGAGGCGGTCACGGTAAAACCGGAAATCTCTTCGCCCTTCGCAATCGGGTCGGCCGTCAGTGTTCCGCCGCGCGAGACAGTGCCGGCGGCGATCATCAGCATATTCAACAATAACTTCACTCGATTTTTCTCCAATAAGCGTCGCGGTAGATTCCACACCAGTGCGGTCTTGCCGTCGTCAAAGAGTCCCCGGGCAAGCTTTTCGGCGTCGCCGAGATCGATCTGCGTGCCGGCCGAACCAGCCGCGCCGAAAGCCAACCGGCAAAATTGGAGTTTGGCCGACGCCTGGTAGGCGCTCTTCTTGATCAACTCGAGGGCAAAGGTCTTCGTTTCTTCATCCTTGTCTTCCTCCATGACTTCAATGCCGTTGACGATGGCGCCGACCGGACTGATGAGGTCATGGCAAAGGCGTGAGCATAATAAAGCCGCAAGATCGAGAGCCCCGATGGCGATAGGGCCGGAAACTGGGGCGGACATGATCTTCTCCGCTGCAACCGCGTAAGGCGTGCTGCCTGTCACAGCATAGGTGATTCGGCAATCGTGCCGTGTTCAGTACTGTGTGGTACACGATCGCGCGCCGACGCATCGGTAAGCACGGCAGCAAGGAGCGCCGGTTGTCCAAGCTCGACCCCGCGGACTTTCCCGACGCTATAAACGCGCTCACCGCAATCAGCATTGCCGCAGCAAATTCGATTAGAGAGCCGCTTGCCCCGGGCAGCGTTCGTATCAAGGCTGATGGTTCCCCGGTGACGTCGGCAGATGAAGCGGCGGAAGCGGTCGTCCACGACGGGCTGACCCGCCTTACCCATCCCTTACCGATCGTTTCCGAAGAAAGTTGGAAAGGCGAGAGTTTCGGCTCCAAATCCGATTGTTACTATCTCGTTGATCCTCTGGATGGCACCAAGGAATATATTGCTGGCCGCAACGAGTATACGATCAATATCGCGCTGGTATCCGATGGCCTTCCCGTGCTCGGTGTCATCACGGCGCCGGCTCTCGGCCTGATATGGCGCGGCATTCTCGGCCGAGGCGCCGAACGCCTGGAATTCGTTTCGCACAAGGCCCTTTCGCCGCAGCCTATCCGCTCCCGTTCGCCGCCTGCGGGAGAGTTCATCGTCATGCTGAGTCGCACCCATCTCGATCCGGCAACTGAGGCTTACCTCAAGCATCTGCCGCACACGCGCCGCATCGCCTGCGGGTCATCGCTGAAATTTTGCCGCCTGGCCGAAGGAGCCGCAGATCACTATCCGCGCCTCGGGCCGACGAGGGATTGGGACGTCGCAGCTGGCCATGCAATCCTAACCGCAGCAGGCGGGACCGTTACCGAGCCTGATGGATCACCGTTGAAATATGGCACTTCCGGCCTGCGCATTCCTTCTTTCCTCGCCTGGGGCGACCCGGCACGAGCGCAAAACACGTTTCGGGACAGCCGCTGAGGTTTGGGGCGCGTAAGGAGCGTTCCGAGGCAACCAAGCTGCTTTGCCCTCGCAACCGAAGCCTCTTACGAATCGCTTTTGTTCCCGCCGCTCTGCGGTCATAGTCTTGGCGAATGCTTCCTTGATTCGCGGTGGCCTTCGCGAAGCCCGTCGGCCGCAGATTGGAATTGTGCAAACAACGGTAGCCAGGGATTGCACATGATTGCCGCCCTAAGGGTTGCTGAGATCGCCCTAGTGGCGGCCAGCTTGGTCACAGTGCCGGCCTGGGCCCAGACCGTGCCGCCGCAACCGCCGCCAGCGGTCCAGCCCGAGCCGGCTATACCGGCGCAACCGCCCGCAAGCAACCGCTACTCGCCGGACGAACTCGTAGACGCCGGCCATCGCTTTTTTGGCGGAGTTTCCCGTGGGTTGGCCACAATCGTCGAGAAGGCCGTGAGCCAATGGGGTCAACCCAACGGGTACATACTCGGCGAAGAGGCAGGCGGCGCGTTTGTCGGGGGACTTCGCTACGGCGACGGAACGCTTTACACCAAGAATGCTGGCGATATCCGCGTATTCTGGCAGGGTCCGACAATGGGTTTTGACTTCGGCGGCGACGGCGCGCGGACCATGATGCTGGTCTACAACCTGCCGCGCACCGAAGCCATCTTCGAAAGGTTCGGCGGCGTGGAAGGCTCCGCTTATTTCGTCGGCGGATTCGGCATGACGGCGCTGACGGCCAATGACATCGTTGTCGTACCGATCCGCGCGGGCATTGGCCTGCGGCTTGGAGCCAATCTCGGCTATCTCAAATTCACCGCCCGCCCGACGTGGAATCCATTCTGAGTGCTCCGCTGCCGTCCAAGCGCATGCGCACAAATTGCGGCGCGGAATTTTTCCCATGACATTCTAGCGCAGCGGTGGTTCCCGGTTTAGGTTAACCGTCGGTCAATGTGGTGCAGCTATGGCGGTGTGTGGCAATCTATACTGGTCGGCGCCGCGCTTGGAAGAGTAGGTCATGATCGAACCGATCATGTATTTCGGGATCGGGTTCTTGCTCGCGGCCCTGCTCGGGCTTCTGTTCGTCTCCCTCGTTCACAATCGTGCGGTGCGGCTGACGATGCGGCGCATCGAAGCGGCCACGCCCATATCGGTCGCGGAAATCCGTGCGGACAAGGATCAGCTGCGCGCCGAATTCGCAATGTCGACAAGGCGGCTCGAAATGAGCGTCGAGCAGATGAAGGCGAAGACAACCAATCAGCTCGCTGAGCTCGGCAAGAAAACCGAGGCCATCACACAGCTCAAGAAAGAACTAGGCGAAAAGACCGCAACGGTATTCGAGGTGGAATCGCGTGAGAAAAACTTGCGCGATCAATTGCGCGCCACGGAGGAAGAGTTCGAAAACAAATCGAGCTCGCTGCGAGAAGCGGAGCGCTCCCTGGCCGACAAGGAGGCGGAGCTCGTCAAACTCAGCGCCGAGTTGAGCGAGCGCTCGCTCGCTGGCGACAGTCAGCGCGTCGAACTCGCGGCCTTGCGCACGCAAATCGAAGCGATGAAGGCAAGTGTGGCAGATTACGAGCGCGCGGTGCGGGCGACCGAAGAGCGGCTCGCACGCGAGCGCGGCGATGCCGAAGCAGCCGCCAAGGAGTTGAACGAGGCACGCAGCAAAGTTGCGGGGCTGGCGGCTCGCACCGACGATCTGGAGCGCCAGTTGCTCGTACAAATCGCCGAGACCGAGGCGTTGGGCCGCCGCGTTCAGGAGCTCGAAGGGCGGCTGGCCGATCAGGCGCGCGTTCTCGCCGCACGCGAAGCCGAGGTCGCGCGGACGCGCGGCGAACTCGAAGCGGCTCACAAGCTCGAAGAAGATTTGCGCGAACAGTTGAGCAACGCCAGCGCGCGCAGCAGCGGCGCGATGGAGCGGTTGCGTACCGAAATCGCGCAGCTCGAAGCGCAACTCGCCGCGACAAACCAGGAACGGAGCAAATTGCAAAGCGAGATCGTGATCATGCGCCGCGACGCGGAATCAAGCTGGGCCGCCGAGCGCGTCGAAAACGCATTGCTGCGCGAACGCATCAACGACGTGGCCGCCGAGGTGGCGCGGCTCACGGCGGCGCTGGAGGGCCCGGGCTCGCCGATTGAGTCGATGCTAGCAGAGGCGGTACCGGATACCGGTGTTAAAAAGGACGCGAATGCCGGGATTTACGGCGCCGCGGGCGCGCCCGGCGCCGCCGTCAGTTCGCCGCAACCGGCCAAAGGTACGCTCGCCGAGCGCATCCGCGCCCTGCAATCGAGCGTTTCGCGCGCGACCCCGAATTGAGTCTTTCCTTCCCTAGGGAAATAAATAGCGCCTCTGTTAGCGCTCTTTGCGCTCGCCGGCGAGAAAAAATGGTGGGCGCTGTAGGGGCAACTGACCACTTCATCTGAAATGCCGATTGTGCCGCATTTTCTTTGTTTTTTGATGGTACTCTGCCATGAGGTTGTACCATCAACATGTACCATCACCAGGACGACGACGTGTGCGCGACGGTATCAAAGCCAACAGCGGCAAGATCATCGCCGGCGGCTACAATAAGGCCATGTCTAGAATGGGTGCCGCACCGCCCAATCGTGTTTTGATCGTACGATGGCCCGACAAAGACCCCGCCGACAAAACCTGGGCCGAATATACTCAGAAATGCCGGGAAACCGGTGGGAGCAAAATATGCTTCCAACTTCCGTGACATCGGGGTCGCAGGCATTGAGCAGAAATAACTAACATTCTCGGGGCGGGCCGCGCGAGCGGCCCGTCTCCTTTTGCACGTCGCCGACTTGGTGAGAGGTTTGCCGTTCGGTCGAAAAATGGCACGGAGCGACGTTCGCGATATGCCTCTTTTCCGGTCGCTATCGGACGCTAAGTCGACCGGCCCGAGACATCGCCGAAACGGCGAAAATGACCCATCGCTGCCAAGACTGCTGTGATGCACAGCCGATGCGGAGCAGCGCATCAAAAGCCGTGAGTTGAAGCTATTTAGTGCGCTGTAGCGCCCTTGACAGGCAGCACGAAACTGAATCGCGCGCCGCCCAGTTGGGAATTATTGTCCGCGTTGATAACACCGCCGTGTGCTTCGATAATGGAGCGTGACACTGGAAGTCCCATTCCCATGCCGGCATCCTTGGTCGTAAAGAAACTATCGAACAGACGAGCGAAGACGCCCGGGTCGATTCCTGGCCCGCTGTCCTCAAACGCGCAGGATACGGTCTCGGCATCGGGCAGCCCGGTTCGTATTAGCAGCGTGCGGCGCGCGGCTGCCGACTGAGCCATGGCGCTCACGGCATTGACGGTCAGATTTACGATCACCTGCTGAAGCTGGATGCGGTCTCCGGTCACTGCCGGCGGCGTCGGCGTCAGGTCGAATACGACAGAAACGGCGTTCAACTGCAGCTCATGGCGGAGAAAAACAATTGATTCGTGAATGACATCATGCAGCGACAACTCGATACGCGCGGGGGATCGTCCCGCTGCCATTTCGCGTATTCGTACCACGATGTCCCTTGCGCGGTGGGCATCATCGACATTGCGCCGGATCAAGTCGCGTGCTCTGGCGACGTCGGGCTCTTGCCGGTCGAGCCAACGCAGAGCGGTCTCGCTATTGGTCTGCAGCGCCGCCAAGGGTTGATTGACTTCGTGGAGGATCGATGCCGCAAGCTCCCCAAGCACGGAGATGCGCGCGGCATGGGCAAATTCTGCTTGCAACCGTTGCAAACGCTCTTCCGCTGTCTTGAGCTTGGTTATATCGGTGAGTGCCAGAAAATTTCGACTTACGGCCGGTCTAGCGACCGTCAAGAGGACGTCGATCGTCCGACCAAGAGTTTCGAGTTTTAGTTCGTGCTGAAAAAGCTTCTCGCCCCGAAACTGGCTCACCGTGCCGCGCCGCAGGGCGCCCGGGTTAATGGCGAGCAGACGCGCGGTTGACGCCCCAATAAGCGCATTAGCATCGCGAGCGCCGAACAATTCGACCGACTGTTGATTAACTTCCTTGATAATGCTGGCGTCGATAGCACGTCGCTCAAAGTCGGGATTGGCGTCCAAATAAGCTTCTATGTCAGTCACCCCCTGGCGGTGCAAGTCATCGAGCATTTCGCTTCGCTTTTGCGAGTCGATCTCGAGCAGCGCCACCGGCACCGAGTTGAACAGCTCGCGATATCGCTGCTCGTTGATGCGTAGCTCGATCTCAGCCCGCTTCCTATCCTCAATGTCGGTGTTCACGCCGTACCATTTAACGATGTTTCCGGATTGGTCCCGCAATGGATTGGCGCGAAACAGGAACCACCGATACCGTCCATCGAAGCGGCGCAATCGCGCTTCAGCCTCTCCCGCTTTGCCTGATGCCAGGACTGTTTGCCACGCGGCGACTAGCCCGTTGAGGTCGTCGGGATGAACGGCGGCGGTCCAATTCCAACCCTCCGCCTGATCGGTCGTAAGGCCCACGTAATCGAGGTAGTGTTGATTGAGGAAGTCGGCGGTTCCGTCGCTCCGCGCCGACCAGACCAGCGCAGGGATCGTGTTGATGATGAGATTGAAATCGCGCTCGCTCTCGGCGCGAGATCTTCGACGCATTTTACTTCCTCGACATCGGTAGTCCTTTCACGAGCCAAAAAGACGAGGATTACCGATTCTTTACGACCTCGCTGGTCGAAATACGGACCAGCGATACTCGCCATCGAAACACCGCAGCCGAGCCCACCTTCGCATTTTGACACCCGAGCCCATGAAGAGGCATTGTCAGTGAGGGACCTTAGCACAGGCAAAGCGGGCTGTGGGTCTACTTTTGGCACTCAGCGTCGTTATCGTTGGTCCGCTGCGACGTCTGTCGTTGGCGGTAAACGGACCTCAGCGAAGGTGCCGGCCACATTTTCGCAGCTAAGGGAAGCAAGCCTATTAAGGGACACGGCGAAATGCTGCTTCCGATTGTCCGCACAGCCAAAAGGTGCCCCGGAAAAGTGAGAGAAAACCGCCAAGCCCCGGCAGAAAAACAACGAGTGACGCTCTGCTCGATTGTTTTCCCGAGTGAAATCCCGGCGCAGGTTCAAATTATCAAAATCCAACTTTTGTCAGGATCGCCGCGGGGCATGCCGTGATTGAGAGCTTTAAAGCCCACCCCTTACAAAGAGCTGTGTGTTTCGAAGCCGCTCGCCTGTTCGACAGTATCCCGCCGAGCATCTAGTCGAAGCTCGGGACTGCGCCGTCAGTCTCGATTCGCTCAGCGAGCAACAGCCAGCAAGTAAGACCCGCAATTCTTTGCTCGCGGGTGGCCACACTCGACTCCCCGTAGCTCAACGCACCAGCGCAGCCGACAGCGCTGCCGAGCGTAAGCAAATAAAGCTAAGAAGAAAACGCCCACCCCGCTCGGCGGCGCTAGTGCGGTGAGCCTCGCGCGCATTGCCCCTCACCCCCAGTTGCAATGTCCAGTAGACGCTAGCCGGCAAACCTCTACGAGATAACAGCCACCATGCAATACTGTCACCCCATTCCTGTGCCCCGCTCGCCCTCGATCAACAGGACGATGCGATCGGTCAATTTGCGGACTATTGGCAACACGAAGAAGCCGAGCACAGCGCCGATCGGCCAGCCGATGATGAACGCCCGCAGCCAGCGAAATATGAAATCTGCGCGAAGGCCGATGTTAGCAAGGGTCACCACAGCGCTGACAAAGAAGACGATGACGGCAGTGGCGACAGCCGGAAAAATGTAGTTTGCTTTATCATTCATGATTTAAACGATGCCGTCCGTCAGCCTCACAACCTATTGCACGATGGTATCGGCAGCACCTATGTATTGGCTCCGGGCCGCCAGCATCTCTTCGTCTTTGAACGGTCGCCCGTCTACTTGACGATGCGCATCTCACCTGGAAAAGCTGTTATTAATCGCCGCAATACTTGTTCATCAGAGCCGAGATCAGGGCGTCGAAAAGGTGTCGCCGCGCGAGCAAGGGATAAATGTAAGCGCGCCTGTAGAGATCAGATTGAGAGAGCAACCGGCCTATACCTTGGTATGATCCCTGGCGCAAGCTAGGCCGTGATAAACGTTCTGGATGTTACCCGAATGGGCCCTCGCGATGCCGTTGCCGACGAGCGAGCGGGCGATCGTCCATATTGTGGATGACGACGCGTCGTTGCGCCGCTCATTAGAGGAGCTGTTCCACTCCGTCGGGCTCGGCACTCAGACGTATGCGGCGGCCCGCGATTTCCTTGATGCCGACCTCGCCGATACGCCTGGATGCATCGTCATCGACATTCGCCTGCCCGACATGAATGGGCTCGAGTTTCAGGCCCAGTTGATCCAAATGGGCGTTCGCCTTCCGGTAGTGATGATGACCGGATATGGCGACATCGCCATGTCAGTTCGCGCCATGAAGCGTGGTGCGGTCGATTTTCTGCCGAAGCCGTTCCAGGATCAGGACATGCTTGACGCAGTGATGGCGGCGATCGACCGGGATCGACAGCGGCGGGCGGCCGATGGCGAGTTTTCGCTCATTCAACAACGGTTCGAAACGCTGTCCGCTCGGGAAAGGCAAGTGATGCTGCTGGTGACCGCCGGCAAGATGAACAAGCAGGTCGCCGGTGATCTTGGAATAAGCGAGATCACGGTTAAAATTCATCGCGGGGCGGCGATGAGGAAGATGGACGCGCGAACGCTGGCTGACCTCGTCCGCATGGCCGAAATGATAAAACCCCGGCAACGATAAAGCCGAGTACAACGCGGGAAAGGACGATGCGTGCCGAAAAAGCCCCTCGTCGCGGTCATCGATGATGATCCAGCGTTCCGTACCGCGCTCGTCGAATCGCTTTTTTCGTTAGGATACGGCGCGCGCGACTTTGCCTCGGCGGAAGAATTTATCGCGCGCGGCGGGGAGATCGCATGCGATTGCGTGATCACCGACATACACATGCCCGGCGCGAGCGGGTTTGATCTCAAGCGGCTCCTGACTGCGCGCGACTGCAAGCTGCCCGTTATCATGATCACGGCGCGTGGGGAGCCGGGGCTGGAAGCAAAAGCGGAAGCTGCCGGCGCGGTCTGCCTGCTGCGAAAACCATTTGAATCAAGCGAGCTTGTCGGCTGTCTCGACCGGGCTCTAAATAGTTCGTGACCGAATGGGTTGGAAGCCTCTTTTTGCCGCGTCGCGCGGCCAGCGCACAAGCCCAGACACAAGAACGCGAACGCATTGCACGATGGTGTCGTCAATACCTTTGGATGATGGATTGATCGCCACTCTGACGCTTTACTCATAGCTGTCACCGACCTCGGTCGGATTTTGCGGGTCTGGTGAGAGTTACGATGTTGAGTGGCATGCGTCACGTAAGTTGAGGA
>Ga0187784_10002844_pt1 | contig 13911 bp, 10 predicted proteins | sample 1015_SJ02_MP15_2_FD_132964 | JGI IMG/M metagenome (GOLD analysis project Ga0187784, IMG submission 132964) | Tropical peat soil microbial communities from peatlands in Department of Meta, Colombia - 1015_SJ02_MP15_20_MG | ecosystem: Environmental > Terrestrial > Soil > Wetlands > Peat | place...
GGACTGATTGGTGCCAACGGGTCGGGCAAGTCGACCGTGCTGAAGTTGATTAACGGCATATTTTGGCCAGACATTGGCAAAGTGGCAGTAAGGGGCAAAGTTGGCGCACTGATAGAAGTCGGTGCGGGGTTTCACCCGATGCTCACGGGGAGAGAGAACGTCTATTTGAACGGCGCTATCTTGGGGATGACAAAAGCTGAAGTCAACGAGAAGTTTGATGACATCGTTGAATTTGCAGAAATTGGAGACTTTCTTGACACGCCCGTCAAACATTACTCATCGGGCATGTTTGTTAAACTCGGCTTTGCGGTTGCTGTGCATTGCGATCCAGACGTGCTGCTCGTTGATGAAGTACTTGCTGTCGGCGACATATCCTTCAGGCGGAAGTGCTTTAAAAGGCTTAAGGAGCTCAGAGATCAAAATGTGACGTGGATCATAGTCTCGCACGACATCAACACGATCCAAATGAACACTGATCGCGTGGTGTTGTTAGAGCGGGGAGAGATGGCGTACGTCGGCAGTCCAGAAGACGCCATCAGCGAGTATCTCTATTCATTGTCGCTGAAGAAGATGCCAGCCGGTAGTTCCGTTGCTTGCGTACCTACCTCGCCTGACTCAGGACATCACGCGGGAGACGTTGAAGTGGATCGTGTCGTGCTCTTAGACAAAAACGGACAAGAAAGAGAGGTTTTTACGACTGGCGAGCCATTTGCCGTGAGAATTGAATTCACGGCCAAGCAGAAAATCGAAGATCCATCGTTTAACATCGCGTTTGAAAACGGTAACAACGAGGTTTGCAGTGAATGCTTCAGCACACTAGACGGAGTCAGAATTGAGAAACTTGAGGGCCCTGCGAGTATCACGTACAAAACGGATTCACTGCCGATGTATTCGGGTATTTATAAGCTCTATCTGACCATTTGGGATGGGAATCAAGTACCAATAGTTGACATGCCAAATGCGGCTTACGTGAGCGTGCAAGGTGGAAAGCACGTCACCAAAGGCGAGTTCTACATGCAACATTCCTGGGATATAGAGCTCGACGAAGAGAGAAGAGGATAGGCTCCACGTGTCGTGTAATCAGCAGAGCGCTTTTGCAGCGGCAAATTAGCAAAATTCAACTTGGCGATTTCTATCGACGCTTTGGTCTTTAATATTCTGCTGAAAGCTTTTGATTTCAAGTCACAGCTGTTTTTTGCCTGCGCAGCGACTGAGCTTTAGACTGCAATTGGGCTCCTCTATTTGCTGATCGTCACAGCTTTGGATGTAGCGGTGTATGCGATCCTATTATGGCAGGGCCGATAACGAAGACATACGACATATAACGGATCTGCTTCACTATTGAAAACCTTCAAAGATCGCAACGTGAGCCGTGAGCACCGTCTAACGGACTGCATACGCGAGCCTCTTGTCAAGCGGAGAGATTCCATCACACACGTGTCGACCGTGTTGAAGAACGAGCACTTTGATGCAGCTTATCGCGTCTTAGCCAAGAAGATTGAAGGTTTGATAGGCACGCTAATTGACTGAAAGAATCAGATGCTTTCACGACGAAAAGTCTGAAGGATTTTTCACTGTGACGATTTTTCAAAGTGACCTACGATGCTTTTCTTGAGCTTGAGAAAATCCAACAACAGCTGCTTGAGACTGCCCCACTTGGTTAGACAAGACACATTCGCTGCTTCGTGCGAACAAAAAATGCGAGGCTATTTAACATTGATGCTCGTAATCAATAGGGTGGAGACGGGCTACGTCTTTTAAGCATGGACGATTTCGGAAACCTACTTCTCGAGATTCTTAAATAAAAAATCGAGGCCAACAAGAGAGATGACGAATAACGAAGTCCAGATCTCTGTGATCGTCCCGACATTCAATAGAGCACGCACGCTTCGGAACTGCATTGAAAGTCTGCTACGCCAAACGCTAGCTCCCCAGTTTTATGAAATCATTATCGTCGACAACAATTCACAAGACGATACAGCAGAAATGGTCGAAGAATTTGTCGCCTTGCAGACACACGACATTCATTACGTGCTGGAGCCCCGAAAAGGCCTCCACTACACCAGGCACGCTGGCGCGAAAGTCGCCCATTCGGAGATTCTCGCCTTTACAGATGATGATGTGATTTGCGACGAACGCTGGCTAGAAGAGTTACTGAAAACTTACAGCGACGCAACAGTTGGCTCCGCCGGCGGAAAGATCATTATTCGCTGGGATCGAGAGCCACCTCAATGGGTCACTCAGTATGAAGTCGTGCTCGGCAGACTTGACTACGGTCCCGAACCCCGGATCCTACAGAATAACCAACTCATCAACGGTGGCAACTTCTCTATCAGAAAACACATACTCAGGGACGTAGGCGGATTCAACCCAGACCAAGTTGGCGAAGTGTTAGTTGGGGATGGGGAAGTGGGACTCTGCTACAAGCTTCATCGACACGGAATAAGAATCGCCTGGGTTCCTGATGCTGTTGTGTGGCATTGTCAGGTCGTCAGCAAAAACGCCACTTTGCGCGATCTGAAGCGCCGGTTCTCTAACAATGGAATTAGCAGCGCTTACAGTTTTTATGAAGAATATCCCACAAGAGCCCACCTCATTTGGTTGGCTATTGTGTCGCTGCGTCAGGCGGCCAGGCTTCAGTTTCTCTCCGCCCGGAGCAGACTCAAGACGAGAAACTATGATAATGAGCTGTACGCTGCATATTTTCGAGCGAAAGCCATACATGCATTGAAAATGCTGTTCATCAAGCAGTTTCGCGAGTATAATGCAGAGCTAGATTGGTTAGAATAGGTTTCGTCGTCTTTGTGTCAGGATCTTCAAAGGTGAACACTTGCCGTGTAGCGTCGGGGCACGACCGTGCTCGTCGACATCGACCCTGCCACACGGAATGTGCTCCTTACGATCATACAGGGAAAGAGATGCGCAAGTATTTCTCGAAAACGGTGCGAGATCGCTCGAGGACGAACGACAACATACGTTTTTGGAGACGGCACGAGTGGATGTGAAATTAACTAATCACTTTTATTTTAATACAGATTAAAACTGATGATAAATATTGACTATTTTAGACAATATTTATATGCTTTAACAATAGTTAAGTAGCAAGAACTAGTGTCTGCAAAAGTCTTCGCAGCTCTAGCCCTAATGCAAACGCGAATGATCACAGACGGCAGCTTTCGAATGCCAGAAACTCCAATCTGTTATTAGGGATAACGAACTTGAGAAAGAGTATGAGCAGAAGCATCCTGCTTCAGCCGTTGTAGAGAGATCTTCACAGCGACCCCTCAACAAGCGCCGCAAAGTTACGAGTCCTCTAGCAAAACCTTTCGGTGAGACGAGATGAAGAAGATCGCGATTATCGTTTACGACTACTATTTAGCAAACTCGCTTTCACTAATAAGCAGCGCCATCGTCCTAGCAAGGGAGGGGTATGACGTTCGAATTTTTATAGATCGCTCGATCTACGAGGGTCTCAAAGCCACCTTCAACGATGATCGCATACACGTCCACTCTATCGAAATGAACACGGACGTGCGCAAGTACGATGTTACACAACAAACGGCACCGATGCATTTGACTACGTTCATCGCTGACGCTGTGACACGACTAAGCGATCAACGGCCGGACAACGGCAGTTCGGGGCGATCTTCTGTACGCCACATTCTGCTTGAAAACGCGCGTCGGATAAAGCTATGGCTCGACGATCGAAGGGCATCAGCTCGGTATTCAGCGTGTGCGAAAATGCTTCCACCGCTCTCCCCGGATTCACTCGTGAACTACGTGCAACGGTTCTTTCCGTTCCTCCTCGAATTCAGCCAGAAGCTAGCGCCGTACCTCGACGAAGATTACGTCTGCTTTTTTGGCGTGGAACCTTTTGGGCTTATCGCCGCAACTCTCGCAGCAGATGCAAGCGCACAGAAGCGGAATATTCCAGTCATCTACTATAATCAAGAGCTACTGCTCGAACGGGAATGCCATACACTCGAATTGAAAGCCCTAAAAGCACTTGAACGGACCTGCAACCAACTTTGTTACATGACGATCATACAGGACAAAAACCGTGCAAAGCGCCTGCTCGATGACAATGGGCTTGCCAAGGATTCGCTAGTATGCGTGCCAGTAGCGAACATTGCACAGCCGCATAGCCGCAAATCACACTTTCTGCAAGACACCTATAACATCCCGAGGGAGAAAAAGGTCCTCCTTTACGCAGGAAATATGCTGTCGTGGTCAATGTGCCTTGAGATGGCCGAAGCCGCGCAGGACTGGAAAGATGAGTTCGTGCTCGTGCTGCACTCCTGGCGCGAAGACATGGCGAACGATCCCTACGTGCGCCAAATCACGAGACTGACAGGAAACGGTAAAGTGTATCTTTCACTGAAGCAAGTTGAGTGGCAGGAAATGCCGGAACTGCTGTCCTCTGCAGACATCGGGCTAGCATTTTACGAAGACAGAGGAGTGAACTTCTCCGAGATCGGCCACGCATCAAACAAACTCGTGCAGTACTTCGAGGTGGGACTGCCCGTGATTGTGAGTGATTTTCCCAGCTTAAGGGCTGTTATCGATAAGTACGGATGCGGTGAATGCGGGAAGGGCCCCCGTGACATAGAGCACCTCGCTGAAAGGATTTTTCAAGATTACGACACGTATAGGAGAAATGCGTTCCACTGCTATAAGAGCGAGTACGACTTTTCAAATTACTTCAGAAAAGTAGTTGCGCGAATAAAAGAGATAGAACTCTCGTCTTGATCGGCCGTTCTTCTACAGTTTTTGCCCTCGGTTCCCTGTCAGTATTTAGTAATCAGTGCGAGCCCTTGTAACAGGCCGCGCGTGAATATGTCCGCTTGCCTGCAACCGATGCGTTGTCTGAGGTGGGCTGCGTTCAGCTGCTCCACAGCACAGAACTCCCGCATTTCAAGATGCTATGCTGACAATGTTCGGCGAAGGTCACAGATTCCGATTCACAAATTCAATCAGGTCGTCCGTACTTTTTTCCCACGTGAACTTTGTCATGCATTTGCGCCCTGCGAGCGCGATATTTACCCTCAACAGTTCGTCGCGTAGCAGCCGAAGCAGATTCGCAACCAAAGACGCTGAATCGTCGGGGTCAGATACAAGTGCGGTTTTTTCGTGTTTTGCATAATCTCGATTGCCGCCGCAATCCGTTGTAACCACCGCACACCCGGACGCCATTGCTTCGGCTGGAGGAAGCGCAAACCCCTCGGCAGCGCTGCTGCACAAGCAAATCGACGCCGCGTTGTATAACGCAACGAGCCCGGTTTCGCTGACGTTTCCGTAATAGTCGATCCACGACGGTAGCTCGGGAGGGCGCTTCGGCACTGGACCGAAGAAAGTTGCTTGCAGATTTGGCACCAGCCTTTTACATTCTAAAACCGCCGACAATCCGAACTGAGATCGCTTGTACGGATGCGAGGAATATAACATAATAACCCTTTGTGGCCGACTGCGAATGTCCGACAGCACCTGGAAACGCCTCTGATCGACAGCGATCGGTATCGCTTGAACATCAGCTTTAGGCACGCCCGCCTGCGTAACGAGTTCAGCTAGCCAACTGGATATAGCAATCTTCTTGAGCGGCAAGCGCCAGGTTTGCTCCAATTCTTGTTTGTTGCCTAGCCACGGCGCAAAGTCCATCACAAGATAAAAATGTGCGCCCTTCTCGCGGGGGCAATCATTGATATATGGCGAAGTCCGCCACGCCGTAGCAAAAATTGCATCTGCATCTGGAAGATGATCTGCTTGCAGATCTGGCACTTTTATCAAATTGATCTTACTGTCGAAGTGGAACCAGTTGATCTCAGGTTTCTTGGCAAGATAAGCGGACAGACGCTGTCTCGAAAGCCGACCAAAAAGCATTCGCGGAGAAAGGTTCGAACTGAGTCGATCAGCTCCTTTGCACTGCCACGGATAGATCAAGCTGACTTCATGTCCGTTGCCAGCTAGATGATTGCTATACTCGTAAACGACTTTGTACCCGCCTAGTGGAAGTTCCTCATAAAGAGGCAACGCGAAAGTAACTTTCATCTCAGCACCCCAAGTTGCGCCCACTTCGGTCTCTATCGAAGCCCTGCCACCCGTCGGTCACCTTGCCAAACTGCGGAACTTCGTGGACACGCCAGCCGGAGAGAACTGGACTCTTTGTATAAGAATGTTCTCTTGTTGCAGACGATAGCGATCAGTGGGCACTGTTTCGAGAATATCGAGAACGGTGTCTCGCATAGCATTGTAGTTTTGGCAGAGATACCCGATATCGCCCATTTTCTTGAAGTAGTACTCGCTCAGTGGGCTGTTCATGGCGATGATGGGTTTTAGAAAAAAGAACGCATCGAGAATTGCACCACTCGCCCGTAATTCGTAAGCGTTCGGCCTGTTAAAGAAGAGGGCGTAGTCGTTATTTCTCCCATACTTCTCATATGCCTCCACATTCAATGGGACGTCCAGAGAGGGGGTACTGACTGACTTGTGGGATATAGCCTTCAGCCGTTTGTCCCACACGTAGCCAATCAGAGTGAACCTCGGCTTGTACGTCGTTTTTACGGATTGAACCTCTTCGGAAAACTTAAAAAAAATATCAGTCCCTTTATCAAAGCTTCCGATGCCATACGAGCCAAAACGAATGACGTTATCGGCGAACGGTTCCGGGCCGACAGCGTCATTGAAGAAGTAGGGAAGATCGATAGAGCTCACGTAACTGCTCGCCCGTGGCACGTACTGTGTGAGTGCCTCCTGGATACGTTGTCCGAGAACCACGTAGCGGAGCCTGTGGGTGTTGCCGAACGAAATCCAGAACCGAAGCGAGAAGAACAGGCGATCCGGTCGCAGCGGCGATGCCATGGTGACGTCTTGGAGCTCGTCGTGCAGGACAACCTGGCAGATTAGATCCTTATACCTCCTGAGCAGTGCTTTGATTGAAATGAGGCCAGGAGTCGTTATGGAACAAAATATGATCGTGTTCGCGTGGTTTTTATGCGCCAAGTGAAATGCGCTACTGTAGAAGCGAAAATGTTGATAAGTTGTAAAGGTCTCAATGGGAATCGTCGTTTCATGGTATCTGACCACGACTGAATGCGCATCAAGGATGTTCTTTACGTTTCTAATGTGCTCCGGTGCAGCGAGAAATAACAACTCCTCCTCTTGAAAAGCATTAGCTGCTGTCCCGATCAAGGCGGCGTTTACTTGCGTGTGTTCAAAGCCCCGAAACCGGGGCTCGCAAATAACGATCATGGCTTGTTCAACATGTCTGTTGCTGGTTTACACCGGGGGAGATAAAAACTACAGCTGTTCTTTCCAAACGAGAGTAGTATCCCAGATCTCTACAAAGTATAGCTAGCACCCGCGACTAAAGATTTGTGACTGTCAGGCGAGTTGGCGACCATTAATTGAATATGAAGCTTGCTTTTCTCAGCATTATTTTCATTTTTGCACAAACTGCGTGCAGCGATTTCTTTTCGACAAATCATCAAACCCCGTGGCTGCGTTTCTTCGCGAAAAATGATAAACCCCCTATTTCGAATCCCCGGCACAGCAAGCGCTATCATTACGGTCGCACCAAGTCCTCTGCCGATCATTCCGTGCCCGCGTTGTTATTCCTTTTACTCAGCACCACCAAAAAGGTTGCGATGAGGAGATCTTGGAAAGAACAAGGACCATCACGTCTTTCGATATTCGACTGTTCCGCAAAAGTTATACCTAATGCCGCGTTGGCCGACATTTTGTAGCTTCGTATCGCTCGCTAAAACGCACTACATTATTCACATTCTTGTGAACGACTACATTGTGCTCGTCTTTTATATTGTTGATGGCGTTCACCGACTCTGCGTTGCCAGAGCGCTGTCTCTCTTTTAAGCAACACCTCTTTTCTTGATGAATTGCAAAACTTAGAAGCTCGGACGAAAACGAGCCTGCGTAGCCACCTGGGACTGGTCAAATGCTGATTGGTGGACGAAGTAGCAAGAACGAACCATTTGAGTATAAACTAGTAAGTCGGAGTTGAACTATTTCCGCTTTTAGACGTCTTTTCAGCGTCGCGGAATTCGCTGACGGTGTTTTTTAGATTAGTCTACGTAAGCTAAAGATGATCTAGTTTGACTGGAACTTGCATTTTTTTTAAGAACTAATCTGCGGCTGCGCCGTGTGTGCCTGACCGTCTCATCCTGGTCCAGAGGAAGATCCCGTTGCCCGCGGTACCAAAAATTTGTGAAATGACAAATGCTGAAGCAGCAGCCAACGGCCCTATTACTGGAAGCAACCTAACGTTGATGGTAATGATGATAATCAACTCGACGACGTTTATCAGCCAGCTAATCCGAACTGCTCCGAAATTATAGGCAACAAGGCCAATTGGCACCGTGAATAAATAAATGCACCAGCCGAGACATATTAGCTGCGCCACGAGTATGCCGCTTGCGTATCCCGCTCCAAAGACCAAAGGTATCAATAACGGCGCGAAAACGGCGTAGAATAGCGCTCCAATAACCGTACCGATCGTTAGTAGCATAGCTCTATGCAGGAGATCCGTATTTTCTTTAAGAGTCGTTGCAGTAGCTACACGCGGCCAAAATGCGGTGGCTACTGCCATAACCAGCATGGAAATGGGAAGCCCGACGTAACTAGCTACGGTGTAAACGCCTATTTGGCTCTTGATTAGAAAAATCCCCATGATCCATACGGGTGCGCTGGTTACGCACGTACTAACCGTCTGATCTACGAAATTGAAGCGTGCAAAGGAACCGATGCTTGAAGAATCTAAAGCAGACGTTTCGCCGCTCTTAATCGCTGGGGGAGTGAGGCCCCCCCGCAATTTGAAATGAATTGATCGCCAAGATCTGTCGAACTTGAAGAACGCGGCTTTTGGAGTGACAGTGACAAAAGCCAACGCGCCAATACAGGTAGCAATCACGCTCACGATAATAACAAGCTCCACGTGCCAAAGTGCAAAAAAGGCGACGAGTAAAATGCCTGCAAATGAAATCAAAGCTTGTCCCACCTGAATAATGCTGTTCATTCTAAAGCGCCTAATTGATTGTGAGTAGATAACCGGGACGTGTGCAAGAGTGCCGAAAATGCCTATCAAGAGGCTCAGCCGCAGTAGCGGGGTCAGACTAGTATCGTGCCATATTATGCCTGCTATCGTAGGGGCCAAAACAAAAACGATGAGCGACAGACCCAAGACGAACAGCATGCGCAGGCGAAACGTCCAGCGCAGAATTGCAAACTGTCCCTCGACATCGCCTTGTGAGGCGGCTCGTGACGCGTAGCGTATCGCAGTTTGTCCTATTCCCATATCAGATAATCCAAGTGTAAAAGTTGAGACGCTTACAACGAGAGCGTACTGCCCCATTCCGAATGGTCCTAAGCCTCTGGCTATCAGCGCTGCCGTTATAGCACCAGTGAGTAAGCCTGCCACTCCTGGAAAGGTTGATACTATTACGTCTTCTATAGCTTTAAGAGACTCAAAGAAGATTTTTTTGGGATGTGCGATAACTGATCTAAACGGCCTCATGATCTTGCAAATGTGATTCGCATACCAACTCGGTTCAATGAAGCTGCTCGCAGCATAGGACAAACTTCACGCTTATATGGGCTTTCATTTGCGAACGGCGGAGGAAATTTGCAGCGCTAGATCCGTGCTCCGAAAGAGACGTGACTAATGCCGCAGCATTCCGTGCGCCGGAGCCAGTCACCTTTCGGAACTTACTGAGCATCAGCTATGAGCTCGATTCGAATGGCTTTTTTGCGCATAACTATCCAGCAAGAAATCGGATTTTACTCGATTTGACGCTGGAAACTGCTGCAAGTGAGAATGGTTCTCTTCACGATGTGCGAACCTTAGGCTAGCAATGCAGTTCAGCCTAAGCTCAAGCCTTGGATCCAATTCAAATCTACTCATCTACGTTTTGAAACTGTTACAAATAACAGATGGATGCGGTCGCAGTTAACGTATCCCTTTTAACGTCCCGCTGATCCTGATTACCTACTACTTTGGTGCATCGTTTGCAACAGTAGCCACGGAAGCCTTTGGACTGACTCTGGCTCTCTTTGTCAGATCTACGAATGCTTCAGCTCGTCGTCTTGGGAAATTTAGATTTTGGCTTTCAGAGACTTTGTGCTGAAGATTCGAACTGAAGGACAAACGGTTAAAAACGTAGAGGGCTAATCTCCACGCACCCTTGGGTGTTACGTGCAGCTGAGAACAATACTTGAAAAAGATGGTTATTAAGCGTGGTGAAATACAGCATCTGTATTACAAATTATAACGCTAGTCATACGCTCCGCCAATGCATGGAGAGCGTTCTTTCCCAAATGGACTCGGACTTTGAAGTTGTTGTATCTGATAACTTCAGCACAGATGGCTCGCGTGAGATTCTTGAGGAATATGCTAAAAATGGAAAAATCAAATTGATTATCGAATATTCAAATCGAAGAAGAGGGAGACAGATAGCATTTGAAAATTCCAAAGGAGACTACATTATAACTGGCATCGATACGGACGACGTGATAAAGCCTGTTTTGAAAGATGTTTTGCGATTGTATCACGAAAAACATGAAGGGTACATGCTATCATATGGAACAATTCACATAATTCCTCGGCATTTGGTCATCACCATCGGTGGCTGGAGAGATTTACAGTGGGGCGAGGACGTAGATTTCGCTAAGCGTATCGAGTCGATGGGCAAAATTCACTATTTCCCAGATGTTGAACGTATAGTGGGAAAAAAGGGTACGCTGAAAAGAGGTTTTTTGCGCAGGGTTAGAGAGGGATACCTCGGCTACCAGTGCAGGTATAAAATTGGATTTGACATTCTGGACGAGGTGAAAGCAGACCACTGGTATAAGCGACCTTTACAAATCTATATTGCCATTTTTGCTTTGTTTGTGATCAAGCTAAAGCGTGAACACAGATTTGAATATAATTCAGATCAGCGCGCACGCGAGTAGATTGTTAACCACCCCACCTTACTTCTAAAATAGTCGCAGGGAAGACTTGTTTGGGCCGAGCATCGTCCATCAACGGGGGCGGTCACAGCCTTAGAACTACTAAACCGAGGCATTCTTTAGGTTTAGCTAAAACCTATTTGAAGTTTTATTATAAATTTAGTACGTTACGGCGGTTCTTTGCTTTGGATCTCTGCATCAGTGTCCCTGAACACGAGATTGGGCCTCACCCAGGAATGCAGGGCATATCGCTGCGAGCTCATGAATCGACAGATTTCAAGTGTCATTAATTCTTGCGGTGCACGCACCTCGTGCTCAACGGGGACAATTTCGGGCCGATAGCGTTCCCAGTTGTTGGACTGCAACACTTCAAGGTCGTGATCCTCAACGTCAACCGACATGAAATCGATTAGCTGGTTCGGAGGGAGATGCTTGTCGAGAAGTTTTGCTAGCGAGACGGATTTGATGCGGCTGACGTTGGGTTCTCGCCCCAGGGCCGGGGTCACCTGTGCAGCCCTGACGGGTGAGAACGCGTTCTCGGATCCTGGCATATCCCACCAGTAGAATTCAACTTCTGACTCCCGGTCTGAGACCAGTGCCTCAATCGAGATATCGCGAGGCCGGATTCTCCTGAATCGTGCGATTGAGCCTGGTGTAGCTTCGATGTTAATGCCACGCCAGCCGAGCTTATAAAAAAGGTAGGTATTCGAATATTGTTTTGGAGAATACGCACCGACGTCAAAATAAAATCCCTCCGGAAAGGGCACCCGCTGTAAAGGTAATCCGCGTTCGCCGCGCGTGGCTTCGAAATACCCGTGCAGGAGTCACCGCATCAACAATGCAGCCGTGTCACATAGTGCTGCATCCTAATTTTATCCTCTTGCGGCAGCACGTCGAGTGTCGGAGGATCCCTAGCAGAGCGGTCCCAAACTGCCCCGGTCAGTTTGCTGATGGTGGCGAGAGGGACGCTGCCCCGTGAATGCACTGAAGATAGCAAACTCACGGTTTTCACCGCCGTGTTCTATTAGCGAATAGCACATTTTTTGTGTCTCCCGTCGTGAAAGTCCGTTGTGTTACTCGTTTGCTTTCCTTGACGGCTTTGGGCATCTCCAAAAAAATCAAATTCTTTGTAGCGATTGTCGAACCGTGTCTTTGTGAGATACCGCAGGAAGGCTTTTGCAAGTTGAGCACCTTCCGCTTTTTATATGATGCCACTGTATTTGGTCAGAACATAGTTGCAGACTGTTTCGATGCTTGCCTTGCTCATCTTTCCCTCCCTGGTGTCCCAAAACGTTTGAGATGCTTTGTTTATCCAAAGCATGTTCTTGCACTGGCGCCCGCCGTTCGAAACGTTGCATAGCTCTTCAGCTCTTCCTGCGTATAGGCGAGTTCAAGCGAAAGCAAGGTAGGGTGCTCATGCTGTTGTCTACGGCTCGTCGTAAACCCTTATAAGCTTATACATAAAAGCTCTTTTTGAGCTTTATTCGACGAAATAATTGAAAAAGAGACCCCAAAAGACCTTGCGAATAGTTTAAGAGACTTTGACACATTCCAGGATAATGCTATCTGGCACTCGTTTGAAATCTCACATGCTGCACCATTGCTGACGAATTCCCCCCTTACCGCAGTCATCGTTCTTAATTGGAACGGATGGAAAGACACGCTTGAATGCCTCGAGTCGTTATATCAGATTACCTACCCAAATTTCCTCGTCATAGTTGTTGACAACGGTTCAGAAGACGAATCTGTACGAATGCTCCGCGAGTACGCGCAACTCAATAGAACGGTGCATTCTGACTTCTTGAATCCCGATTGCCGTGCAGAACCTAAAATGATCGTTGAGTGGACAGAAAGTGGGCCACAAAGTGGAAACGCTGCGAAAGAACGTCTATCCAACACCCCCCCTAGTAGAATGCTTGTGATGATTAAAAATCAACGGAACCTCGGGTACGCCGGGGGAAATAACGTCGGGATTCGAGCAGCACTCGCAGCAGGAGCAGACTATGTGCTGTTGCTGAACAACGACACGGTCGTTGATAAAAGCTTCTTAAACGAACTCATCAAAGTAGCGACGGACAATCAAAATGCTGGATTTGTCGGGCCGAAGGTCTATTATTACAACTACGGAGGGAGACAGGATATAATAAACTTCGCTGGGGGCAAGTTGGATATGCTTAGAGGGCAGGCTCGCCACATCGGTCTCAACGAGATTGATGAGGGGCAGTACGAGGAGACGACGAAGGTAGATTATATTGAGGGGTCGTGCGTTTTAGTACGAAAAGACGTGATCCAAAAGGTCGGGATGCTCAATCCCCTGTACCTCAACTATTGGGAGGATAATGATTGGTGTCTCAGAGCAAAAAATCAAGGGTACCTATCATTTTTCGCCGCCAAGGCCAAAGTATGGCATAAGGTTACGTCGACGACTGTTGGGACGAACAAGCAGTATTACTTAACCAGAAACACATTCTGGTTCCTGCGGGAACACGCGAGCAAATTGCAATACGCATTCTACGTGCTATACTTTCTTGCTTTTGATTTTTGGCACAATTTAGGCCTGTTTCTTTACCGCGGCGACGGGAGTTCGGTGCGGTCTTTAGTGAAGGGGGCCGCTGACGGACTGAAGTCGTCTAAGCAACTATGATTAAACGTACTACTCACCACGCCTCGCAGCAAAATATTTCTGGGTCTGCATTGCTCTACCAGCCATTCACGCAGAGCGCTGTGTGCCTAGCACGTCACGACAGGGTCCCAGGTTCCAATACGTCCTCAGCGATGTATATGATCTCTGTAAAACCTTGGTGATACCTCGAGGCAGAGCTGTTTGTTTGGGTCACGCATTAGAGAGCTTCGCAACGCCTGCATAGTCGGAAAGTTCCCACGTGGCTTCGTTCTCGGCTGTGCGGCTAAGCTGTTACAATCTCGTGCAAATGCGCAGATTTTTGTCTCAAAAAA
>Ga0187784_10002845_pt1 | contig 13909 bp, 10 predicted proteins | sample 1015_SJ02_MP15_2_FD_132964 | JGI IMG/M metagenome (GOLD analysis project Ga0187784, IMG submission 132964) | Tropical peat soil microbial communities from peatlands in Department of Meta, Colombia - 1015_SJ02_MP15_20_MG | ecosystem: Environmental > Terrestrial > Soil > Wetlands > Peat | place...
CGACGGGATAGACGAGGAAGCCCGTGCGCGTCTCGTAATCGTCGAGCCGTCCGATCGGCTCGACCTTCTCGGGCGGCAAGCCGATTTCCTCGAACGCCTCGCGCAAGGCGGCCGCCTCGGCGGTAGCGTCCTGCGACTCGATGCTGCCGCCCGGGAAGCTGACCTGCCCCGCATGATCGTTGAGGTGCGCGGTGCGCTGCGTGAGCAGCACGGTCATGCCCTCGCTGCGGTCGACGAGCGGCACCAGCACGGCGGCGGGCGTCAACGGGCCGGGATGGCGCATGTCGTCCGTGTTCAAGTCGTGGTCGCCGCGCCTGCGCACCTCAACCCCGCGGCGCACGCGGTGATGCGAAGCACCTGCGGCCCGGATGCGCGCGATGACACGCTCCCGCGTCATCCCTGGCCCTCCAGCTTTCCGAGCGGAAAGAACGCGCCGCGGCTCCACACGCCGAACAGGTTTTCCCCGCCTGACAGCCCTTCCACTCCGAGCTCAACCAGCTGATAATAGACGGGACGCACGATGAGCGCCTCCAGCCCCGGGCGCGCGAGCACATAGGGGGCCGGCTCGCCGGCCGCGCCATGGTAGCTCACGCGGATGGGATGCTCGCGGTCGGCCGTGACGATCTCGTCGATGTTGGTGCGGAAGATCAGCGACTGCTCCCGCCCCTCGCCCTCGACGGTGAGCTCGACGGCGGTGAAGGGCGCGTCGTCCACTCGGATGCGGCCGCGCTCGACGGGAGTGACGAGCCAATACTCGCCGGCCGGGTCGCGGCGGAGCACCGAGGCGAAGAGCTTGACGAGCTCCTTGCGGCCGATGGGCGAGCCGCGGTAGAGCCAGCTGCCGTCGCGCGCGATGCGGATGTCGAAATCGCCGCACAAGGGCTCCGGCTGCCGCACCCGAAGCGCCGAGTCGGGATGGGGTGCCGGCGGCACGTCGATTTGATTTGCCAGGCGGGAGATATGATCTGATGCTTTGGGCATGCTGTCGCCTTAATCGCGGGATCGCCCGTCGGAGTCAGAGCAAGGAGCAGTGCAGGTGAGCGTCATAGAGACCACCCCGCCCGCGGATGAGCCGAAAGCCGCCCTCGTCGCGGAGGTCGAGCGCCTCGGCGAGCGCATGGCCTTGGTGCGCGAGCGCCTCGGCCAGGTCATTTTCGGCCAACAGAAGGTCATCGATCAAACCCTTATCACACTCTTGGCGGGAGGGCATGCCCTCCTCGTCGGCGTGCCGGGGCTCGCCAAGACGCGGCTGGTCGAGACGCTCGGCATCGTGCTGGGGCTCGACGTCAAACGCATCCAGTGCACGCCCGACCTCATGCCCGCCGACATCCTGGGCTCGGAGGTGCTGGAGGAGAGCGAGACGGGCCGGCGCGCCTTTCGCTTCATCGAGGGGCCCGTCTTCTGCCAGCTCCTGATGGCGGACGAGGTCAACCGCGCGAGCCCGCGCACCCAGTCGGCCCTGCTCCAGGCCATGCAGGAGGGCCGCGTCTCCGTCGCCGGACGCTATCATCCGCTGCCGCGGCCCTTTCACGTGCTAGCGACGCAGAACCCGCTCGAGCAGGAGGGCACCTATCCGCTCCCCGAGGCGCAGCTCGACCGCTTCCTCATGCAGGTGGACGTGAGCTATCCCGAGATCGAGGCCGAGCGTCGCATGCTCGCCGCCACCACCGGCATCGCCGAGGCGCTCCCCGGCAAGGTGATGGAGGGCGAGGATCTGCTCGCGGCCCAGCGGCTCATCCGGCGCATTCCCGTCGGTCAATCGGTGGTCGATGCCATCTTGGCGCTCGTGCGCCAAGGCCGGCCCGAATCGACGGAGCTCGACGAAGTGCGCCGCGAGGTCGCCTGGGGTCCCGGCCCGCGCGCGAGCCAAGCGCTCATGCTGGCCACGCGCGCACGCGCGGTGCTCGAGGGCAGGCTCGCTCCCTCGGCCGACGACGTGCTGGCGCTCGCGGGGGCGGTTCTGCGCCATCGCATGGCGCTCAATTTTTCCGCGCGGGCGGACGGCGTCACCATCGACCAGGTGATCGACCGCCTCGCCGCTCCCCTCGCCTGACGCCGGAACATTTATGCTAAGCACCCGGCTATCCCACACCCTTCCCATCGCTCGGCCGGGCACGCCTAGCGCGCCTTTCATGCATGATGCAGAAGAGGCGGGCCTTTGGCCCGCGGGGGCCCCTTTCCTCTCCCGCTTGCGGGAGAGGGTTGGGTGAGGGGCCTCCAGATGGCAACGAGCGCCCCCCCGCAAGGCGCGCACCCGGCCCAGCAGCGGGCCGAGTGGCTGGCGGCAACGCTGCCTCCGCTCCTGGTGCGGGCCGAGCGCGTGGCGGCCACGGTGGCGCAGGGCGTGCACGGCCGCCGTCGAGTAGGCACCGGCGACACCTTCTGGCAGTTCCGCCGCTATGAGTCGGGCGATCCGACCCAGCGCATCGATTGGCGCCGCTCGGCCAAGTCCGACACGCTCTTCGTGCGCGAGAGCGAATGGGAGGCGGCGGCGAGCGTCTGGCTCTGGTGCGACCGCTCGCCGTCGATGATGTACCGCTCCTCCCCCGCGCTCTGCGACAAGGCCGAGCGCGCGACGCTCCTCTTGCTGGCGCTCGCAGCGCTTCTCGTGCGCGGCGACGAGCATATCGCCCTGCTCGGCTCGGGGCTCGCCCCGCGCCCCGGCCGCGCCGCGCTCAACCGGATTGCGCTCCTTCTCGAGCGCCAGCGCAAGGAGCGCCCGCTCGCGCTTGGCGCGCGCGCCGCAGGCCAAGCCGCCGACCCCGATGAGGGCGGAAACGGCAGCCTCCCCGCCTACGAGCTTCTGCCGCGTCACGCCCAACTCGTCCTCATGGGCGATCTCCTGGCGCCGCTCGAGGAGATCGACGCGCTCGTGCGCCGCTTCGCCGGGCGCGGACTCAAGGGCCACCTCCTTCAGGTGATGGACCCGGCGGAGGAGACGCTGCCCTTTGTCGGGCGCACCCGCTTCGAGGGGCTGGAGGACGAAGGCGAGGTCCTGGTCAGACGGGTCGAGGCGGTGCGCGAGGCCTACGCCACGGAGCTCTCGACGCATCGGGCCGGGCTTTCGGCTATCGCTCGCGCGGTCGGCTGGGATTTCACCACCCATCGCACCGATCAGCCGCCTGAGCACGCGCTCTTGGCGCTCTACGCCCACCTCTCCGCGACCTGGGACGAACTCTGATGCCCGGGCTCAACGCCATCGCCTTCGTGCATCCCTGGCTGCTCACGGCGCTGGCCCTGTTGCCCGCCCTCTGGTGGCTCCTGCGCGTGACGCCGCCGAGCCCGCGCCTCGTCCGCTTTCCCGCGGTGCGGCTCCTCCTGGGCTTGGTGCAAAGCGAGGAGACGCCGGCGCGCACGCCGCTCTGGCTCATCATCCTGCGCCTTATCCTTGCCAGCCTCATCATCATCGGTCTCGCCCAGCCGCTTCTCAACCCGCTCGGTCCACGCGGCGGCGGCGGGCCGCTCGTCATCGTGATCGACAACGACTGGGCGGCCGCGCGCAATTGGTCGGCACGCGAGCAGGCGCTCGCGAGCCTCATCGAAAGCGCCGAGCGCGATCGCCGCCCGGTCATGCTGCTGCCGACGGCACCGCCCGCCTCCGGCAACACCCTGCAGGCAAGCGGCCTCCTGCCCGCAGGCGAGGCGCAGCGCCTCGTCCAGACGCTTCAGCCCGGGCCTTGGCCGAGCGACCGGAACGCCGCCCTCAAACTCCTCGATGGCGTCGTTCTCCCCGCTCCGGCACACGTCGTGTGGCTCTCCGACGGGATCGCCGAGGGCGATGCGGCAAAACTTGCGGAGCGCCTGCAGCGCCTCGGCCCCGTCGAGGTCCTGAGCGATCAGCTCGCCGCCTTGCCGCACCTCCTGCTGCCGCCCGCAACCCAGGGCTCGGAGCTGGGGCTCGCCGCGGTGCGGGCGCCGAGCGAGGGCGAGGAGACGCTCGCCGTGCGGGCGATCGACGAGCACGGGCATCCGGTCGGCGAGGCCAAACTCGCCTTCGCGCCCGGCAAGCGCGCCGCCGCCGCCACGCTCGGCCTTCCCCTCGAGCTGCGCAATGAGATCACCCGGCTCGAGATCGTCGGCGAGCGCACGGTGGGGGCGACCGTGCTCCTCGACGACCGTTGGCGCCGCCGTCCCGTGGGGGTGGTGACGGCACCGCCCAACGAGCAGGCGGAGCCGCTCCTTGGCGGCCATTACTATCTCGGGCGCGCATTGCAGCCTTATAGCGAGATCGTCGAGGGGACGCTCGAGCAGCTACTCGAGCGCCAACTTGCCGTGCTGATACTGACCGACTCGGACCCCCTCCCGCCTGCGCTCCGCGACCGGCTCGAGCGCTGGATCCAGGGCGGCGGCACGCTCTTGCGCTTCGCCGGGCCGCGCCTTGGGCAGGGCAATGACGATCTCGTGCCGGTCAAGCTGCGCCGCGGGGAGCGCGAGCTGGGCGGGGCCATGTCGTGGGAGAAGCCGGAGCCGCTCGCTTCCTTCGATGCGCGAAGTCCCTTCGCCGGCCTTGCCATCCCCGCCGATGTCGAGATCAAGCGCCAAGTGCTCGCCGAGCCCTCGCTCGATCTCGACCAAAAGACCTGGGCGCGGCTCGCCGACGGCACGCCGCTCGTAACCGCCGACAAGCGCGGCAAGGGCTGGCTCGTGCTCGTGCACACGACGGCCAATCCCGACTGGTCGACGCTGCCCTTCTCCGGCCTCTTCGTCGAGATGCTCCAGCGCATGGTGGCGCTGAGCCAGGGTGTCGCCGGGAATGCCGAGAAGACGAGCCTGCCGCCCTTCAAGACGCTCGACGGTTTCGCCGAGCTCGGCACCCCGCCCGCGGCCGCGAGTGCCATCGGCGCCGAGGAGCTGGAACGCCCCCGCATGGGGCCGCGCCATCCGCCCGGCTATTACGGCTCGGAGACGAGGCGGCGCGCGCTCAACCTGAGCGGTCAAGTGCGCAGCTTGGCACTGCTTCCCGACCTGCCGTCCGGCGTTTCCCGCGCGGTCTACAGCGGCCAGCGCGAACGGGACATGAAACCCTGGCTCATCGCCGGCGCCATGCTCTTGGCCCTTGCCGATCTCGTCATCAGCCTGGCCTTGCGCGGGCTCCTGTTCGGCCAACGCGGCTTGAGCATCCTCTTCGGCGCGCGCGGACAAGGCGGGGTCGCCGGCCGGAGGCGCGCACGTGTCAGGGCGGGCGGCGGCGCCGCCATCCTCTTCGCCGGCCTCGCCCTCGCGGCCCCGGCGGCCTACGCCGCCGAGGCCGCCGCCGCGTCGAGCGACGACCCCGCCGCGATCGCGGCGACGACCTCCACGCGCCTTGCCTATGTCTTGAGCGGCGACCCCTCGCTCGACGATCTCAGCAAGGCCGGGCTCATCGGCCTGTCCCTCGCACTCAACGCGCGCACCGCCGTCGAGGCGGCGGCTCCCATCGGCGTCGATCCCAACCGCGACGAGCTGGCTTTCTTTCCCTTGATCTATTGGCCGATCTCCCCCCAGCTGCCGAACCTCACGGCCAAGGGGCAGGAGAAGGTCGTGGCGTACCTGCAGAACGGCGGCCAGGTGCTGTTCGATACGCGCGATCCGAACCGCTCGGGAGCCAGCTGGCGCGCGCTGCGCCTGCTCCTCGATGAGCTCGATCTGCCGGCACTCATCCAGGTGCCGGAGGATCACGTCTTGACGCGCTCCTTTTATCTCCTGCACGAGTTTCCAGGCCGGATCGACGGCTCGCCGGTTTGGGTCGAGCGCTCCGACGAGCAGGTGAATGACGGCGTTTCCGCCGTGGTGATCGGCGGCAACGACTGGGCCGGCGCCTGGGCCGTCGACGACGGCGGGCGTCCGCTCATGGCCGTGGTGCCCGGCGGCGAGCACCAGCGCGAGATGGCGTTCCGCTTCGGCATCAACCTCGTGATGTACGCGCTCACCGGCAATTACAAGGGCGACCAGGTCCACCTGCCCGCGATCCTCGAGAGGCTCGGCCTCTAGATGCTCGAGAATCTCACCATCGTACTCGCGCCGCTCCTGCCCTGGCTGGCAATCCTGGGGCTCGCGCTCATCGCCGCGCTTTTGCTGGCGCTCGGCTGGCTGCGCCGCGCGCGCGGCATGTTGTGGCGCGCGCTTGTGCTTGCGGTGCTGCTGTTGACCCTCGCCAACCCCTCGGCCGTGCTCGAGGATCGCACTCCGCTCGACGACATCGGCCTCGTCGTCGTGGACGACTCGCCGAGTCAAGGGATCGGGCAGCGCCGCGCAGAGACCGAGGCAGCGCTCGCCAAGGTCCGGGAGGCGGCGAAGTCGCTCAAGCATTTCGAGCTCAGGGTGGTGCGCTCGACCGGCCAGGACCCGAGCGTCGTCGACAGCGGCACCGAGCTTTACAAGGCGCTCGAGGACGCGCTTGCCGACATTCCGCGCCAGCGCTTCGCCGGTGCGATCATGATCACCGACGGCCAGGTGCACGACGCGCCGGGCGGGAAGGCGGGGGCGCAGCTCGGCGCCCCCCTCCACGTGCTGTTGACCGGCGAGCGCAACGAAAGAGACCGGCGGCTGACCGTCGTCGATGCGCCAAGCTACGGTCTCGTCAACAAGCCGCTCAACCTCACGCTGAGGGTGGACGATTTGCCGGGGCCGTCCCAAGGCCAGGCCATGCTCACGCTGCGACGCGACGGCACGGACGAGACGACGGTCATGGTTCCGCTCGGCAAGGACGTCAAGATCCCGGTCACCCTCGACCACGCGGGACAGAGCACCTTCGAGCTTTCCGTCGAGCCCGGCCCGCACGTGCTCACGCTCAAGAACAAGCGCGCGGTCGTCGTACTCAACGGCGTGAGGGACCGCTTGCGCGTGCTTCTCATCTCGGGCGAGCCGCATCCGGGCGAGCGCGCCTGGCGCAATCTCCTGAAATCCGACCCCTCGGTCGACCTCGTGCACTTCACCATCCTGCGCCCGCCGGAGAAGCTCGACGCCACCCCCGTGCGCGAGCTCTCGCTCATCACCTTTCCCGTGCACGAGCTCTTCGAGGTCAAGCTCAACGAGTTCGACCTCATCATCTTCGACCGCTATCGCCGGCGCGGCGAGCTGCCGAACAACTATCTGCAGAACATCGCCGATTACGTGGAGCGGGGCGGCGCGCTTTTGGCCGCGGTGGGGCCGGACTTCGCCTCGCCGATCAGCATCTACTACACCCCTCTCGGCAGCGTGATGCCGGCCGAGCCGACCGGCCAGGTCCTTGAGCGCGGCTTCCGCCCGGAGCTGACGGATATCGGCAAGCGCCACCCGGTGACGGCGGAGCTTCCGGGCGCCGACCATCCGAAGCATCCCTGGGGCCGCTGGTTCCGCCAGGTCGACATTAATCCCAAATCGGGCATGACCCTCATGGCGGGGCTCGAAGGCCGCCCGTTGCTTCAGCTCGGGCGCGTCGGCAAAGGCCGCGTGGCGCTCATCGCCAGCGATCAGATGTGGCTGTGGTCGCGCGGCTTCGAGGGCGGGGGTCCCGAGTCCGAGCTCCTGCGCCGGCTCGCCCACTGGCTCATGCAGGAGCCCGAGCTCGAGGAGGAGGCGCTGCGCGCGGACGTCGAGGGCAACAAGATCAAGGTCGTCCGCCAAAGCCTCGATCAGAAGCCGGTCTCGGCCGAGATCACCGCGCCCTCGGGAAAGACGTTCAAGCTGGGGCTCGCGCCGGGAGAAGGGGGACGCTCGCAAGGCAGGGTGAGTGCCGACGAGCTCGGGCTCTACCGCATCAGCGACGGCACCCACACGACGCTTGCCGCCGTCGGCCCGCTCAACCCCATCGAGTTCCAGGACGTGCGCTCGACCGACAAGAGGCTCAAGCCCGCCGCGGAGGCGAGCGGGGGCAGCATTCGCTGGCTCGCAGAGGGCGGCGTGCCCGAGCTGCGCCAGATCCGGCCCAGCCGCGACTATGCCGGGGCCGGCGTCGCGGGCGCCTGGATCGCCTTCAAGGAGAATGCCGACTACGTCGTGACGGGGGTGCGCCAAGCGCCGCTTTTGCCCGCACTCCTCGTGCTGCTGGCAGCGCTCGGCACATTGGCGCTTGCCTGGCGGCGCGAAGGGAAATAGCCAAGGCAACCGGGAGAATGATATTCTCCCCTGTCTCGTCATGCCCGCGAAAGCGGGCATCCAGAATGTGGCCCCGAATGGCATATTACGGGCGATGAGGCAAGCTTGCGTTTACATCCTCGCGAACAAACGGAACGGCACGCTCTATGTCGGCACGACCAACAACGTCGCCCGCCGGGTCTGGGAACATAAATCGGACGCCGTCGATGGATTCACCAAACGGTACGGCGTCCATCGACTCGTGTATGCGGAGTTCCATGAGACGACGCCCCTTGCGATTCTTCGGGAGAAGCAGATCAAGAAGTGGCGCAGGGCATGGAAGATCGAGATTATCGAGCAGACCAATCCGGAATGGCGTGACCTCTGCGAGGAAATGCTGCGCTGACCATCGCCGCCTGGACCCCCGCTTTCGCGGGGGTGACGATCGAGAGCGATCCTTATTCTCGCGGCCGATATCGTCCTATCAAGCGGAGCCGCGAGCTTGAACCGCAAGGAGCGCAGGAGTGCCGAAAAGGGAGCGGCGAGAGGAAGCCCCTCGCGCGCGCCGGCTTCGGCGCGCGCGAGCTCGGCGCCGCTCAATGCGCGCACGCTTGTCGCCCAGGCGGTCCAGCTCCATCAACTGGGCCGCCTTGCCGAGGCGGAGGCGCTCTACCGCCAGGCGTTGGCACTTGACCGCGACGACCCGGACGCGATTCATTTTCTCGGTCTCATCGCCCACGAGAGGGGCGAGAACGCACGCGCGATCGAGCTTCTTGAAAGGGCCATCGCGATCGACGGCCGCGTCGCCAACTATCACAGCAATCTGGGCGAAGCCTATCGCGCGCTGGGCCGGCTGGATGAGGCGGTTCTGAGCCACAGAAGAGCGCTCGCCCTTCGTCCCGAGCTCGCGAGCGCGCGCTTCGGCCTGGGGACTGCGCTCCTCAACCTCAAATCCTATGCGGACGCGGCGAGCGAGCTCGGTGCCGCCTTGCGGCTCGACCCCAAGGATGCGGACGCGCATCTCAATTTGGGTATCGCCCTCTTCGAGCTCGGCCGCGCCGCGGAAGCGATCGCGCATTACGAGGAAGCGCTCAGACTGCGGCCCGACTTCGCCGAGGCCCATCTCAACCTCGGCACGGCGCTCCTGTCGACCGGCGAGCTGCGCCGGGCCCACGGCACCCTCGCCCGCGCCATAGAGCTTTCGCCGCAAATCTCCGAGGCGCATTATCAGATCGGCCGCGTCCTCGCCGGCCTCGAGCGTTACGACGAGGCCACGCTCGCGCTCAAGGAGGCGACGCGGCTCAGGCCGGATTTGCCCAACGGCCACATCGAGCTCGGCCACGTGCTCCGTCTGCGCCATCGCACGGCAGAGGCGATAGCGGCATACGACGAGGCGCGCGCCCTCGACCCGAGGAGGCCCGAGCCGCTCGTCGGCATGGGGCTTGCCCATCTCGAAGAAGGCCGTTTCGAGGAGGCGCGCCGCTGGTTCGAGGCCGCGCTCGAGCGCGAGCCTCGCTCGGCCGATGCTCATTTCAACATGGGCCTCTCCTACCAGCTCCAGGGACGCTTCGAGGAGGCCGTCCCCTGGCACGAGAAGGCGATTGCGCTCGAGCCCGACCATGCGAGCGCGCATTACCATCTGGCGATGGGTCGAAAGGCGGGAGCGAGCGACGCGCGGCGGAACGAGATCGAGCGCGTGCTGGCAATGACGACGCTGTCCGTCGATCAGAGGAGCGCGCTCAATTTCGCCCTCGCCAAGATCCACGACGATCTCGGCGATTACGACGCCGCCTTTGGCTGCTACAAGGCGGGCAACGATTTGAGGAAGTCCAAGCTCCGCTACCGTCCGCAAGACTTCACCGCCTACGTCGACCGGATGATCGCGACCTTCTCAGCCGGACTCTTCGCCGAGAAGGCGGGCATGGGCAGCAGCTCGGAGCTTCCGGCCTTCATCGTCGGCATGCCGCGCTCGGGAACCACGCTCGTCGAGCAGATTCTGGCGAGCCACCCGCAAGTCCACGGCGCGGGCGAGCTCGACTACATGCGCCAGATCGCGCATACGCTGCCCGCGCGGCTCGGAAGCTCGGAAGCCTTTCCCGAATGCGTGCGCCAGCTCGGCGCCGCCGCGGCGAAGACGATCGCGGAGGAGCATCTCGAGCGGCTCGCGAGCTATGCGAGCGGCGCCGCGCGGGTCACCGACAAGCTGCCGAACAACTTTTTCCGCCTCGGCCTCATTGCCCTCCTCTTTCCCAAGGCGTCGATCATCCATTGCGTGCGCGACCCGCTCGATACGTGCCTTTCCTGCTACTTTCAGGAGTTTGCGCACGGCCAGCCGTTCGCCTGCGACCTCGATCATCTCGGCCGCTACCATCGCGACTATCAGCGTCTGATGGCGCATTGGCACAATGTCCTGCCCTCTCCGATCCTCGATGTCCCTTACGAAGGGCTCGTCGCCGACCAGGAAGGCTGGAGCCGCAAGCTCGTCGCATTCCTGGGCCTTCCCTGGGACGAGCGCTGCCTTGCCTTCTATGAGAAGGAGCGGCTCGTGCGTACGGCGAGCTTCTGGCAGGTGCGCCAACCGATCTACGCCTCCTCGATCGGACGCTGGCGCCATTACGCGAAGCATCTGGCGCCGCTCTTCAACGCACTCGGAGTCGAGCCGCCGGCAATGTGATCGGTTGCGGCTGCGGCAACACCTTGCCCGCAGCTCCGACAAGATATAGCCTGAGGCCGCACACCCAGGTCATCTGCGTAATGTCGGCCACTGTCGTCGAGGACGCCTGCGCGGCCGGCCTTGCGGAGGAGCAGCCATGATCAGGATTTTGGCGCGGTTCGTTGCGGCTGTGAGCGTGGGGCTGCCGTTGCTTGCCTTTGGCGCGGATTTGATCAACCCGGCGCGGCCGCCGCCGGGCAGCAGCGCGGGCTTTCGCGACGGTTACGCGCAAGGCTGCTTGACGGGCTTTCAGGACGCGAGACGCGCGGGCTACGAGCAAGCGGGCCGCAAGGATGCGGCGCGTTACCTGCGCGAGCCGGACTACAAGGCCGGCTTCGATGCGGCGTACCGGGCCTGCTATGAGGAGCAGATACGCAATCCGAAGTCGTGGGGCGATGCGGGCATTTGACCGAGACTGTCGTCCGTCGGCCTGAAATCGCTGGTGGTCGACGATCGACATTTCGTCTCATTCGAGGAAGGAAGCGAGGGTCGTGCGGATCGTGCGCCTCATGTCCCTCGCCTGAAGGAATGCGCACACCTCTCCGTGTGCTCCGTGCCTCCATGGTAAAATCAACGCTTCTGTTCCTCAGTGTCCAGTGCAGCTCCGATGTCCAAGCCGGTTGATGAGATGACCCCGGCCAACGCCGAGCCCGGCGGACGGTGGCTCAAGCCGATGACCGTCGCGCAAGGCTTGGAGGTCGCCATGCGGCATCACGGCGCCGGCCGGCTCGCGCGAGCCGAGCGCCTCTACCTGCGCATCCTGGAAATCGAGCCCAGCCACGCCGTCGCCTTGCAAATGCTCGGCGTGATCGCGCACCAGAAGGGGCGGAGCGAGCAAGCCGTGGAGCTCATCGCGAAGGCATTGGCGCTCAAGCCCGACGACGCGGGCGCGCACTTCAACTTGGCCTTAGCCCTCCACGCCCTCGCCCGCCTGGAGGAAGCCGTCGCCAGCTACCGCAAGGCCTTGGCGCTCAAGCCCAATTTCACCGAGGCGCTCTACAATCTGGGGAATACGCTCAAGGATCTCGGACGCTTGGAGGAGGCCGCCGCCAGCTATCGCCAAGTCGTGGCACTGCAAGCGGATTTCGTCCCCGCGCACAACAACCTCGGAACCATGCTCGCAGAGCTGGGGCAACCGGAGGAGGCCATCGCCAGCTTCAAGAGGGCCCTTGCGCTCAAGCCGGATGACCCCGAGGCACATAACAACCTCGGCAGCGCGCTCGCCGACCTGGGACGGTTGGAGGAGGCCGTCGAGAGCTACCGCAAGGCCCTCGACCTCAAGCCGGATCACGCGGATGCGTGGTTCAACCTCCATGCCGCACTTTATGCGGAGGGCGACATGGAGCCGGCGGCGCGCTGCCTCGAGGAGGCCTTGAGCGCGGCACCCGAACACGCGGCAAGCCGCTTCTTCCTCGGCGTGCTGCGCGACTATCAAGGGCAAAGCGCGACCGCAGCTCGCCATTTTGCCGCCCTCCCGAAGGAGTCCGATTATGCCACCTACGGCCTCGACTCATGGCAATATGTGAAATCGGTCGCCGGCCCTCGCCCTCGCTTGCTCGGCGAGAGCTCCCATGGGCTGGCACTCGGCCTCGAGGCCGCCCGGCTCGATGGGCTCGTGCTGGAGTTCGGCGTCCGTTTCGGGACCTCGATCCGGCAGATCGCGGCGCGCGTGAAGGAACGCGTGCACGGCTTCGATACCTTCCGCGGCCTGCCCGAAGCATGGCACGAGCTGCCCGGCGGGAGCTATTCCACGCACGGCGAACTGCCCGAGGTGCCTCGCAATGTCCAGCTTCATGTCGGGCTATTCGCCGAGACGCTGCCGCGTTTTCTCGAGCAATATCCCGGACCCGTGCGCTTCATGAACGTCGATTGCGACCTTTACAGCTCGACCAAGACTGTGCTCGAGCTCCTCGCCGGAAGGATCGTCCCGGGAACGGTCATGCTCTTCGACGAGTATCTCTTCAACCGGCATTGGCGCGAGGACGAATTCAGAGCTTTCCAGGAGGCCGTCGCCAAATTCGGATGGCGTTACGGCTATCTTGCCTTCGGCCTCCTCTCGAAGCAGGCGGTTGTGCTCATTCGATAATGCGCGAGATGGGACGAGCAGACTCCCATGGCGAGGAAGCGAGCAGACGAGAAAGGTGCTGAGACGGCGGAGCTCCTGAGGAGCGCCGCCCGCTCGCTCAAAGGCGGCGACGCGGCGGCGGCCGAGTCGTTCGCGCGCCGGGCGCTTGCCCTGAGCCCGAGCGAGCGCGGCGCGCTTTATCTCCACGGCCTGGCGCTTCTCTCCCTCGGCCAGGCCGCCGCCGCGGTCGAGCCGCTCAAGGGTGCCGCCGAGGGCAACCCGGATCCGGCGGTCGAGACCAATCTTGCGACGGCTCTCGCGCAATCCGGCAAGAAGAAGGAGGCCCTCGCGTGGCTCGAGCGCGCCGCCTCGCGCATCCCCCCTTTCGCGCCGGCGTTCTTTCGCCTCGGCGTGGTCCTTCATCTGCATCACCGCCTGATCGACGCGAAGGCTGCGCTTCGGCGGGCGGTCGAGCTTGCCGAGACCGATGGCGACCCGTGGCTCGCGCTCGGCGAAGTGCTCTCCGAGCTCGGCGAAGCGCGCGAAGCGCGCGCGGCCTATTCACGAGCGCTCTCGCTGCGGCCGGGTTGGCGGCAGGCGCGCCGGGGCATTGCGCGCACATTGATGGATGAAGGCGATTTCACGGCGGCCGTGGCCATCCTGCGCCGGCTGATCGAGGAGAATCGGACCGATGTCCGCTCGATTCTCGATCTCGCCTTCAGCCTGCAAGAGCTCGGGCAATTCGAGGAGGCGCTCAACACCTATCGCCAGGCCTACGGCGTCAATCCCAAAGCCTACAAGCAGGCGATGCATAACCTCATCGGCGCCTCCCGCGGCACCTTCTGGCTCCGCTCGAGCGACGCCGCCAAGCGCATGCCCCGGCCTAGCTAGAGCAACATCGAACGAAGCGGAATCGCCCCCTCACCCACCCCGGCTTAAATCCGGGGTCGGCTACGCTCGCTAAGGCTGCGCAACCCTCTCCCCCTCACAGGGGGAGCGGGTAGGATGAGGGGGCTCTTTCCACCGACATGGATTCCGCTCTAGGGTCGAGCGCCTCCGCCGCCGCCGGCGATCGTTGCCGCACGCGCGCCGTTCCG
>Ga0187784_10002846_pt1 | contig 13907 bp, 12 predicted proteins | sample 1015_SJ02_MP15_2_FD_132964 | JGI IMG/M metagenome (GOLD analysis project Ga0187784, IMG submission 132964) | Tropical peat soil microbial communities from peatlands in Department of Meta, Colombia - 1015_SJ02_MP15_20_MG | ecosystem: Environmental > Terrestrial > Soil > Wetlands > Peat | place...
CTCAAGAGAAGTCGCTAGGGTGGAGAAGTGAAGGAGAAAAAAGGCTTACGGAGGCTTCTGAAGTCACGCTTCTTCGTCTGTATCTTGCGCTTCGCGCTGTTGGGCTTCTAACTCCCTAATGCGAGTGTCCACAAATTCGGCTACTTTTTCCTCGCTGTATCTCGTTTCTTGTTCTTGCTTCTTCAGGCGTTCCTTGACCACCCGAATCAGTTCGTCGGAGCTTACGGGTTTGACTAGGTATCCGTCAACTCCTTTGTTAATGGCCTTTACCGCATTCTCCATCCCCGGAAAGCCTGTCAAAACGATCTTGACAATCTTGGGTGTCGTCTCGCTCAAAGCGGTTAGAAGTTCCGTGCCTTCAATATCTGGGAGTCGAATGTCGATGATGGCGAGATTGTAGAAGTTTACTTCGGACTTTTGAATGGCTTGCTTACCAGTTTCAGCTGTATCCACCACATAGCCGGCATGTTCCAGTGTCATGGAAATTGTCTTTCTAATACTTTCATCATCGTCGATTACTAGAATTCTACTCGACTTTCTCAACCCCGCTTCATTTCGAGTGCTCATCACGTAGCCGCCCTCAGTATCATTGCTGGGCCCTCCGGAACGAGGAGGACACGCTCCCCTTGGAGCAGTTTAGCGGCGGCAAGTGCTTCTTCGATCGTTGGGGCATAATGCAAATGTGCCGACTCAACTTCTGATTTCAGCACCTTTCTCGTGACGAACCACACGTGATTCTGACCGAGTATGCGACAGAGAATTTGAACTTGCCATTGATCGCACGCGGGAGTATCCGACGTCCTGATCCTATCGTAAACTTCGCTTGCCGTTCCGGAACGCAACAGCTCCATGAACCCGGAGTGGGCCGTTCCATCCTTGCACTCTCCTACCATTATGATTCTTGACCGTCCGTGCATTATTTCTTCAGGAACTGCAATGCCTTTTATGCATTGGTAGAGATTTCTGTCGAGTGGGTACCCGCCGTTTGTGGTAATTACTATGTCGGGCCTTTCAGCGATTTGGACCTGAGAATGTCGCGTTACTTGCTCTGCCGCGGAAGTGAATGAGGCCATAATTTCTCCTGAGTTGGCGTAGACTATTCTCTTACGGTTATTTAAGACCAAATTTAGGGAGAAAATTCTCTTTAGATGGCGCGATGCTTCGTTCGCTTCCGCTCTGACGGGATTGTCGATTACGCCGTAATGAGCTCGGGGGTCGTCGATGTTACGCCACCCGTGATTTCTAAGTATGGTCTCTGTGCCAGCGAGACCGGGTAGAATCAACTTGGGCCCACCGGTGAATCCGGCGAAAAAATGGGGTTCGACTGGGCTCTCCATTACGATCAAATCGCTCTGCACCACATCCCTATTGAGGGTTAGTGGCGTCCCGGACCTCAATCTCCCCAGTGTTGTTAGTTGCTGTTGGTCATCGCTGTCATGTATGACCACTTCCATGTCCTCCAGAAGTTCAGCTCCAAATCTTTCTTTCAGGTCGATGCTTGTCTCACCTTTGTGCAGGCCCGTTGCGACCAAGAGTTTTACCGATTTCTTATCGACTCCTGCGGCTTGAAGTTCTTTGAGTATGAAGGGAAACGTGATACGACTGGGAGCGCCTCTTGTCCTATCAGGCGTGACTATGACCACTCTACGACTATGCCGAGCAGCATGTCTCAACTTCTGGATGCCGATCGGTCTTTCAAGGGCCGCTTTCACAAGCGATCGTTCAGGTAATGCCCTCCATTTTTTCGAATTCACACTCTTTACTAGAACATTTTCGGGAATTCGTCCGGCAAGTACTGAGCGGCCGTACGGCATCGACACATCCATTCGCAGTCTAAGCGTGAATGACGGCATTGAAGCATTATGCTTATCGAGTGGGAATCAAGCGATTCACCTACCCAACCGAAAACCGCCAAGAATAATGCGGCCTGCTGCTGGCTGAATCGATAGATGAATGGATTCAGAGAAGACGATTCAGTCCTTGTTCTAGGGGGTGGCTGCACCGTGGAGCTTGGCACCGTGGCTGGGGCGGTTCGCGAGACAGAGCATGTCGGTCTCGTTTACATAGACCTGGATACGGACTTCACTCCACTAAGCAAAGACGACGGCGCCTTGGACTGGATGGGGACACCATTCTGAGCATTGATGGATTTTCGACGCGCGTTTTGCCTGCCTGACTGGAATTCTCAAATACTCTAGGATTGATGTCTGTGGGAAGGGATGGACTTTGCCGGCGGAGAGGTTTGAGTATGAGGAGGAAGTTTTCTTTCCTTCCGCAATCTTCAACAAGATCACGGATATGCGAGTCGATGATCCGAGTCTTATTGAGAAGTCCGCGGGACGGCGAAAGAGGCGAGAACGGCTCACGAGGGATGGAAGACTTGCGATTCTTGCGGCAGATCATCCGGGGAGAATGGTAACAAAGTCCGGAAAGAATCAAACTCTCATGGGTGACCGCCGGAGCTACTTGGGGCGGGTTCTAAGGGTCGCTATGAATCCTCGGTTTGACGGTGTAATGGGCACAACGGACATAATTGAAGACCTCCTGATCGTTGACGAACTTTCGGTTGAGAACGGTGCCGGTAGTTTTCTCGACGAAAAGCTCCTTCTCGGGTGTATGAATCGGGGTGGACTGAACGGGGCAGAATTCGAGATGGATGATCGCTTCACATCATTTACTGCTGAATCAATTCGCAGGTTAAGGCTTGACGGGGCAAAGATGATGGTTAGGTTAGACCTGAAGGACTCTAGGTCGTTAGATACGCTTGTAAGCTGCGCGGAGAGGATCAACGAACTCAACAGAAACGACACTCCCGTCTTTCTGGAGGTTTTCGGTGTGGAGAGGACGCCGGAAGGCTACAAGGCGAACAAGAGTGCCGATGAGCTCATCAAGACGATTGGCGTTGCTACGGCTCTAGGGGATTCTTCGAGAGGGATCTGGCTAAAGATCCCGTACTGCGATGAGTTTGATCGTGTGGCGAAGTCAACCACTTGCCCGATCTTGATGCTGGGAGGAGAATCGGTAGGTAACCTACCGGGCTTGTTCCGAGAATTCTCAGATGGCATGGCCGCGGGCCGAAATGTTCGCGGTGCCCTGGTTGGACGAAACGTGCTTTACCCCGGCCAAGAGGATCCCTTCGCCGTTGCTGAAGCCGTAAGCAAGATCGTACATGAACGTGTGGCGGCTGAACAAGCGCTCACGTACATCGAGTCGGCCCGCGGGTTAAATATGAATCGACTGACCTCAGGAACTGCGTGAAAGTTTGTCAGGAAATCTACTGATAGCCCAATCCGGCGGTCCGACGGCCGTCATAAACAGTAGCGTCTGCGGAATCATAGATGAAGCAAAGCAGAGTGGGAAGATTCGCGGGATATATGGAGCCATCAACGGAATCCTAGGTGTACTGAATGAACAGATAACGGACTTACGACAGGAAGAACCATCGACGCTTTCGAATTTACGAAAGACTCCTTCCGCCGCGTTAGGCTCCTGCCGTTACAAGTTGAATGACAACGACTACTCTCGGGTCATGGAAGTGTTCCAGGCGCATGGAATATCCTTCTTTCTTTATGCAGGCGGCAATGATTCCATGGACACCGCACGCAAAGTAGCCGATCTTGCTGCCGAGAGGAAGTTAGATTTGAAAGTGATGGGCGTTCCCAAAACGATTGACAACGATCTCTTAGCAACAGATCACTCTCCCGGATATGGGAGTGTTGCTCGATTCAACGCAATTGCAGTCCGGGACGCGGGTTTAGACACACAAGCCATGTACACAAGCGACGTCGTGAAGGTGATCGAGACAATGGGGAGAGATACCGGGTGGGTAACCGCTAGCACAGCGCTGGGTAGGGATGGAGAAGATAGTGCTCCTCATCTAATCTATCTCCCGGAGCGGCCGTTTCGCACTGCGGATTTCCTAGCGGATGTCAAAGCCGTCTACGACCGACTGAAGCGTGTGGTGGTGTGTGTATGTGAGGGTTTGAAGGACGAGAACGGGGAATTCGTTAGGGCGTCAAAGACGGCGATTGATACGGATAAGTTTGGCCACGCTCAGGCGGTAGGTGTCGGAGACTATTTGGTCGGCCTGATTTCCGAGAACCTGCGGGTTAAAGCTAGGTGCGACCGGCCGGGTACAATCCAAAGGGTTTCGATGGCGCATGCGTCCCAAATCGATTTGGCGGAGGCTTACAAGGTGGGACAGGTCGCGATTTCCAACGCCATCCAAGGAGAGTCCGGCAAAATGGTTACGCTAATGAGAAAAGGAACTGATCCTTACGAATGTGAAACCGGCCTCGTCGACCTGGAGAAAGTGGCACTGAAGACAAGGATGGTTCCAAACGAGTTCATCAATAAGAGTTCGAACTTCGTCAGCGACGCGTTTCTAAGATACGCCCGCCCGCTTATCGGCGGACCCTTGCCGGAATACGCCCACTTGAAGAAACAGACGCTTCAAAGGGTCCTAGGCGCGTGGTCCCGCTAGAGTAGAAACCTATCGCGTCATAAGTCCGTCGGTATTCACCTGAACAATTACCGTGAACAATTACTCAGAGGCGTAGTGCTCTTAGACACACTATGAATTCGAAACCGTTCGACGACAAAGTTCTTGTTGGAATGTGCAACGCTGAGATGTGAATTGGGAAGAAAAAGGTAGGGGCAGTACGGTCATCCGAGCGGCCGTACTGTTTCAATATTATGTTGCGTTAGGTCCGAACGTCACTGTGTTAAAGATTGGTTCCGTTGCTTGCCCGGTCCACACGGGGTCGACTAGGAAGCTGTTGATTACACCCGTTTTCCAAACGATCGAGCCTCCCCAGGGTAGCCAGAGGCCGAATGTACCGAGCCAGGCGTATGGAGCATCCTGGTAGATTTGGGCTTGGGCGGCTGCGACGAGCGATTGGAGGTAAGCCGGGTTTGAGCTGTTCGTGAAGAACGCGTTCACTGCCTTTTGCACTACTGGGTTGTAGTAGGCTGCGTAGTTGCCCCACACGGATTGGTTGCTGACGAAAGTGACCCAGTAGTCGGTTGGGGTAACGGTTGCTGGTCCCCAGCCAAACCCAGAGTTCACGTATTCAAGTTGGCCAAGTTGGGCGGCGTTTGCGACATTCGTCTGATAAGTTCCGAGCTCCGTGTTGTATAAGCTTGGTTGGATGACGGCTATGTTGACGTTGATGCCGATCATTGCTAGGTCGGATTGCATCACCTGAGCTGCGTTGATGCAGAGGGGACATCCGCTTTCTACTCTGAGGAGGAATGTGGGCATGTTTGTGATGTTAGCTTCAGCTAGAAGTTGCTTCGCTAAGGTGACGTTGTATTGGTATGGTGGGAAATTGCCTAGGTCATAGTAATCCTTCCACCATGGATATTCAGGACCGACGTATGGAGAGAGTTCGCCTAAGTATGCTTTGTCTGCAATGTCTGTGTAGTTGAGGGCATGCACAATTGCCTGCCTTACTAAGGTAATGTTGGTTGGATATTCATGGGTGTTCAGGCCGACTAGAGCTACTTCTCCGCTCCACGATGGGGGCTTGAAGTAGGAATACGTTTGCGGGTTCTGGGTTATCAGATTCCAGTCTGGAGTCTCGATGTCTGCGATTTGAGCAGCACCGCTAGACAGGTCCGTATATCTTGCGACGTCGTCAACTTTGTACTCGACGACCACGTTTTGGGCATGTCCAGGGTCGAAGAGGGGTTGCTGCGCGATTTGAGCGACAGTCATGTTCGCGCCCCAGTAGGTTGGGTTTTGAGCGAATTTCACATAGGAGTTCTCAGACAATCCCGTGACGACGTAGGGGCCGGTTCCTGGAATTGGGTGTTGGTTGAAGTATGAGTTGTAGGCCGTTGGTGTTCCGAAGCCTCCGTTTTGGAGAAGCCACTGGGTGTCATAGATCAGGCCACAGTAGACTACGAGCGTTCCTGGGAACCATACGAACGGGGCGATTAGGTGGAAGACAATTGTGTTTGGATCGGTAACATACATGGGCCAGGAGTTGTTCATCATAATGTTGAGCAGGGGTTGTGTGGGGTTGATGAGTCCACTCGTTGTCATTAGGTTGATTGTTGCGGGGCCGAAATTCACGTTCGACATATCCATGAGCGCATAGGATTCTAGCCACGCTGAGCTATTGCCAGAGAGGTAGTACCATCCGTACATCTCTCCCCACACTTGGTAGGCGTTGAATGGATCTCCGTTCGAGAATTTCACGCCTTGTTTCAGGTGGAAAGTGTACGTCATGCCGTCTGACGAAGCATTCCAGGTGGCTAGGCCCGGCAGAAACTGCACTGTTCCAGTCTGAAGTTCATCCGTCATGTTAACGGCGACTAAGGGCTGGTAGACTGTAAAGGCAAGTGGGTTTGGCCATGGTAATTCCCCTTCGGAGTAAAGTTGATTCAGGTCGTCCAGTGGCCACATGGAGGCTGAAATAGTGAGTGTGTTGATTGTAGGACCCATCGCTTGGGATGCAGCTGCGGTAGTTGACATCTGAGTTGATGGACTAGGTTGCATCGAGGTGTATGCTGCGCCTGCGATTATTGCAGCGACGACGATCACTACGATGACGATGGCGGTTTGTACTCGGGTTATTGCTTTCTTCAAAATTGACATAAACTTGTCTTTGCGGGTACATACTTAACAATTTTGCGTGAGGAATCTGAGCTTATATACAACAAACACGGCGCCTAAGGATTGTTTGTCGTACAGAAATGAATATCCCTCAAAACGTCATCGACGGCTACGCTGTCTTTTCGACGAAGTGGCAGGCAGCATAGCGTCCTGGGGATATTTCCCGGAGGGTTGGGCGCTCCTTCTTGCACACTGCCTCCGCGTACGGGCAGCGGGGATGAAACTTGCATCCGGTGGGAGGGTCAATTGCGCTAGGCACTTCGCCTCTAATATCGACTTGGAGTAGGTTCCTCTTCCATGGGTTAGCTATTGGTGCGGAGGAGATCAGAGCGATGGTGTATGGGTGTCTGGGTTTGGCCATAATCTCCTCGGTCTGGCCGTATTCTACGACATCACCCGCGTACATAACTAACATGAAATCTGAGAGATACTCCGCCACTGCAATGTTATGCGTTATCAGCATGTATGAGAGAGAGTATTCCTTCTGAAGTTCTAGGAGCAAGCTTAGAATCTGTGCTTGAACAGATGCATCAAGTGCACTGGTTGGCTCGTCGAGAACAACTAGTTTCGGTTGGGGGCCGATCGCCCTGGCTATTGCGACTCGCTGCTTCTGCCCTCCGCTAAGTTGAGTTGGCAACCTATCCGCAACTTCTAGAGGAAGTCCGACTACCGTTAGGCTTCTCTTGATCGCTGCATCAACCGTATCTTTACCCCAATTCATCAGGCCGTATAGGGGCTCGCCTATCGAGTCACCCACCTTCATGTTTGGATCTAAGGAGGATTCTGGATCCTGAAACACGATCTGCAAGTTCCGATAAACAAGTCTTGGTTCGGTCTTTCCATCAACGATGCTTTTTCCATCAAAGATTACGTCTCCGCTGGTTGGTTTCGTGAGGAGGGCGATAGTTCGCGCCAAGGTTGTCTTTCCGCATCCCGATTCTCCGACGACGGCAAGTGTCGTTCCCTTCCAAACGGTCATTGTCACTCCATCGACGGCCCGGACGAACTTCTTGGTCTTTGAAAACGGATTGATGCTTCGTTGAACGGGAAAATATTTCTTGAGCTCAATTGTTTGTAGTATTGGGTCCATGTCCTTCACCGTGCAAGTAGCATGCCACCGCGTGTCCTTTTTCAACCTCAACGAGGTCGGGCTTCCTCTCCGAGCACTGTTTCATTGCGTATGCGCAGCGTGTCACATACTTGCATCCGACTATTCGCGTTCTGAGGTCGGGCACTGAGCCTGGAATTGGTTTCAGAACGACTTTCCGTTTTGAGCCAGTCGGGAGGCAGGAGAGCAGCCCCTGCGTGTAGGGGTGGAGTGGTTTAGAGAACAGGTCGTAGACGCTGGCGGTTTCGACGATGTCGCCGGCGTACATAACTGCGACCCGGTCCGCCACCTGACACGCAACGGCTAGATCATGCGTTATGAGCAAGATACTTGTTTTGACTTTGTTCATAAGTTCCTTCATGAGTTTAAGAACTTGGGCTTGTGTCGTGACGTCTAGCGCAGTTGTCGGCTCGTCTGCGATCAGTAAGGCAGGTTCCTGTGAGAGCGCCATTGCGATCATGACTCTTTGCCTCATGCCACCGGAAAGTTCGAATGGGTATCGTTCGACTACTTGATCGGGATCAGGGATTCTTACAAGTTTCAGTGAAGCGATTGCATCCTGCTTCAACTCCGCGGTGATTTTTCTTCTGGCTTTTGGGAGTTTGGAGACGGGGGGTGGTGCAATCTTGTGAGTTTTTTGCATGATCTCCGAGTCCACTCCTATATGACCATCCTCCCGCATTCTCTTGATCATGATCGCTTCACTAATTTGATCTCCTATCTTGTAGACGGGGTTGAGGCTGCTTAGGGGCTCTTGGAAAATCATCGGATCTGGGTACCCCTGTATTCTCTCATTCGGGTTGGTCCAAGCTGAACTAGGTTTGTCCCCTTGAATTCAATTGTTCCCTTCAGCACCCGTGCGGGTGGGTTTGGGAGTAGGCCGATCATCGCCAGTGCTAGTGTGGATTTGCCGCATCCGGACTCTCCCACGACACCGACCAATTCGTTTTCTTTGATGTCAAGGTTGACGCTATCGAGCGCGGTGACCGTGCCTCCCCTCGACTCATAGCTAACAGTCAAGCCTTGTACGGCTATCAGCGGGTCCAATCTATCTGGCCTCTAAGGCGTCGCGAATACCGTCCCCCAGCAAACTGAATCCTATTACGCCCAGCGCAATTATGAAACCGGGTATGACAGGGAGCCATGGTGCTGTGATCAAGTAATCCTGATAGGAGCTTACCATTTCCCCCCAGTCGGGTTGAGGTGGCCTAACTGACAACCCCAAATAACTTAGGCCCGAGTAAACCAAGATTACTGTTCCAATGTCGAGGGTTGCGTAGACAAGCATTGTCACGAGGATACTTCGAAACACATGCTTGAAGAGTATCTTTGCTGTCCCCATGCCAGACAGTCTGGCAGCCTCGATGTAGTTCTGATGTGCGACTCTGAGTGCTTCTCCTCGCGCCAATCTCGCATACGGTGGCCACCAAATTATCATCAAGGCAACCATCATGTTAGTTACTCCCGGCCCCAAGGTCACACCTATCGCCATAGCGAGAACCAGAGCGGGTAGAGCGAAGATTACATCAGTGAATCTCATCAAAGCTTCATCCAAGAGTCCACCATGGAATGCCGCCACTGAACCTATGACGATGCCCATGGTCAGAGCGACTCCCACTACTGCGAGACTCACGGCTACATCGTTGGGGGTTGCAACTATGATTCGACTGAACAAGTCGCGACCTTCTATGTCCGTTCCCATCAAGTGAGCAAGCGAAGGGGGAGCCAGGGCAGGTCCTACGTTCTGTTGTATGGGATCGTATGGGGTAATCCTTAGTCCCAGCAGATTTGTTACGGTAACGATAACTGCCAAAAGTAGAAGACCGAATGCGATTACGCCTCCTACCAGCGCTTCCTTACTTCTCCGGAACAATCGGAGCAACCCCAGAATTCTCCCGGTAACTGGTTTCAGGGTCGATTCATCCTAACCTTACTTGAGGATCAACGACGGCATACAGAATGTCGGCAATGAGATTGGTTATCACGATAACGACGGCGAACACGATTGTGACACCTAGGATTCCGGGGTAATCTTCCGCTGACAAAGCGGTCACTAGGTATTGCCCCATCCCAGGATAAGCGAAGACGTTCTCAACAAAAATCGTCCCCGTGATTAGCCAAGTCACCATAAGTGAAGAGATAGTAACCACTGAAATCATTGCATTTCTGAGAGCATGCTTGAAAAACACCGAGTTCTCATCAAGGCCTTTCGCTCTAGCCGTTCGAATATAGTTTGCATGCATAACTTCGAGTAAAGAACTTCTCAAAACCCTTGTTAGCACTCCGAAAGTGACGAGAGCTAGCGCCACGCTAGGTAGTATCACGTGTTGCAGAGAGCTGAGAAAATATGCCCAGTTACCTTCTATCAACGCGTCCAACATTGGAAGACCTGTGATAACTGCCGGGGGATTAAGTGCGATATCAAACGCCCCCCCGGTGGGTAGGAAGTGAAACGTGAACGCGAATACGATCAACAGCAGAAGGGCGACGAAAAATGGAGGTGACGAATAACCTCCCAAGTAGAAAGCCCGAACAAGCGTGTCTAATGGTTTATGATGATATTGAGCCGAAATAACCCCTAAGAAGACACCTAGCACTAATGAGATCAGAAATGCGAATATCGTGATTTGCAATGTGAATGGCAGCGTAAGTGCGATGACTTGGGCTACGGGTTGAAAGCCTCGGGACGGTGAGAATCCCAAGTTGCCTTGAAGCAGGTTGAGAACATAGTAATAGTATTGGACTGGGATCGGATCGTTTAGATGATATTTCTCCGCGTACAACTTAGCGAGTTCCGGGTGCATGCTCGCTGACTTCCCCAACCAAGCGACTACCGTGTTACCACCCAAACTCCGCGACAGAACAAAAGTAACCGTTACCACGGCAACAAGAACGACGACTCCGAAAACAAGTCTGCGAAGAATGTATCGAAATGGATTCATGCTTGAAGGCGTCCTAGTCTAAGGATGACTAATCGAGCCTCGCAGTTAGCCGCAGATTCCCACCTCGCCTCTTTAGGCTTTGTATTGACCACGTACGAAATACAATCTCCGGCGGGAATCATGGTGTAAATTCCGCGAACAGGCATATATGAATTTGGGGTGTCTTTCGCGACTGAGCCAGTTACGGAACGTGAGCAGCGATAGAAAGCTAACCGGTCAGAGCAGAAAACGCGTTACTCTTGAGGCGAACGTTTCAAAGGTTAGAAGATCGATTCCGGACGGAGTTACCGCTATCTCCCACCGTGACCGTACTGCCTTCAACTTTTTTTCTGTTAACCTATACCTAGCGAAGAATCCGCTATTGAGCGCAGATTGGGCTTTGGAATACTCTCTGCGCACGGGGCGTCACGGCCGCGCCTGCAGAAGTGACGTTAACCAATAGCCCTCCCCGATAAGTTAACAGAGCGGAAAGATCGTTCTGACGACATGAAACCCGATCTCGGAATCTATTATCCGATGCTTGATTCGCTCGCCGCCAAGCCTGCATCGCTTTCTTTCCTTTCCGGGCGACCTTTCAATTTCAGAGCCTGGAAAGCACGTGGCCGCTCCACAGTCTTCGAACTGCTTGCGTTCGATCCGCCAAGTGTTTCATTCAATTCGAAGATAGAATCAACGTGGGAGGTGGAAGGCGTCACAGTCGAGGAAATCTCATATGAGATGCCCTTCGGTCGCAGAACACACGGGCTCTTCCTTTACCCAAGCAAACGACTCAAGAAGTTGCCTGCAGTCGTGGCTCTACACGATCACGGAGAATTCTTCTTCTACGGCAAGGAGAAGATCTCGCAGACTCCGGCAGAGCCGAGAATCCTTCGGGAGTATAAGCAGCGTTACTATGGCGGAAGAAGTTGGGCGACGGAGTTGGCAAAACGTGGTTTCGCCGTTCTGGTGACCGACGTGTTCCTTTGGGGCAGCAGAAGAATCCCGATTGATTCGGTGAACGAGGACCTACAGAACGGACTTGTGGAAACTGACGAGAGCTCCGACGATTATGTGCGAATTTATAATGAATTCTGGTCTAAGAATGAGTGCTCCCTCGTTGTAGATAGCATATTGAATGCTGGCGCAAACTGGCCCGGAATCTTTGCATACGAGGATCGACGAAGCATAGACTATCTGCTTACCCGATCGGAGATAGATAAGAAGAGGATCGGGTGCGGGGGGCTTTCGATGGGAGGCCTAAGGACCATATTTCTAGCCGCCCTAGAGCCTAGGATTAAGGCCGCTTTCTGCGTAGGCTTCATGACCACAATGCGAGGCATATTGCGAAACAAGATTAGATGCCCGCCCGGTCATGGGCTATTGATGTTCATTCCACATCTCTATTCCAGGCTAGACCTGCCAGACGTGATCAGTTTGCACGCGCCGCAACCACTCATGGTACAGTACAATGAGGATGACGAACTATTCACGCGGGAGGGGCAGCATGAGGCCGATCGAAAAATTCGACAGGTCTATACCAAAATTCGTCGGCCGACAGAGTACATTGGCAGTTTTCATTCGGGGCCACATAAGTTCGATGTAGCGATGCAGAACGAGGCGTTTGATTGGCTTGAGCGGAAGCTAGCCTAATCTGCTCTCAAGCGTCCTACGCTGACTCGCAGACGACTAGGCTGTCTTCGCCAATTTATCTTGTAGGAAGGTTCGTGACCGCGTGTACATTCCATCTAAGGAATCGCGCATTTGCCGGTTTCCGCCAACGTCGACGCCGAATGTCCCTTCGAAACCAATCTTCCGTAGCGCCAAGAGGACCGTTTGCCAGTCTATCAACCCCTTTCCGATCTCCAGGTGGTCTTCGTTTGTGTAATCGGAATCGCTGGCATGGACATAGAAGATTCTCTTGCCAAGCATCTCAGCAGCTTCTACTAGGTTGGTTCTCTGACAGGCAAAGTGCGCCGTTTCGTAGACGGCGCCTAGGTTATTGCTGTTCACCTGGCGGAGTAACCTATCTAGCGCCCACACGCTCGGAACCGTTTCCCAAACTCTAGGTTCAACACACAGCCTAAGCCCATGGCCCGCGGCAAAGTCGTTCGCTCTGGCTACCGAGTCAACCAGTACGTGGTCGAAGAATTGCCAGAAATCGAACTTCGGGTCAACTCGCATCTTAGGCGGCTGATAGGCGTAGCTGAACTCACGTGAGATATCATAAGGCGCTTCCACGTACAGTGGAGTATGGTACGAGTCCGCCTCGATCAGGTCCGTACCCAGGAATTGAGCGACCTCACAGCCCAACTGAAAATCTGCAAGAGCAGCTTCTCGTTTCGTCTCGTCCTGGCTGACCATGTCGGGTAGGACGGGAACGAAATTTGTAACCTTCAATCCGGCATTTTCGCATCTTCTCTTGATCTCCGCCTTGTTCTTATCAACTACACGGAGTTGTTCTCCGACGCCTTCCATCTCGATCCATGTGAACCCAAGTCTCCGCGCGTCCTCTATGGCCCTGAAAATATCGTCCAATCCCATCACGTAACCATACTTCGTTATCGCATACAACCAGCACATTCCAGTTCGATCTTTCAAAATGGGTCGGGGGAATTTGCCGGCCCACAGCGAATATAAGCCTCTCGGGAACCTGAGGATGAGTTGTGGAACAACCCCTGGGGAGTGCTAGAAGTCGCGCCGGGAAGACGCAAGAATCAACCTGAGTACTCCTTCCCCTTCTCTCCTTGGCGCGTAATGCGAATCTGCGGGGTTCTAGTTTTGTCTACTCAGATCGTAGTTCTATTCGACATCGACGGAACGCTTCTCTCAACGGAAGTAACGGAAGAGAGTGAGAAACAGCGTTATGTGGAGGCAATCCGCGATGTTGTGGGCAAAGAACCATTCGTGTCTCCGCCGAGATTTGCCGGAATGGTCGATCCGCAGATATGTACGATTTTACTTGAGGAGCTGGGACTGAGCAAAGAGGCGGTGAACCGTTTTCTTCCTAACGTCTTGGTGAGGATGAGTGAAGTCTATCGAAAGATGGAGAAGAAAATTGACCTGAACGTCGGAGTCGCTGGATTACTTGCCACTCTTGCAATATCCCCCGGGCACATCACCGCTGTTCTGACAGGTAACCTCAAGGAAATAGCCGAACAAAAGTTGATTCAAACCGACATTCGGGTGTACTTTTCGAGGTTATTCTGTGCCGACCACTACTTTGATCGAACGACTCTAGTCGAAGATGCTGTGTGCA